>Ga0208971_1000521_pt1 | contig 27280 bp, 24 predicted proteins | sample AOAMet1_18_M0_10_2_FD_188229 | JGI IMG/M metagenome (GOLD analysis project Ga0208971, IMG submission 188229) | Ammonia-oxidizing marine microbial communities from Monterey Bay, California, USA - CAN11_18_M0_10 (SPAdes) | ecosystem: Environmental > Aquatic > Marine > Intertidal zone | place... | reverse complement strand
CTGGAGAACCTCTTCATGAAAGGCGTGCTTGGGTCAAACACAATTGAAGCCAATGCAAGAATGTGCATGACATCTGCAGTGACCGGGTATTTTTCCTCACTTGGTTCTGACACGCCGCCGCTGGCATACGAAGACATTGAACTGGCGGATATGATCATGCACTTTGGACACAACGCTCGTGAATCTCACCCGATCGTCTATTGGCGATGCGCTGACCACAAAAAGAAAAATGACATCACTACCGTCGTAGTAGATCCAAGAAGTACTGGCACTACTCAGGGTTACAGTGACATTAACGCAGACAACAACTTTCACGTACCGACATTAAACGGGGATATCAGTTTCCTGAACGCGCTTGCTCATGTTCTGTTGAAGGAGCATGACGATGTTGTTGACTGGGAGCTTGTTAAGGCGCATGTCGACGGATGGGAAAATTATGTGTCTGGCGTACTCAATAAATACAGTCCGGAGCAGGTTCAGGACCGAATGGGCGGCGATGTGCCTCCGGAACTCATAAGACAGGTAGCAAGCCAGTTTGCAGATGCAACACGAAAGCGCTTGCAAAGGAGCAAAGGCAGCCAGTCAGGTGACGGCCATGGTGGTGTGATTGTCATGTGGGGAATCGGATTCAATCAGCACCTCCATGGTCAACACAACGTGATTTCAATCATCAATCTGTTAGCGCTTACAGGTAACCTCGCTAAACCTGGCTGCGGTCCCTTCTCTATGACAGGGCAACCGAATGCAATGGGAGAAAGGTTCACGGGCGGTCTAACCGGCAGGCTACCATTTAACCAACCTCTCTCGAACGAGACCCACCGTGCCCATATGGCCAAGCACTGGCGGGTACCAGAAGAAAACCTCATAAAAGCGATGAACTCTCCAAACCCGGGTTACGCGGTGGGTATGCATGAACGTGCGCTGAAGGGAGAAGTGAAGGCAATGTTCTGGGTATACGCCACGCATATTGACCTCCCAGACCAATATAATTTGATTCGACCTGCATTGCTCAAAACCTTTAACGTTGTCCAGGAAATTTATCGTCATGCACCCAACAACCTCTATGCGGATGTGATCTTTCCCGCTGCAACATGGGGAGAAGTGGAGGGCGTTTACATCAGCTCAGAACGAAGAATTAACATCAATCAAAAAGCTGCTCAAGCACCACAGGGATGCCGCCCTGATATGGACATGGTAATTGATAAGGGAAAAGAAATAGCGCATCTACTTGGGCTGGATGCTGATGCGATTTTCCCGTACCAGCGTAAGGAGGATGGATCCTACGATGCCCAGGAAGTCTTCAGGGACGTGATTCGAGCCTCTGAAGGTACCGATACGGATCTCACTGGTATTCTCGAGGTTGAGAAAATCGATAACATTGCACCTTATGAACAACTCGCACGGCTGCGTGGTATTCAGTGGCCTGCACCGACCTATGGTATCGCCAGAAAAGGCGGCATAAAACGACGTTTTATGCTGCAGGAAGAAGACTGGTCAAACCGTCCCTATGGATACTTCCGAACCCAGGATGGAAAGGTGCATATGAATTTGTGTCATCAGGACTATTCCGATCGTGAAGCAGTGACAAAAAAGCTGATGGCCTTTGGTCAGGAAGAAGGCCTCTATACGATAGATCATCTGGATCTTATGAAAGAGGCCAGAGACAAAGGTCTAACACCGGATCTGCCTGATGAATCATTCAGAGGCAGGAAGTGGCAGGATGTACCCAAAGATAAATATCCCTATTGGATGGGGCTAGGCGTCGTTTACGAGCATTTTCACACTGCTAAGTCTAACCGCAGCCCGACAACCCGCCGACTGGTACCAGAAATGTATGTTGAAATGCATGAGGAAGATGCCAGGGATCTGGGTATTAAAGATGGTGAAAAAGTCCGGGTCGTCTCCCGGCGTGGATCACTTGAGGCGAGGGCTCAGGTTGGTCTTAACTCCCTGGTAAAACCAGCTCGGAACAGTGTGCCGAGGGGTTATATGTTTGGCCCGTGGAATCTGTCTGTTGCCGATAGTGCTGACCCCAAGAAAAACAAGTGGCTTGCCAACGGTATCTCATCGCGCATCTGGGACCCGGTTTCCGGCCAGGTGGACTTTAAGAAACTGGCCTGCCGGATCGAAAAAGTCTAGCAAAACAGGGTGGGGTATATACAGTGAAACGCCGCCAACTTGTCCAATTACTTGGCATTCGATTGATTTTGTCTGCCTTTTCTATGTTGCTGGTGCCGTTACGCGCCGCCCATGCTGTCAGCCAGAAAATCACAAGGCGATATCTGCGACCGCCAGGATCACTGAAGGAAGTCGATTTTCTCACTGCCTGCATTCGCTGTGGACAATGTGGAGAAGTGTGCCCGAATAGATGTATCGAGTACTTTGGCTTCGATGAAGGCGTTTCCATGAAAGATACGCCGTACATCGTGCCGAGGGTGAAGGCTTGTATTCTCTGTATGAAATGCGGAGATATTTGTCCCACCGGCGCGATTCAACCGGTGCAACGTCTCGCCGAGCACATTATCGCAAATGTTGACATGGGCAAGGCCAGGGTCGATGAAAACCTTTGTCTGTCTTTCCAGGGTAAAACATGCGGTGTTTGTTATCGAGCATGTCCTTTACCCGATATTGCAATTCGAGTTGGTATGCTTGAACAACCTCATGTGTTAGATCAGTGCGTTGGCTGCGGTTTGTGCGAGCGCTCGTGCATTCAACTTCCGCAAGCCATCAAGGTGATCCCCGCCCACACAAGGCTCGGATGATGAAGTATCTTTTTATGCGGCAGTTAAACAAACAGCGCTTGTGTTGTTTATCCCTGGTGTTCCTTCTACTGATCTATCTTCCGTTTGCCAGTATTTACCAAAACTACACTGCTGCTCACGCATATGATCTGCTCAATTCAGAGGAGAAGTTTCTCTACGATGTCATGCAAACGCTGACCGAGCCCCTGGTCAATGATCCTGTGCAATTGGATGCATTAAAAGGCACTACCTGGTCAGCGAGAATTGGTGCTTACAAGATCAGCGACCCGCTGGCAGTGGTAAGCCAAAGCTCAGCATCCAAGTCCTGGGATACCTCCTTTGCCTTAACAGCCCTGGTACCCTTGCTCGTCTCGTTGCTGGCTGGTCGCATTTTCTGCGGTTGGATCTGTCCGGCAACCTTGCTTTACGAACTAAATACCAATTTTGCGCTATTTTTGAACAAACTCGGCGTGCCGATTCACCGCTGGGACTTCGACAGACGCCTTAAGTATGCAGTACTCATCTTAGGTACCCTAGTAACGATGCTTTCAGGACTGATGATACTGCCTGCCATCTATCCGCCCGCGATTGTCGGTCGAGAGATCTACTATGTAATTGCGCTGGACGGTTTTTCAATCAGCACGATATTTTTTGTGTTGACGTTGATGGCGGATACTTTTGTTGCTAAGAGAGGTTTTTGTCGATATCTGTGTCCGGGTGGCGCGCTATATTCATTGTTAGGTCGCTATCGGTTACTGAGAATCCAAAGAAAAGTGAGTATTTGTAACGATTGCCAGCGTTGCGACAGTATCTGTGAATTCGGTTTGCACCCTATGAGCGATCAGTTTGGACAGGAATGTAACAACTGCACAGCGTGCATTGCCACTTGTCCGGCTAATTCACTTCAGTTCCACTGGACGCCCGTGGACCAGCCTTATCAGGGACCGGGTCATCAGGGGCGACAGTACATAGCTGCTAACACTGAGTTGATTGCGACGGATGCCCGGAGATCGTGTAGTGGATAACCCGCCTTGCCTGATTACGCTACGACGGATCGTTCTGCTGTCTGTCACCTTGTCTTGTTTGTCGTATCAGTCTGTCTTTGCTCATCATGTACTAGGTCGTCCGGCTTATAGCTTAAACGAGGATTCGAATACTCCGCCGAGCATGTCAGTTGAAACTCAGGTCGGAGATTTTTTTGTGACTTACATGGTTTTCCCCGCTTTTCCAAAGGCTACCCAACCCGGGCGAATCAACCTGTACATCCAGGGAATCGATGAAGGCAGGTATTTCAACGACAATGTTACATTTCTTGTGATTGATGACGCTTTTTTTTCCAACCGACAGGAGATAATCGGTACGCAGAACATTGATGATGGTGTTTATCGTCAGGGTTTTGTGTTCAAAGAAAATGGTGAATATTTAATCCGTGCTCATTTTGAAGATAATGAAGTACCTTACGATATCGACTTTCCGTTACAGATTGGCGAGCATTCTCCCGTCAAACCGCTGGTAGTAACAGTGTTGGTTCTGTTGTTCACCATAGTTGGGTCAAATCTGCTCATTGGAAAACGAGCCCAACTGGCGAAGTTTAGGGCCTACAGGAAATCAGAAACATGACCATGCTTCATGCCGGGTTACCAACAGTTTGGATCGTCATTGCGGTACTGTTGATGGCCGCGCTGCTAATCGGTTCACTGTTTTCATCGACGTCGGCTGCAAATCGTGATTCCTTCAGCCTGGCCGAAGCACCCTTGATTGGTGGCTTTTTTCGGTACCTCAGCTCGCGAACGACGATCCTTCTTTGTTTGAAAATCCTGTTTGTAGCTATGTTTGTGCTCATCATTGTCTCGGGTCTGATGGGCACACCTATTGCCGAAAGAAATTTCAGTACCGTTGTCACCTGGAACCTCTGGTGGACCGGTATCGTTATTTCAGTGCTGTTCGTGGGAAATGCCTGGTGCGCCGTTTGTCCCTGGGACACGATAGCTAACTGGTTAGCACGCCGCCGTTTGTGGACCCGAAATCGCTTTGAGACCCGGTTGAACCTGCGTGTCCCCAGCATGCTCAGAAATCTATGGCCGGCTCTAGTATTGCTGATTATTCTGGTCTGGCTCGAGTTGGGTGTTGGGGTCACAACTAGCCCATATGATACTGCTTTGCTGGCGTTATTGATGGTGGTGTCTGCGACAGCAACGTTGGTGGTGTTTCGAGATAAGGCATTTTGCCGCTATTTTTGTCCCGTCGGCAGGACTATTGGAGTTTATTCTCAAGTCTCGCCAGTTGCATTAAGACCAGTAGACACTGATACGTGTAATAGTTGTAAAACGCTTGATTGTTACAACGGTAATGAAGAAGTTGAACCCTGCCCAGTGAAACTTGTTATGGGGCAATTACAAGAGAATACCTACTGCATTGCCTGTGGTAACTGCGCCAGGAGTTGTCCATCAAGCAACATTAGTTGGCAGTTACGATCGCCGAGCATTGAGGCGATTCAGGATGCGAGGCCTCACTTTGATGAAGCAGCTTTCATACTCGGGTTGTTGGCTTTCACCAGTTTCCATGGCTTAACGATGTTGCCTGACTGGACGCAACTGGTGAGTAGTTTGGCAAGAGAGATTGGTGATAGTGGTCAGCTTCTTGTTACCTTTACTATCTTGTTGGTTTGTTATCTGTTCTCGGTCTATATGGTTTATTCGGTTTTCGTTCTCCTTTTCAAATTGGTAGCCCCACGATTTGGTTTCAGTCAAATATATTCAGGGTTTGCATTTTCTGCCCTGCCACTCGCACTGGCGTACCATGTTGCACATAATCTTAATCATCTGTTCAAGGAAGCAGGGAGCCTGAAGGAGGTCCTAACGAATCCTATGGGAACAGATACGATGCCATTGTCGATGACAGAAAAGCACCAGCGAACCATGGACATGATGCTGTCCGTTGATTTGATACCAGCAATTCAGGTTAGTTTGCTCGTCGTTGGTTTCTGGCTGTCTTTGCAGGTCATTAAATACAGGGGTGAGAAAATATTTAAGGCTTCAAGATTTCAACAGATACCACTGGTGCTTTTCTCTGTGCTGATCAGTTTGTTTAATCTCTTCCTTCTGTCTCAGCCGATGACGATGAGAATGTAGCTTGGACCGGCGGCGATTTTTTAAAAATGGCGTGGATAAAGTCAAGAAAGCCGTTATGCACGCTGCCGATGTTCGCGCGAAGAGTAAAGCAACGCATTGGATTCGACCTCCATTTGCGCTGGATGAAGTGGAATTTTTGCTCACCTGCACTCGCTGTGACGAGTGCATTGATGCGTGCCCACATGACGTTATCTTTGGGTTACCTATTTCCCGCGGTGCAGAGGTGGTGGGTACACCTGCTTTAAATCTTCTCAATCAAGGTTGTCACCTTTGCGAGGATTGGCCCTGCGTCAATTTTTGTGAAACCGACGCGCTCATTTTCCCAGTGCAGCCTGAATCTCAGGATCAACTGGATCTGCAAGATCAGGCTTTAGTCGCTCCGCAAATTTCCGTTGCCATGATAGAGACCGATCAGTGCCTTCCCTATCTTGGGCCTGAGTGCGGCGTGTGCAAAGACTCCTGTCCGCTGGACGGTGCTCTGATCTTTGAAGGCGTGCGTCCTACTATTAATCCTGAGGTGTGTGTTGGTTGTGGTCTGTGTCGTGAAGTGTGCATCGCAAATCCCAAGGCCATCGGTATTTCTTCCTTGCAGAAGTGACGATAAATCGTGCTTAGGCGACGCTCTTGTATTTGCGCCGCCTTTTGATCTGGATCATTAACTGTCAGCCGGGACAGAGTACACTCGCTACTAGATTGAATTTAAGAGGATTCGTTTTGGACAGGGAACACTTTGACGTTTTGATTGTAGGCGCTGGAATATCTGGCGTAGGCGGGGCTTACCACCTTCAGACCCAGTGCCCAGACAAATCTTTTGTCATCCTTGAAGGGCTCGAGACCTTTGGCGGTACCTGGTGGACCCACAAATATCCGGGTGTCCGCTCTGATAGTGATCTGTTTACATTCGGTTACCGGTTCAAACCATGGGTCGGAGCACCGATCGCCACGGCCGACGAAATTCTCAAGTACATGGGCGAAGTCATCGAAGAAAACAGTATCGATCAGCATATCCGTTATAACCACTGGATCCAACGAGCCGCTTGGTCAACTGAGGCTCAACGTTGGACGATCGAAGGAAAACGAAAAGATACAGGAGAGTCAGTGAGCTTTACCTGCAACTTTCTTTGGATGTGCCAAGGATATTACAAGCATTCTCAGGGGTTTACGCCTGATTGGGACGGCATGAATGACTACGAAGGTCAGATCGTCCATCCCCAGACATGGCCGGAAGACCTGGATTACAAGGGTAAAAATGTTCTATGTATTGGTTCCGGGGCAACCACTGCCACTGTCGTCCCGGCCATGGCAGCCGACTGTGAACACATCACAGTGCTGCAACGCTCCCCGACTTACTTCACACCCCAGAAAAACATTAATGAAACCGCAGATCACCTTCGCAAACTCAAAATTGATGAAACCTGGATCCACGAGATAGTCCGGCGGGAAATTCTTTACAATCAGGAAGAATTCACCCGACTTGCCCTTGAGCAACCCGAAGCCGTGAAGGAGGAGCTGCTGGCAGCCGTCTCGGAATATCTGCCGGACGATTACGACATGAGTCACTTCACCCCACGGTACCGACCGTGGCAACAACGACTTGCTTTCGTGCCTGACGGTGATATTTTCAAGGGTATCGCTGCGGGTAAAGCTTCTATGGTCACCGATGAAATAGAACGATTTACGAAACAAGGTGTTCTACTGAAATCAGGTGATGAACTGGAAGCCGATATCATTCTGACCGCAACCGGATTCAATCTTTGTGTCCTTGGTGATATCGAGTTTTCTGTTGACGACCAGCCAGTTGACTTTGCAGATACGATTACCTATCGCGGCATGATGTTCACAGGTGTACCCAACATGGTCTGGGTCTTCGGCTATTTTCGTGCCAGCTGGACGCTTCGCGCAGACCTGATTGGCGACTTTGTCTGTCGACTACTACAGCATATGGATAAAAAGGGCGTCCACTCCGTTCAAACTGAGTTAAGGCCCGAGGACGAGGATATGCCCAAGCTCTGTTGGATTGACCAGGACAATTTTAACCCGAACTATCTGCAACGCTCCATGCACCTGCTACCAAAACGAGGAAACAAACCTGAGTGGATGCATACCCAAGATTATTGGAAGGAAAAAGACGACTTTCCTGCGATTGGGCTGGATGACCCGATTTTTGTCTACCGGTAAGTGAAGAGGTTTACTCGTCCGGTTTTGGTAGCTTCACAATGAGGACATCAATCGACGTCCCTTCGATGACACTTTCCGCAGTGTTGCCGATGAGTGAACCACTCAAGCCTTGCCTCCCGATTGTCCCTATTACGATCAGGCCGGCGTTAAGACTGCGAGCGACCTGATTAATGGTGGTGGAGGCAGCTCCTTCTTCAACATATATCTGATTTTCTGCTATCGCGCTTGTGTCCAGCGATTGAATCGCCGCTTTTCTCTCGAGTGTTATCTCTCTGGAAGATGGCAGAGGCATGGCATCAATCGTACCAACAGCCATGGCCGGCATTGCAGTACGATAGGCATTAACAACCGCGCAATCGGAACCTAGAACCCGTGCGATTCTCTGTGCCTGTGATAGCACAATGCAATTTAGATCGTCATGATTATCATCACCGCCACAGACATCGACGGCAGCCAGGACGGGTTTGCCATGCGTCGACTCTAGGGGGCTGACGAGCAACAAAGGCACCGGACAATGACGAATCAGGTTCCAGTCTGTTGATGTCCTTAACATGGTGCTGAATAGAGAATGTTGTCGCATTGGTTTCAGAACGAAATCAGCACCTAACTTTAACGCGGATAGGATAACGGATTCGTAAAGGTTCGAAAAAGGCACCACTTCGGTGCTCACCCGGTAGCCTTCGTCAATATAAGGCCTTACCTGCTCATCAAGCCAGTCTGACCTTTCCTTGAATATTTGGCTAATAGCGTCTGCGTTTTCATGTTGAATAAACAGGGCAACATGAATTTCGAGGTCGGAGTCCGGCGGGAGTTCTTTAGAACGCTCTAACGCCAGGTGTTTGTCGTCATTAGGGTCAAGTACCACAAGTATCCTGGTCATTTTCGTTTCCTCATCTATCAGTTCTTCAGCGTGTAAGGATAGTGTAGGACGCTTGGCTGAAAGAGAGATTGACAAGAGTCAATATTGTGCTGATAACAGCCCTGTTAGCAGACTGTGCTGCAGGTAAGATATCCTGGTAATGTCGCGATATACAGTAGTCCGATCCTCATAGTTCCTTCAACTGGAGCTGGTCTTATAGCGTAAGGGCTGGCGGGGTTGTAATCTGAAAGGAAACTGATCACTACTTTTGATTGTTGCTTGTCTGCGCGTTGACTTTTCCGGAACTAATCTGATTTGGATCAATTTCTGTTCAATATCCGACTGCTAGGCTGTGCTACACCTTAGTGCTAGGCCTTGGAGGTCGGAAACATGGATGAGTTCGTTTTTACTATGGCCGCAATTGCTGCGGTAGTATCCGTTGGTACGCTTACCTTAACGTTGATCGGAATAGCGATGGGAAAAATTGAAGTATAGGGTCTTCGACGACCCGTCTATTTCTGCTTCTCGACTCTAATTAGGAGCTGGTTTTGACTGTCAAGTTCGAGAGCGGCCAGCGTAAGCAGAGACAGTCAATAGCCGGGCCTAACCGTAGCCGACTGTGATGCCTGAAGAACTTGAACCGGAAGCGGAATTGGAATCACCATTGCCGATGTGAAGTCGATGTGAAGTCGATGTGACTAGCTGGCTGTGTCTACATCGTTTCAGCCGCTTACAAGTTCTAGTAGAGAGGCAAATTATGGAATTCGGAATATCGGACGAAGGTAAGATCATTGAAGACCAGGTCGTCAGGTTTATCGACGAGAAAATAATCCCGGCAGAAACTGTCATTGCGGCCGAGGAGGCGTCAAACGGCAGCGACACGCCGACTATGAAAGCGCTTCGGGCAGAAGCAAAATCGCTAGGGCTATGGAACCTCTATTTGCCTGATTCGGAGTGGGGTGCAGGAGTATCCAACCACGATTATTCAGTGCTCTGCGAATATATGGGTAGGAGTCAGATTGCCCCCAGGGTTTTTAATTGCCAGGCACCGGATACCGGTAACGCTGAGATCCTGGCACAGTTCGGCACCGACTCACAAAAAGCAAAATGGTTGGTTCCCCTCCTTGAAGGAGCGACTCGTTCATGTTTCTCTATGACAGAGCCGGATACATCAGGAGCTGATCCCACGGGTCTTCGAACAACTGCGGTTCGTGACGGAGACGAATGGGTCATCAATGGCCATAAGTGGTTTACCAGTGGTGCGATCGGCGCCAGATTTTCGATCGCGATGATTGTCACAAATCCCAGAGGTGGTCCGCACGAGCGCGCATCCATGATTATTGTCCCTACAGATACACCGGGTTTTGATCTGATTCGCCCAGTATCGGTTATGGGCTATACAGGAGGAGGGGGGCACTGCGAGATTCAATACAATGACTGTCGAGTACCGGTCGACAATTTGCTCGGTCCAGAAGACGGCGGTTTTATGATTGCACAGGCAAGACTTGGTCCCGGTCGTATCCACCATTGCATGCGGGCTATCGGTAGTGCCGAACGCGCCTTCGAAATCATGTGTCGCCATGCCAATATAAGGGAAAGCCACGGCGGTAAGCTGGGCCAGAAGCAATTTGTGCAGGAATGGATCGCAACATCGAGAATGGAAATCGAGCAGGCAAGACTCTTAACCCAGTACGCAGCCTGGAAAATGGATTCGGTAGGCAAAGAGAATGCAAGACAAGAGCTATCGATGGTTAAAGTGGTTGTTCCCAATATGATGATGGACGTTCTTGATAGGGTAATGCAGTGCCTTGGCGCACTAGGGGTTTCTGACGACACGCCGGTCGCTTCAATGTGGCGAAACGGCCGCGCGCTAAGGATTGCAGATGGGCCCGACGAAGTTCACAAGATGGTGATTGCCAGGCGAGAGCTTAAACGCTTTGCATAAAGTCATTCGAATCCATTGAAGTGTCACAAAACTATCTGTTCTAGCGCCACCTGAATGATGAAACGGGAAGAGCATGGCCCGTTCGCCGACGTATTACGACACCCAGTATTCTCCTCTAAAAAGTTAGTGTGTATTCCCGGTGCATATCGCCTGTCATCGTGCAAATCGTCGATTAATAGGTTATTTTTGTACCGAGTGTTAAATAGTGCTGACTTTTTGGGTCATTGCTTCCATAATTTGGTTCGATTTTTTGTATGCATCCACAACGTGGATCAAGTCTGTGGCAGACCATTGAAGAAATCGGAATCTACCCATAAGGGTTTTAATAGGAAAGGATGTCGAGATTAAGATGTTGAACGACGTAAGCTGCGCCCAGTGTGGACTCAGCGATTTGTGTATCCCTCACACTTTGACTGACGAAGAAATTAATGAGTTGGATGACACAATATTGAGAAAAAAGCCCATGAGCCGTGGCGCAATTCTATATAGACAAGGCGATCGGTTTTCTTCTCTATATGCTGTGCGTTCAGGAGCGGTGAAGGTTTATTCCACAGATGAGGAAGGTAACGAACAGGTGCTAGCGTTTTTCCTGCCCGGTGAAATTCTAGCGATGGACGCAATCGATTCCAGAACGCATGCGAGCACGGCTAAGGTGCTTGAAACTTCAGCAATTTGTGAGATCCCTTATGAGTCAGTGGAGGGTCTTTCAAGGCTCATCCCGAACCTTCAAATACATATGTACCGGTTATTAAGTCGGGAGATCCGCATGGATCAGGTATTGCAGTTATTACTGGCGAAGAACACCGCAGAAGAAAGGATGAGTGCGTTTCTAATGAACCTGTCCTTGAGGTATTCTCAGCGCGGACTTTCGTCTACGAGTTTTAATTTGCCCATGACGAGAATAGATGTTGCGAACTTTTTGGGGTTAGCGGTTGAGACTGTCAGCAGGGTTCTTAGCCGGATGCAAAGCCGCGGGATACTCCAAGTAAAGGGTAGAGAGTTAACGATACTAGACAGACACGCACTCTGTGACATGGGGCACCTGAGAGAGTAAGGCGAGACTTCAACTGATTAAAAGTGCAAGCCCAACTAGACTGAGCATGACGCCTGTTAGTAACCCCACTGCAAGACCTATGTTTCTTAGGGCCTGACTATCTTCTGATCCGTGTAAGTACATATGTCCTCCTGTTTAATTTTCGTGGTAATCTTCCCGCACTGTGCGACGAGACGCCTTGATTCAGATCAAGGATAGGAGGAACTGAGTCGTGCAATATGGCCAGCATTGACCGAATAATTGACCGAATAATTGACCGAATAATTGACCGAATAATTAACATTACCAAGGAGTGACCTGTGAACGACGCCTATTCGCTGGCCAGCAAACATCTAGATTCTGGTATCGCCGAAGCAAGTGAGAACAATGTTGATGTGAATGCCTACGGCCAGGCATTGATCTGGATGCTTATAGAATGCTACAAGAAAAACGGCCGCACGCCCGAGGATATCGTCAATGAGATCAAGTATACGCTTGATAATATTGAGGACGATGGGACGTTTCATGTTTCGAGAAACTAGAATCGATAGTATGCGACGATCCTCGTATTCGCGAATTTCTCGGAGGCGCGGTTTTAATCCAAACGATTCTTGACTCACGTCAAGATTTACGGGGTTTCATCACTATAGACTCGTTCGACCGCATTCGGATTAGAGTGGAAATGGTAGAGACCCTCACTGGTACAGATAGATCAGCTGGAATCAGCTACAACGAAATACTTGAAGCAGACTCGCATCCCGTTAGACCCATATTAAGAGTCGACAGCCCTTTAGCACCCGGTCCGACCGTCGTTGATGCGAGTATCTATTTTTCGCGGGAGCAGCACGAACTCGAAAAAGAAAAGTTGTGGAAACGCGTCTGGCAAATGGCATGCCACGAGGATGACATACCGAACGTTGGAGACGCCTTCGTCTACGATATCTCGAGCCTATCGTACATCGTCGTTAGAAGCGCAGAAAACGAGTTTAGGGCTTTTCCGAATGCCTGTCTCCATAGAGGGCGATCGTTACTTCATGAAAATGAACAAAAATTACACCTGTTGAGATGTCCCTTTCACGGTTGGGCTTGGAGTCTGGAAGGTGAGCTAAAGGAAGTTCCCTGTCATTGGGACTTCCCAACGGTTTCCGTGGATACACATTCTTTAGAGAGTATCCAGATAGGTCGATGGGGTGGTTTTATCTTTATCAATCCTGACCCGGATGCGGGGTCGCTAGAGGAATTTCTTGGGGATTTGGCAGACAACTTTACGCTTCTGCCATTTGAACGACGGTATAAGGCCGTCCACGTTGCAAAACGTTTACCTTGCAATTGGAAAGTAGCGCAAGAGGCTTTTTCCGAGGCTTATCATACAGTGGCAACGCATCCCACATTACTAGGGACACTAGGTGATGCCAACTCGAAGTATGATGTCTTCGGTAACTACTCGCGAGCGATTTCTGCGCACAACGTAGGCAGTCCGCACATCACAAGCGAAAGGTACGACAACCCGTATATGGAGCAGACGCCATTTACAAAGCAGCGTCACGAGCTAACAGGTGACCTATACGAGCGCATGGAAGAAGGTCTGGTTAAAGTAACCAGGACGGATGAAAGAATAGGTTACTTCGATGATTGGGGCCGCTATTTGGATGGCGATCAGTTTCATGCGGATATCCATCTTTGTAATTGGGTGGGTGGTAGATTAGCTGAGGGGATGGAAGATGAACTCGGCAATGTTTATACCGGTACTTTTGCAGAACGTCGTGCCAAGGCCGGTGCCGAGCGTCGCGAGAGTCTGCGCAGTTTGTTAGGCAACGATGTCGATCAGATTAGCGATGCTGAGCTACTAGATCCCATTTACTACAGTGTTTTCCCCAACATCAGCCCCTGGGGATCATTCAATCCTATATTTTATCGCTTTCGCCCAGATGGGGATAATCCGGAGCAATGCATCCATGAGTGCATGTTTATGATGCCTGTACCTAATGGAGAGGATCGTCCGGCACCGGCCAAATGTCACTTTCTGGACCTGGAAGATGACTATATCGAAGCTCCTGAATTAGGCGCGCTCGCGAAAGTATTTAATCAGGACACGCTTAACCTACCTTTCGTCCAAAAAGGGCTGAAGTCTCTAAACCAAGTCATTTTTGCAAACTACGGCGAAACCAAGCCGCGTCATTTTCATCAGCAGCTAGCGGCACAACTCGCGAAGTAGTAGCGGTCATCCGAAGGGCCTAATACCGATCTGGATCGTTCCGAATATGGCAAAGTGATGATCTTCGAATTCACGGCTATTCACGAATCTGATTCGCCTGACATAGGTGAGTTCTTTCGAGTGAATCAGAGCGAATATGGTTCGCTGCTTAACAAATGTCCGATGGATCGTAGCTTTAAATGGGAAAACGTTGTCTGGCGTTGAAAGTTTGAAAAGCGCTGAAAATATTGGGCATTCTTGACCGGTACGTCCCCACATTCATCGACACAATCGCCTGTAAGACAGTAAGTTCAGTCTGTTGCTGACAGCTCACATTATTTTCACTACCAGCCATCAAAGGTTTCTGGACGTCGGTAGCGCTAATAGTTATCGGTTAGAATTTTGGAGGTCTAACAACGCGAGCAAGTGCTAAAGGTCGAAGAAGAAAGAGCTAGTGGGCCAGCAGACCATTGAAGTCGGGGTTTGGTGGCCATTTAGTGCTGATCGCAGAGATCAGGCCGGGTCGTATACCTGCCGTAAGCTGCCAGAAGTCGGCTTACCGCAACACGAAACCCATTGGCTTTATTGATGTTCAACGTTGGCGTTGAGATTGGGCAGTTTGCATTCGTAGTGGGGGCTCCTGCTGATCTATACACTGAAAAAATTGCATAAAGACTGGCCTGTGTGGAGCTCCTATCTACCCACCTATGCTAGAGAGCATAGCAGCGTTCTGGTTTATTGAACCTCTCTCTGGTTTCCAATTGTTAGAGTTAGCATTCGGTTCCTTCGCCTAAGGCCCCTGTTAAGTTCCCGATCTTCGAAGCTGATGCCTCTGATACGGAAGTAAAAAACAACCCTAAATGACCTGTTTCAGTTTTTTTACCAATTTTCGCATATAGTTTTTCTTCCATGAAAGAACCATCGTGATGCCTTATTCCAATGACGATGTTGGTATACATTGGCAATTCAGATTCAGACATGATTCGGGCTTGTTTGTTATCGTTTCCTAAGTGCGTGAGAACACCAGTATGAAAACCATCTTCGATATCTTTTCCCTTTACTATGTTGAACTGAACCTGAATCTTGTTTTCAAGTTCGGTGTACTTCACTTCATTGTGTTCAAGCTGTAACTGATGATTTCCCTCGATACCAATGACATCGTAAATATCAATAGGGGTATTTATGCCCTTTGGCATGACTTCCAAAACATCCTTGATATTTAAAATGTCTCCCACATCGTTTTTGGTATCTTCACTGATCAAAACCATGCCACCAGTCGTGTACGACTCAATTCTGGCCGCCAAATTAATGTTTTGACCCACTGCGCCATACTTCATGCGTTTTTCACTGCCAATATTACCGACGACAACTTCACCTGTATTAATGCCGATTCCCATATCCAATTCTGGGAATCCCCGATCATTGTTCCACCGATTCACTTCAATCATCTTTTTTTGCATTGCGATTGCGCAGGCAGTGGCTTTAGTCGCGTGATCCTCGGTCCAAACAGGAGCTCCAAAGAACACAAGAATTCCATCTCCCGCAAATTCATCGATAGTGCCACTAAATTGGACAATGGTATCTGTCATGGCACTGAAATAATTGTTTAAGATAGCAATAATATCTTCGGGGGCGAGTCTTTCTGATAGATCGGTAAAACCCCTCAGGTCACTCATCATGATAGAAATACGCTGGGTTCTGCCACCTGGTTCAAGGCCATGAGGACTTTCAATAATTCTGTCGACAACTTCTTCACTAACGTAGCGACCAAAGACTTCTCGAATAAACTTGTTGCGAACCTGCAGAGAACTATACGCCTGGTTTCTTTGCTGAAGAGCGATATAACCTTTGCTGTGGTATCTTATTCGAGCGATCAACTCAGATTTTGCTGGCAATTTGACCATATAATCATTGGCGCCAAGAGCAAACGTTTTCGCTTTAATATCAGGCTCTTCTTTGGCTGACATGACTACAATCGGCACATCCTCTAATTCTTTGCATGCACGATAATATCGAATTAGAGTCATCCCATCGATATCTGGCATTACCAGGTCTTGTAAAATCACGCTTGGCTTTTCTTTTTTTGCCACCTGTATTGCTTGAGCTGAATTTTGACAGTATCTGAATTTGATATCAGACTCATCTTTCAACATTCGTTGAACACTTTTGGCAATAATCGCCTGATCGTCCACCATAAGAACGGTGATAGGGAAATCATCGTTATCTGTCACGTCGGATAACATTTGCTGAAATATTTCCTCCATGGTTTCTCTAATGTTCGCCCTTACAGATCGAGTGATTTAGTATAGCTAAGTTTTACGGGTTGTTACTGTCAGTCAACATGCACAGATTGATCTCAATCTATAACATTTTAATCTGCATATATCCATCAACTCTACTTTGTGCACAGCCTTTTCATAACACTCAGCGTCACAAATGACTTTGTCTATTATAGATTTGAGTGATTCATCGTTTAATAGCTGCATAGTAAGAAATTTTCCCGGTTGCCGCCGAAGTTCTCTTATGGGGGCTTGTTCGCCGTTTTCTATCACCACCATTTTCTCCTACGAACCCGAGGTTGTTGGTCGCCTGGAAGCGTTTAAATGATGGAGTTTTTCGTTGAAATTGCTGTAATTGTATGAGGACAGCCAGCACCCCGGTGCCCTGTGGAAGCAGTTTCAAAGGCGGTAGATATCGCTTTCGGGTTCCTCATTTCTTCGGTCATTATGATATCAGGGTCCCCAGGGTTTCCTCGCGCGGTTGGCAGACCGGGTAAGGGGCTCTGGGTCAGTCTCAGGTCTAGCGACCTTTCCAAATAGGCTCACGTTTTTCGGCGAATGCACGGGGGCCCTCTAGCGTGTCTTCGCTCTTCTGGCGAACTTGTTCTGATTCGTAAGGCGTGTAGTAGGCTGTTGGCAGTGAATAATCCAGTCCGCGCATTGTTGCTTCCTTGGTGGCCCTGACAGAGAGTGGCGCGCAGCTGAGGATATCCCTGACATAGCCTTCGGTCGTCTCCAGCAACTGACTGGCGGGAACTACTTCATTCACAAGCCCTAGTTGGAAAGCTCGTTCGGCGCTCATATGTCGACCAGTGAGCATATAACCCATGGCGGGTTTAAGACCTATTTGTCTTGGTAGTCTGTGGACACCCGCGGAACCCGCGATTAATCCTCTTCTTGGTTCCGGAAGCCCGAACTCCGAATGATCGGCAGCGATGATAATGTCACAGGCCATGGCGACTTCCAGCCCACCACCCAAAGCAAACCCATTAACCATGGCGATGATCGGTTTTGGGTGATACCAGCGCTCGATGATGTGTCGAGTCTCTGACTGGAGTCTCCTCCATTCGTTTTGCTGCTCCGGGCTGGCATCTCGTTCGCGGGCGCGTTGTTTTAAGTCCGCACCGGCACAGAATGCACGCTCTCCGGCACCCGTAATGACCGTTAGCCAGATATCTTCATCAGACTCGACCTGATCAAGGTGTTGGGATAGTTGCCAGCGCAGTTCGGGGTTCAGTGAATTCAGTGCCTCAGGTCGGTTAAGGGTAATCCACGCACATCGGTCACGCACTTTGAATAGCGTGGTATCTGTTTCAATCATTTGAAAGTCCAGCGTAAAAGTGAAGCAGGATTGTCGCAGATTTTACGATGGCGGGGCCAGTAGTCCGGTGAATGCGCTGGGCGTGGATATCGTGTCTACGGGCAGGTGCTGATAGTGTACTCCCGCCGGTGGCTGCATGTGAGGGCTGGATAGCAGTGAAAATCCTTGCGCAACATCGTTCGGGGCCACGGCTTGGTTAATAAATAGCCATCAAAGTTAAGGAATAGGGGCCCTTGAAGGTAAATTCTGGTTTATTTGTGGCTCGGATTGGTGAAAACTAGTTTCCCTTTATCGGAGATTCAAGTGAAGGATGTCGCAGGAAAGGTTGCATTTATCACGGGTGGGGCATCAGGGCTAGGCCTGGCGATGGCCCACTCATTTACCGGTGCTGGAATGAAAGTTGCCATCGCCGATGTTGAGGATTCGGCGCTTGAAGCGGCTAAACAAGCATTTGCGGACACCAATTCGGAAGTCATTACGATGAAAGTGGATGTCACTGATCGTGACGCGATGGCAGACGCTCGAAAACAAACCCTTGATGCCTTCGGCAAAGTACACGTCCTCTGCAACAATGCCGGTGTTGCGCTGAATGGCAATATCGGGGAGATGAGTTACAAGGACTGGGACTGGGTGATGAAGGTCAATCTGGATGGCGTTATTAATGGTATTGTTACTTTTATCGATGACATTAAGTCCCAGGGTGAAGGCGGACATGTGGTTAACACTGCCTCAATCGCCGGTCACTATGGTATGCCTGGACTGGGTATCTACGTGGCCAGCAAATTTGCGGTCGTGGGTGTTTCAGAGACAATGAGGGTAGACCTGGCGGACGATAACATCGGTATTTCTGTTTTGTGCCCCGGCATGGTCTCGACGGGTATCGCTAGTTCGGAACGCAATCGGCCTGAACAGTTTGGCGGCTCCGAAAAACCGGCAATGACTCCTCGAGACGGTGCGGTACCGGTGGAAATGAATGTCATGGAACCCGCAGCGATAGGCGATATCGTTTTGCACTCGATCCAGAATGATCTGTTCTACATCATGACCCACGACGAATTTCAGGCGCCGGTGCAAAGCCGGGGAGACGCTATTGCAGCCTCATTTGCATACTGGAAAGCGTATCGCGAAAAGCACGGTGTCTAGGATGTTTGCGCAATTTGAGGACCGGTAACGATGATCAAAAGGCATCTCTACCTTATGACCAGTCAAGATGTTCTGTGCCTGTTGCTTCTGCCGCTGAGGCTCGGGTAAGGGTGGTGAATAGTCATTTGATTGCTGACGTGAAGGACATTGTGTCGCCCTGTCTGATGAAAGAATCCTGGCTTAGGATCCTTTAAAAATATAAAGTAAATTATAGATATACTTGATAAGCTATTGATACATATAAGAATATAAATTACTTTAATATGCCACGCTCCGCGAGCGCAGTGATTTCAGATGCAGAATATCCTAACTCGGTAAGCACCTCCCGGGTATGCTGTCCGGCCGTTGGGGCAGGCAGTGATGGCAGTGCATCGAATGTGTGAAAGTTCATCGGGATACGAACCGTTCGGTAGCTACCAACCCCCTCGAGTTCCATTTGAGGGAACAGGTTTATAGCCTCCGCCTGTGGGTCGCTCACCACTTCGTGTAGTCCCAGCACAGGCGCCCAGATAATCCCGTGCTCATCCATGATTGCTCCCCACTCATCGCGGGACCTGGTCATGAGCACCTCATCGATCATTGGTACCAGTGCGGTCATATTCCGATATCGATCCCGGCCTTCTAGGAAGCGCTCATCGTCCTTCCACTCTGGTTTTCCAAGTGCATCGGCAAACCTTGGCCACCAGAAGGGTTCTGGCATGTTAAAGACTATCCATGAGCCATCGCCACAAGGATAACGATTTGCGGTGGCGGACAATTGTTCTTCCCTGGCACGCTTGCGCAATGGCGCACGATCCACAGCGGTAATCGAGTAATCTGTAGCCTGGGTCCAGACGGCTGTCTCAAAGAGGGACGTTTCAACAGCCTGGTACTGCCCGGTTTTCTCTGCCTGCCTGAGTGCCGCCAGGATAGCGCCAGCCATGGCGAGTCCTGTGGTGTGATCGCCTTGTGCAGTTCTGGCCATTGGAACAATACCGTCGCTGCCTTCCCGCATGGCGTCGTAGATACCAGAACGCCCGAAAAAGGCCGTTACATCATATCCCGGCCGCCATGCGTCCGGTCCCTGCGTACCGTATCCAGTCAATGTCGCGTGAACGATTCTGGGGTTTACTTTACTGAGTGATACTGGGTCCAGGCCAAACTTCTCTTGTCGTTTAGCGAGCAAATTACACATGAAGATTTCAGATTTTGCGCAGAGCTCCTTTACGATCTCCAGCGCGTCATCGTTGGTCAGGTCCAGCTGGATGGATTGTTTACCCCGATTATCGACGTCAAACTGGAAATCATGATCTTTGATGTCCCCTTCGATCTTGGCCGGGCGGCCCATGTCCCTCATGGGGTCGCCTGATAGGGGTTCTATTTTGATCACTTTCGCGCCCAGGTCGGCGAGTATTGCACCCGCACTGGGTGCGGCCATCCAGTTGTCAATTTCAATGACCGTAATGTCATCCAGTGGTTTTGTCACAAGCGGGCTCCGACGATGAAAGGTCGATTCTAACCGTAGTTAGGCTGGTCCTGAATGTCATTCGCTATTCTTATCAGGGGGTAGAAGCTAATCAATTTGGCCTTTGGACTGAAGATGCATGTATAACTGGCGATCATGACGGCTGGTTGCGGATAACCTTCCCTCCCGGACCCATGGCTTCCATTGTGGTGCGCCATTGCCTTCTACCTGGTCGCCGACCACTGTTACGCGTTGAATAATTCGTTCACCTTCAAAGTCGTTAAGCACGAAATGCTGGGTGCATCGGTTATCCCAGATCCCAATGGTTCCTGGTTGCCAGTGATACCTGACAGTGAACCGTGGGTTACTCACCCAGCGGGTCAGATAGCTCAGTATCGCTTCGCTTTCAGTCGCGCTCATTTCGACGATCCGTCGCGTGAAATGTTCGTTCACGTAGAGCGCCTTCTTTCCCGTTGCAGGGTGAACACGTACCACCGGGTGGATGGTCATTTCTTCAGGGCGGTTGTGTGGCAGCGCGTCATGCAGTGCGGTCAGCCCATTACACATGGATTTCATCGGGTCGGACAGTTCATCGTAGGCGGCGTAGAGGCTGGTCCATAGCGTATCGCCGCCGGTGTCCGGACATTGGACCATGTGTAATATGGACATCAGCGCCGGCTGTTCCTGGAATGTCAGGTCGGTATGCCATTCATCTGCGACCCCTCCTTTACTCGCCTCTAGCTGGAATATCTCGGGCGGAAAGCTGGTGTCACTGCTTAAATTCGGGTGTCCTTCAAGATCGCCGAAATGCCTGCCGAAATTGATGTGGGCTTCGACCGTAGGAGATTGATCAGGCAGAAAGATCACCATGTGTTCAAGTAGTATTGACTTGATCGCTTCGATGTCTTCAGGAGAGACATTGCCGATATCAGGCCCGTGAACTTCTGCGCCCAGCGCGCCCGCAAGCCGTCGTACTTCCCAGTGGTCAGGAGTGCTACTCATGATGTTGGCTCTTTCTTCATGCCGTGAGGATAAGGAATTTGGGCTTCAGGTGCCACTGAAAGTCGTACGGAAAGCGACAAGGGTAGCTGCCATGGCAACATTAATAGATTCAACCCCCGACTCTAGGGGGATACACGCGAGTTCGTCGCAGAGTGCCAGAACGGGTTCGCTGATGCCTGTTGTTTCATTGCCAAGCACAAAGACGATTTTTCCATTGGCATTTCCGATATCGCCCAGTGAGCGGTCCACGCCGCCCGACAGCCCAATGAGTTGATACCCCTTTGATCGAAGAGACTTGAGTCCGGATTCAATCGTCGGGCAATGGTAGATGCTCGATTTGATCAGTGTACCCGCGCTTGCCTTGTGGACCAGGGGGTCAATTTTCGCACAACCCTTCTTGGGCAGCAGTAATCCATTCATCGGTGATGCCGCAACGGAGCGAACAATCATCCCCAGGTTCTGGGGATTGGTAATCCCGTCTAGTGCTAATAGTTGTCCGGCGTTATCGGAGACCTGTTCTACAGACTGGTATTTTGGCGGGGCGATATCGATAGCAACCCCCTGGTCCTGGCGAGCATTTTTAGAGATGCGTGATAACGCTCCCTTGGGATGGGTGATGATGTCTATGCCTCTTTTTTGCGCGATTTTCCTGATTTGCGTGATTGTGTCTCCTCGCTGATTCGATTCAGCAAGATGTAGCCTAAAAATACTGGTCTCAGGGTCCAATAGTATTTCCAATACAGGTTTGCGCCCATAGAGCGTTATCATACTGGCAAACTTTCTTTTCTTATCTTCGTAGTCGGTCACAAGTGTCGTTTGGCGCAGAGAAAGAATTCAGTTTAACGCAAGGGCAGGAACGAATGACGATTAAAGTCTTTACCGCAAAAAAAATTATCACGATGAATCCCTCCTGGCCGGATGGAACGGCCGTAGCTGTAAGAGACGGACGCATACTCGAAGTAGGTTCGTTGGAAAGTCTGGAGCCGTGGCTCACGCGTGATGAACATGAGATCGTTGATTTTGGTGATGCGATAGTCCTACCGGGTTTGATTGACCCGCATCTGCATCCTGTCATGGCGGCTGTTCTGCTACCCATGCATTTTGTCACGGCGCTCGAATGGGATCTGCCCTGGCAAACGGTTCCGGCCTGTCCTGACCAGGAGAGTTATCGGCAAAAAATTGCCGAGCTGGAAGCAGAGATGGTGGGTGATGAACCTTTTTTTAGCTGGGGTTTCCACGCATCCTGGCATGGCGATATGAGCAGGGAGGTTCTGGATGCGATATCGACTACACGGCCAATGGTCGTGTGGCATCGGTCCTTCCACGAGGTGTACCTGAATTCTGCGATGCTTGAATTACTAGAGATTACACAGGAGGGGGTTGGCGCAAGACAACAGATTGATTTCGAGCGCGGTCATTTTTATGAAGTCGGTCTGGGATATGCCATCCAAAAACTTAATCGATTTATCATGTCAGACGAATGGATCCTGAAAGGCCTGGACAGGCTGAAGCAGATTGTGCATTTGGGCGGACACACGACGGTTGGAGACCTTGCCGTTGGTTTGTTTGATTACGAGCTCGAAAGAGCACTTTCTGTCAGTGTTCTCGATCAGGCTAATGTGCCCTTCAGGGTGTTGGGCGTCCCTCATGCTGGAAGCGCTGCGCGCCTGAAAGGTGGGCATAAAGAGGTTGTGGCGCATATCAATGAGCTTCAGGGTAGTGATACGTCGCGTATTAGGCACGGCAAGCATATCAAGGTGTTCACTGACGGCGCATTCTTTTCAGAGCTGGCGATGCTTCAGGAACCAGGTTACCTGGACGGCCACCATGGTGAATGGCTGATGACACCCGAGGAGTATGAAGCCACTGTCCGTGAATACTGGCAGGCCGAGTTCGCGATTCATGTCCATTGCACCGGTGACCTTGGGCTGGAGCTGGCTATTGATACGTTGGAGAAGATGCAGCGGGAGAAACCCAGGTTCGACCATGGCTACACCATCGAACATTTCGGTTTTTCTAACCCGGAACAGGTCGCGCGACTTGGCAAGCTGGGTGCAATGATTTCCGCAAACGTGTACTACCTGTATGAGCTGAGCGAGCAGTATGCGACCCAGAGTGTCGGCTTTGAACGCGCTTACACGATGTCCCGGCTAGGGACCTCCGTAGCGCATGATATTCCGCTCGCGCTGCACTCGGACTTTCCCATGGCGCCAGCGACACCGCTAAGAAACGCATGGATTGCCTGTAGTCGCCAGAATGCAGCGGGGAACATTGCAGGTATCGAAGAATCAGTTTCAGTAGTGGATTCGTTGCGTGCTGTCACGATTGATGCGGCGACTGTCCTTGGCATGCAGGATGAGGTTGGGAGTATTCGTGCTGGTAAGAAGGCAGATTTCACCGTGATAGACCGTGACCCTATTGAAGAAGGGGAGGATGCACTTCGGGATGCGAGGGTCATAGCCACGGTGTTCGAAGGTGAACTGTTCATGTTGGACTAATTAGTGCCTGAATCTCACGAACTGTTGTAGGGTCCTACGGCAGAAGTGGCGACGTTACGGAATCGGATATCCCCTGAGGTGCAGTCTTTTTTTTGTGGGACCAAGAGTTCATCAAGGCAAAGAGCTACCTGATCCCGCGAGCGGGACCAGGTAGATCCGGTTTTAGGCTAACAGCCCGTCCAATTGCTCTGCGATTTCCTCTGGTGTCACCATTGGTTCAAATCGTGCGAGCACTTTGCCATCCTTGCCGACCAGGAACTTGGTGAAATTCCAGCCGATATCCGGATTGCCGTCAGGATTGGCTTTCTCTGACTTAAGTATGTTGTATAAGTCGCAGGCGCCATCTCCGTTCACTTCGACTTTGGAGAACAGTTGGAAATTGCAGTTGTACTTACTTTTTGCGAACTCAAGAATTTCTTCGTCGCTACCTGGCTCCTGCGCGCCGAACTGGTTGCAGGGGAAGCCAAGGACTTTTAGATCGTCTCGATCGTTTTCTAATGCACACAGACCTGTGTACTGTCCTGTGAGGCCTCACTGGCTGGCGAGGTTTATCACCAGCATTGCCTGATCACGATAGTCTGAAAACGAAACAGACTCTCCTGTGATGGCGTTCATTTCTAGGTTGTAGATATCAGACATGTCGTCTCCGTTAGATGTGGGTCAATTGTTGCTCATGAAAATATACCATGCAGATACCAGCGAGAGTTATCCAAATGTTGGTAAATCCAGTACAGAGACCCTGTTTGGTGTTTTGCGATGTAATAATCCCGTGCGACTGCATTATTGTCCCACCAGCCGAAATCGATACGCTCCGGGCCCTGCAAGAGTTCCAGCTTGCCAGACATGCAGGGATTGCCGGCCTCTGTGGATAGGGCCTTCGGGGTTGGCAGCAGGTAAAGTGGCCGTGCATTACTGTCCTTAGCTTTGCCATGCCAGTAATCTTTTGCGGCAAGTGTGACAGGTTTCCAGGCTCGTTCAGGTCGGTGATCGTTGGCCAGGGATAGACCGAAGCAGGCTTGGGGGCCTAGTCTGGCGGTCATCATGTTGACCAATCTGACTGATTTTGCTTCTTCAGCCTTGCTGTGCATCCGGCCATCTTTTTGCTTAAAGTGGGTTCCATGAAACAGGTCGCCGGAATGAGTCTCTGGTTCAAAGAAGTTCCTTGCCGCGATGCTGATGTTATCGACTTCTGGCATGTCGTTAACTTTTTCGAGTTGTAGCTGGCTCAGCATCAGGAACATTTGCGCATCGTTATCCGGGTTGGCCAGAAAGACAGAGAACTCTTTTGGTGGGTGACCCCGGTGTGAAAGTTTGACGGTAAATTGGTTAGTCGTCAGCTGACGTTTGACCAGGAATTCCTGAAGTTCACCCAGCAGACGCTTCAGCGGAAAAGCTAATGACGCCAGGTTCGTGACATCTGCCAGGAATGTAATGTCGCTCCGGAATCGTGGTGTACTGCCTATATATTGTTGGGGGTCAGGCTTTTCACCTGTCAGTCGTTGAAGATAATCAGTAAAGAACACGCCAAACCTTCGATTCAAACCGTCCATAGGTAACTCAAACAGTTGCTTGCAATGACTAATACCCATTTGGTGCAAGGTATCCTTGATGTTCTCCTCAATTCGCAGGTAATGGACCGGCACTGGCTCCAGTGATTGAACGATCTCTGGTCCGGCAGAGGTTTCAGGCAGGCCTGCTTCTGCAAATAAAAGGGCAGAGAGGGGTGTGCTATTGATGCCCATCAAGACCTCAAAGCCCAGGCTGTCCAGGCCCTCCCTGATAAGTGTTTTCAGGTTATCGATCCCTTTGAATAGTTTCAGGCAACCTGAAATGTCAAGCAGCAGGCTATGTGGGGGTTTGATCGAAACATTGGGTGTGAACTGGTAGGCCCACTGTGCGAGATGTGTCAGCTTTTCTAATTCCTTGTCTTCTTCGCGCTCGAAACTGACGACATCTTCGCTGATGGTATAAGCCGTATTCATGCTACTGCCGATCCGTATGCCGATTCCCTCTGATTGATGGTTCATGGCGACGACCCTCTGCCGGATCGTTACCACAACAGGCTTGGCAACCTGGTGGCGAGCGAATACCTCAACGGGTAGTTGGGGAAAGTGCAGACATATCCATTGATTACTCATGTCTACTGATATTCACGAAGTGTCTGGATGGCGGGTTTTGGAGGGCTGTCAAATGGCTGTTTTTCCTGGGTTGTCGAAATGTTCTGGTCAACAACCATCTCGCTGAAATCCGGCATAGGACGAAGCAACTGGTCATCGAATGCGATCGTAAATTCCTCGCTTTCCCAGCGCCCCCTGCGTTTTAGAATCTTCACGGCAATAGCGCTATTGTCTTTACCGGGTGAATAGCCTGGTGAATTGCCGGGAACAGGCCGAAGCCTGAGCCGCAACTCCGCAGGTGATGCATTTTTTGAAGACTCCTCGGGCCGGAACAGTATTCCCCATGAGTATCCATCTTTGCTGGCCAGCTGCAGGCGTCGAATCTGTTTTTCATGAATTCTGCCGGGCCAGGCAATAACGGCACTGCAGCTTTGGGATGCGAGCGCTTTTTCCAGCACCCATAGATAATCCTTGGGAGCCTTTGGCTGGCTAACGATAACCCGAGCGAGGTCAATGCCTGCCTGGGCCAGGGCTGGCGGGTAGGGAATATAGGGTGGGCTAACAAACAGTACCCATCGATTCTGCTCATGCGTCATTCGGGCAAGAGCGGGGGCCAGCAGCCTGAGTTCGCCAATACCTGCACGGTCATGTAGGAACTCTGTCACGCCATCGGCGGGCCAGCCTGTACCGGGCAGTTCCTGGTCCAGGCGAGTGAAGCCCGTACTGCAATGCTGTTTGTAATCCGCACCTAGACTTGATGCGCGCCACAGGCCTGTTTTTTGAAGCAGCCCGCTGAGGGGGTCATCGGAAGCTAAAGCCGGCCTGGTTATCGTTTTTTTGTTTAACGCTGTTTTGTTTAAAGCGGGTTTATTCGAAGATATCTTGTCTAAAGCGTTGGGGGGAGCTTCTCCCATGATTTGTATCCAGTCAAATATACTGGATATATATACAGTAGTTTAAAAGCGGGGGCAAGCCCGCGTTGTCGCAGGAAGCCCCTGGTGCTATTTGGGGTGAAGGACCACGGGCATTTCGACGATCCCGCGAACAAAGTTTGATTTTAAGCGTACCACTGGGCCTGTGATTTCAATTTTTTCAAATCGTTTTACGATTTCTTCCCAGACAAGCCTTAACTGCATTTCAGCAAGTCGGTTACCCATACAACGATGTATGCCAAAGCCAAACGAGACATGATTACGCGCGCCAGATCTATCGATTATAAAGTCGTCGGGTTGATTAATTTTGGTTGAGTCCCGGTTACCAGAGACATACCACATGACGACTTTGTCGCCTTTACGAATCTGTTGCCCACCTAGCATGACGTCCCTGGTGGCTGTTCGGCGCATATGCATTAGGGGAGTCTGGTATCGAATGATTTCGGAAACCATATTAGGGATC
>Ga0208971_1000517_pt1 | contig 27333 bp, 30 predicted proteins | sample AOAMet1_18_M0_10_2_FD_188229 | JGI IMG/M metagenome (GOLD analysis project Ga0208971, IMG submission 188229) | Ammonia-oxidizing marine microbial communities from Monterey Bay, California, USA - CAN11_18_M0_10 (SPAdes) | ecosystem: Environmental > Aquatic > Marine > Intertidal zone | place... | reverse complement strand
GATGAATACGAGACACGTCTGTCTCTGTTTCAAGACTTCCAACATATTCTATATTTGATGGATTCTTAAAAGCGTTGAATGCTGATGTAGCAGTTGGGAATAACCCAAAACCGGGGATCATAACATTTAAATCGGCATCGTTGCTAAAACCAGCTAAAAAGTACTTCGTGTGATTATTGTAGATATACAATGGTTCAAAAAACTTGGTCACAAAATGTTTCTGTGACCTTGTCTGGGGTGATCCCATTCTCCTCCATTTCTCTCTCATTTCCTTGCGACGACTATGGTACTTTGTAGTCTTGCTCAGAGCTTCCGACGGAGTAATTTTGTACAGATAACATAACAAACATGCTACTACTATACCAGATCTTCCATGTCCGCCTTTACAGTGAACATATACTTTTTCTCCTGTAGGGAGATTCTTAATAATCTCACCAATCTTAATTATAAACTGTGCAAAGCTTCTCCAATTCGTCGGTACTCGACAATCATGAATAGGATAATGAATATATGTATACTTTGTCGTGTAAGGTGTGATTCTCTTCTCACCCGGACATGTAAGATCTATAAAATATCTTACTCCGCGGGTTTCGAACATATCAACCTGTTCTTGAATAGGATAACTTCCAAATAGTGCTTTGTTCTTAACGAATTCACTTGAACGTTCCATGTGTTTCCTTAATCTACATATTTAAGAGTTTTAAATTCATTTTTCTAGATATATATAAAAAAGATGCCTAACATTTCAGATTACACTGTTGTTGAACTTAAAAAGAAAGCAAAGGCGAAAGGTCTACGAGGTTATTCTCGTCTTAGAAAATCCGAATTAGTTAAACTTTTCGGCGGTAAGACAACCCGACGTAGATCCCGACGTAGGTTCAGCTCCAGTAAGAAGACACAAATAGCATTCTGTTTTTTGCTTATGCATAAAATTGACCATGCAAATTGGTGGGAACATTTCTTCAACCAAGATACTGATGGTACAAGTAATATGTATGCACATTACAAAGATTCCAAAGGAAATTCACCGGATTGGATGGTACCTCACGCAGTTAGATCTGTTCGAACAGATTGGTGTGGAGAAGGATTGGTACACTCGTTTAACCAAATGCTTAAAAAAGCATTGAAGAACCCCAATAATAAGTATTTCGCTTTACTTTCTGGTGCTTGTCTACCTTTGTATACTTATGATGAAACATACAAACTAATCACATCGACTGATAAAGCCAGGATTTATTATATGAAAGAAGATGGTAATGTATTTGAAGATAGAAACGATGTTTACAATGGACACCAGTGGGTCGTTCTTAATAGAAAAGTAGCACAGGACTATATACGTCTAAGTGATAAGAAAGATAGCAAAGCTCAAAAATTTATAAGAAAATTTCGCAAGTTTTATAAAGAAAATGGTGTTTCTGTTGGTAATAAAAAAGCTATCAAAGATCCAGATACAACATGGTTAGGAGGTTGTCCAGATGAAGTGTATCCTATCAATTGGTTGGCTGAATTGTACGGGAAAAACTTATCTAAATATGTGAAAAATCAGATGACAACTTATACATCATGGGATTTTGAAAAGGATCCCGATCACCCAAAAGTCTTCAATATTAGAACAGTTAAGAGATCGAAGAAAGACATATGTGGTCGTGGTCACATATTTGCGAGGAAATTCACAGTTGATGCAGCAGATTATATTGCTATGTCGTGTGGAAAGAGTGATAAAAAAAATCAAAAAGGTAAACCATCTGGTAACGTAATCGTTAGAAAGGAAATGATTGCCAGATTAGGAAATCAGATGTTCCAATATGCATCAGCTCTTGGTATAGCACATGCCAAACATGGTGATGCTTGTATAATCACCGACGAAGATCTAATATCTTATGATGAACTAAGATCAGCGAAAGACGATCTAATTAATGTATGTAAAGGCCCATTTAAGATTTGCGGTCCTCCTGATTATCCATTCACTATTGTACCGGAAAAAGCATATGCAAAGTATGATATGAAACCGTTTATGGTTCCAGGAAGTATAGAAATAGAATCAGATCTGGATCAAGGATTTCTACAGTCTTACAAGTATTTTGAGAATATTTCTGATATTATTAGAAAAAAGTTTACATTCAAAGGAGATATTTCCCGAAAAGTAAATAGATATATGAAAAAGAAGAAAAGTGGTGGATATAAAGTCATTGGTCTTCATGCTAGACGTGGTGATCATCTTGCTCTTGGATATATGAGATTTCCACCACCTGGATACTTTAACAGGGCGCGTGATTACTTTAGAAAGAAATATAGGAAAGTTAGATTTATTGTTGCAACCAATAATAGATCTTGGGCCAATGAAACATTTTCAGCAGATGATACGGAAGTTATATCACATAGTAAAAGTGCACCAGAAGATCTAGCAATACTTTCTGCATGCGATGGTGTTATCATGAGCCTTGGCAGTTTTGGATGGTGGGGAGGGTATCTTTGTGGAGGACCTGTTGTGTATTATAAAAACGAGTTTAATATGAGTCATGAAATTAATAAAGGAAATGTACGAAAATCTGATTATTATCCTGAACATTGGGTTGGATTAAAATAATTATTCCCATTTTTCTAAATCTACCTTTGATATAATAAACAAAATAAACACTGTGTTTATTGTTCCTGTTACAGTAGGTCGAATAGTGTTAAAAGAATAGTTCTTATCAAATACTATTTCCTTCAAATGTAATAATGATGCCTGAATCATAAACACAACCCATATCATTGTAATACCAACTAAAGCTTTAATGTTATGTTTTATTAAATAATAAATGGACAAACCGGAAATTGCTAACTGAAACATACCAACTTCGCCTTGAAATCCAGTATTTACTCCCCAACCAATTGATTTGGAAACTACTTCACCAATAAATATATGAGCTAATCCAGACCAAACTGTCCATGAAATTATTAGAATAGGTATAACTGATTTAGTGAAAATTCTATTGTAATTTTTGTGTTTTTTGTAATCAATACCTGCATATACGTATGCTATTATCATTAATATTAGAGGAATTACTAAACTCCACATTTCATTTTCTGACAATGACATAATTTATTTATTAATATAAATTAATTAACTAATAATAATTTATATTCTTCTAGATTCATTATACCACAGTCTTTGTTACAAGGACCGCATATACATTTCATATTAGATAAAGAATTATTACCACCTTTACATACTGGAACTATATGACCACATTCAAATGTATTATATGAGATAGTTTCATAGCATATGTAGCATTTACCTTCTAACTGTTTATTATTATAAAGTTGCCATAATTTATTTCTATCACTAATTGTTATTTTTTGTCTTTTATGGGTAAACGGAAATTTAGTAAAGTCTATTGATGATATTTCATTATTACATTCTATTGAAATAATTATTGCGTATAACCATGTATTATTTTTCATAATACCGCAATAAAATGGTTCATTATTATTTTTAAAACATTTTTTGAAGTCTATATCAGATATTCCAATTTTTTTATAATTTTCTATAAGAAATTTTTCTAATTCTTCATATTTACTTAAAAAATTTTCAAATGTAATTAAAGACTTATATTTGTTTAAAATATCTACAACAATATTAGTATTAATATTAGGATACCTCGGTTTATCGGTGTATTTAATATATTCTTTATAGTTACTTAAAAAATATTGTTCAATACTTTTAATATGATCTGTTTCATTTTGTATATATGGTTTATTAGAATTTATTATTTTTAGATGATACTCTAAATCGTTCTGATTTTTTAATATAATTAAATTAACCCAGCAACATTTGGATCAGGATATTGAGTCTCTCCCAAGCGTCCACGTGATCGAGATAACTTGAGGTTAATCAGTCCATACGGCTCACCATTTCCATGGTAACCCTGCCAGAACTCTTCATTGTCCAAGATCTCCTCGATATCTTTACAGATCACAGAGTTGTCACTATAACAACGCCAGTTGTGAACTCCTCCAAGATCCCATCATTTGGCTCGAAGATATTCCATATCCTTGCAATCACCGAGAGCAAGCTGTGCACTACGGCGAACATTACCAGAGACAACAATCATGCCAATAATATTCATAATGTCAAGAGCATCGACTGGAGTGATTTTCTGCCCAGATTTTTTGTTTAGGACATCACTAATCTTCTTAATACCATCGCATAGAACCTCAGGACCTGAGGCTAATCCACCGAATCCCTTAATTGGAGCACCACGGCTGCGAAGGAGAACACAAGAGTATGTGAATGATTCACCAGAGTAAAAGTGAGCCTTCAGTACTCGACCAAGAAACTTGACCCAACCCTCTCGAGAGTCAGGAACAATGTAATCCGCATCATTGGTTTCTTTGCGAACAATCAATGCATGTTTCGCTTTGGGGATCTTAGCGACATCACCCGGTGTAATACGATATCCACATCCGGCACCTAGCATAAGAAAGTTCATTACCCAAGTGAACGGTTTAACTTCAATATCTTGTTTCTTCTCGTGAGAAGCTGAGGCGGTAATCTGGTTCTTTTGTTTTTGAGACAACATCTTGTTTTATTGATAAAAAATTACATAGTGTAATAGTAAATGAGTACTATTATCATCACTGGAAAAAATAACACCGACCTCCGGAAATTGTCGAACCTATGAATAATATATCACCAATCATTTTTTTAATATATACGAACATATTAAAAATTTTTACATATTCACTTACTAGCGCAACGGACAATTGCCTCCTGGACAAGATTCTCCAATAAACTCCTCGTATATACAAAACATTTTTTAATATATACGTAAATTTAGAAACTAATAACTTCGCATGAATTTCCACTACATGCAACATAGTCTTTTCTTTTAGTATTATCGTTCTCCTCAAAAAATTCCTCCCAAGGAACAGATTTATATGTTCTTTTCAAGTCACACCAAGTTTTCCACGAATCAACTGCTTTCAAACAGTGTGTCATCTTTAATAAATCATTTTGAAAATGCCTTGCGGTAAATTTCTTTGCCTGTGCAACCCATCGAATTTTTTTATACGTTTTGTCAGAATCTACAAAAGAAATCTTAATATTTTTATCATTAAAATCTGGCATGTTAAGTTTCTCTCCATATCCTAGCAAACACGAACAAGCATCGTACAAATTACCATTAAACGCATCATGTGCGTGTACAATCAAACCAGATGCAAATACAGATCCAGCGCCATACATGGTAGCAATCTGCTCGTGTGTATATACGGACTGAAATGGTGCTTGTTGGTATGTCATATCACCAGTATCACCTAACATTGAAATACCGGTAAAAAACTCGCGATTGTCGTAAATATACTTTGTTGCTTTATCCCACTCATCTTCCTTCATTGTAATAGTATTAGATACATTATGATTCAACCATGGCTCTACACATAGTTCGATGTTTCTACCTTCGGTTACCCAATATTTCTGAACCAACTTCACTTTCTTCAATAAATCAATTGCTGACACGTCTTTCTTTGTCAAAGCACCTGGTTTAGACTTACACAAAAATGTAATGACATCGTCTGTACCACCAGAAGACCATACAGATTTATTAACTGCCTGACTGTTAAAAGTCTTGAAGAATTTCAAAGGTTCTTCCATACTATTTGACTGTACACGACGAAAATACCTTTCTGCATGACATGGATGAATACCTGAAGATGTTCCCAAAATACAGGAGGTAGATCCGGCTGGTTTGACACATGTTGTGCGAGCCGCTGTGTTAATACCAAGCATCTTTGCAACATATGCGTTTGTTTCCTTTACCATTCTTGCGCCTTTTTCAAGAATGTCAGGGTTGAAGGAAATATCCGGAGAATCCATCATTCCTGTCATACTTACCCCAATCAAAGCCTCCCGTTCTACAATACTTTGTGTGATTTTCCCTAAATATCCAAAATCTGTATACGCTGCTTGAAATGTTCCCAAAATTGATGCAGCTCTACATCTATCCAAAAATTCTTTTTCACTTGTTACAGTAGCCATGTTAATTTCCGAAAGATTACATTTTTGAAATCCAGATTTCCCATCCGTGTCATATGCACGCATGCTAATTTCGCAACAAGGGTTGTATAATGTTTCCGTATTATCCGCAAAAATAACACCAGGTTCTCCAAACTGTTTTACAGATTTAATTAGATTCATATACTTTTCTTCTGGTGTTTTATTTCTAATTAACAACACAGAATTATTAGATCTAGCTCTCTGAGGGTTCTTAATATACCAATCCCCTGTTTTTGATGTAATCATTTCTTCATCGTCCAAACTAAACAACGAAATAGTCGCACTGCGTCTAATTCCTCCTGATAATACTGCATCAGAAGAATGCATAATAATATCGTATGCATCAATAGGTCTCAATTTAGTCATACCTTTTTCAAGACAATCATTCAGAACTTCTCGAATCTTTTTCAGTGACGCTTCCAATCCATCCGGACCGGGTGCTTTACCTCCCATATGACTAATTGGAGACCCGGCTGGACGAACAAGGGAAAAATCAAAAATTACATTTTTACCAAACCATTCCGGAAAAGTTTGGTCTGTTTTAAAATAAGAACTAAGCAACACACCAACGGCATCTGACCATCCTTCAATAGAATCAGGAACCTGGAAAATATCCTTTTCTTCTGAATCGGGTTTTTGGATTTCAGGTAATTTTCTAATATGATGTTTTTGAACCGAAAACCCTACCCCAACACCACACAATAGTGTAAACATAATTTCTTGGAATACTCTAACTCTGTCAATATACGTACTAGAACAATTGTACATTCTAGTATTTTTATTTAGAATCGCAGGACCTCCGAATTGCAATGCGCGCTGGGAACCCAACACATTCTTTTTAGAAACCATATCCTTAGCAAAATTAAATATCTCTATAAACTCTGGGTTTTCAAGATGATTGGAGAATTTTACTTTATGCATCTTAAATACTCTTTCAGTCTGTTCGACCCAGTTTTCACGTCGCTTCTTTTTTCTATTATATTGGGCGTACCGAGCGATACGTGTATAGTCAGGTAGGTGGTTATAAACTTCTTTGCTATTAACATTTTCCAAATCAGTGTAATATTGTTTGTTTTCAAGAGACATTTTTTTGTTTATTGATAAAAACAAATTTATAAATATCAATTTTTTTTTCCAAAAAATTACATAGTGTAATAGTAAATGAGTACTATTATCATCACTGGAAAAAAATAACGCCGCTGTATGTATCATGACCCTTAACATTGCACGTTCGCAAAAAGTTGCATATAATATTGTTGGGGTAGGTAAAGTTCTTCCTACCATTACTCCAGGTGTTAATTATATTTTTACTGTACAAGATCTTTCTGTATTCCCTTTAGCATTACAAAAAACATCTGTCTTGTTACATCGTCCTCTTGTTTGCATCTAATTTTATCTTTTCAATAACATAAAATTATTTTCCTTCTCCGCATTCCATTTCTTCGTTCCATGGTTGCTTAATACTACCTAACACTACAGGAGTTGATCCCCATTGCTGTTTTGTATCTACAAAGTTCTCAGCTGCATAATTACCACAGAATCCTCTATCTCCTGGAGCAAAAGAAGAAGTTTTCTTTAATTCATCAACAGTAAGTCCCTGGGATGTTGGAGCAAATACACAGCAAAAATTATTAGAATCCTTACACGGAGATGTTTTTGGTTTCTGTGTTGGACGAGCAGGTAAAGTATCTGCTGCTGTTGTTTTGGTAATACCAGGCCATATCTTATCAGCTTGATCAACAGGGAGATTATAAATATACTCTCCTGTCTTATCTATAACAGCTACGAATATTTGTGGGGAATTTTTATTACCTTTAATGTAACAAGGTTTTTGGAACCCACCACTACCCGAACCATTCTTACCATAAGATGGCCAGATACTTCGACCGGCTGCTCCTCCATTAGTCATCGTTGCATATAAGTTGGAATAACTACCGTCCTCATCCAATCCAGTTTGACTCCAAGAAGATTCAAGTAAATCCCATTCACTTGAATTTGCACAAGCCCATGTATTTGCATTAATACCCCCTGGACAATATCCTTTTGGAATTGATATGGCCGGTCCACGATCCAATGTAGCCTGATTCATAATAAACCATGCCATATTCCAGCATTTTTCGGTTGATAAGATAAACATCATAGCCGGTGGACCAACACTTCCTTCATCACCAACTCCAGCAGGATACCATCCATATCTCCAATAATATGCACCTCCTGGTTGAGGACCAGGCATCCAACCATCTTTTTGTGGTTTAGATAAATCGTACGCCGGGTGTTTTCCATTTGTATTAAAAGATGAGTACGGTTGTTTGGTCCATGTATCAGAATTAGTATCAAATCTATATGCTGCTACATAATTGACAACTACCTGGCTTCCCTCATTACGAGCAGCAGTTGTCTGTTTAACTATTGAATCATGCGGGTCTTTGTCAAATTGTCCCCAATCAGAGCATGATTTACCCTTGCATGTTGAGATAATCCAGTTAAATCCATTCATTGGTAAACAACCAGACTGAGGTAAACAACATTTACCTGCATCAAATGCTCCTTTGCATAGTGCATACCCATAAGGATCAACCGGTGTTTCTCCTCCTTTTTTGAACACATTCCAGGTTTTGGAGTAATCTGAAAGAGGTAAACACGGCCATAATTGTCCATTTGCTTTCTGTGTATCGTACGTTGGAACATCCATACAATCTGCTGGATTCTCACCGTACATCTCACATTTTACCATTTTTTGGTTAGTATTTTTGTATTTGTACCAATATGGACAAGGTTTTCCGTCTTTTAGAGTTTGATCGGATGCATCGAAACCTGGTAATTGTTTAGGAGGAGATTCTGATCGACACATTGTTAAATACATAATTAAACCTCCTATCAATAATAAAAAGAATACTAATAGTAGAACTGTTTTTCGAGACATATTCTTTTATTTATTAAAAGAATATTTTACTTTTAATAAATAAAGATGAGTACGTACAAATGTATATCGAATTTCGGCCAAGGAGCAGCTAATGCTCTTGTCAATAATCCCTTAACATATTGTCTCGAACAGACACTAGATAGTGAATTTATGCATGGATCTATAGCCGAGACTATCGGCGGTGCCAATGGTAAACATTGTCAGGCTTTTATGGCACAATATTGCGCCAACGATTGGAACGAAGTATGTGAACATGCATCAAAGAACAGATCCACTCTCTATCCTAACAACCTCCAAAAATGCGGAACTGGTAGTGATGTAGAATGTAAGGACCTTACAGCAGGTGAGATTCTAATTCAAAACACTGCTACTCGTAAGTATCTAGTTGAGATGGGTGGATTGTGCAATATTAAGTATGAACCTTTTGATCCAACTGTTGCAGCTTCTCCCCTTGTAGCATTTTGGGAAGGTGGGTGTACCACACAAGGAGATGGAGGATGTACACCAGTCTATGCTGTAGATCCGAAGAGGATCGATAACGATCCTGTAATGAACAAAATTTTAGCCAAACCTATTATTGCTTGGTCTTTATTGGTTAATATTTATAATACCGCGAAAAGAAAGAATAAATTGAACGAGCTAAAGGGAACACGTATTTATCGTTTCTTTATGTCAACACCATTCCAGAATTATATTAAACAAATGTCTTTAATTCCTTGTATTCTTTCTCAAAGTAAGTGTGGTTGTAACTAACTTGGTTTCTCAGATCTCTAAACACCAAATGGTTTTAATTAAAGCTCGTCATAATAGGTTATTAACACACATTTAGTGTGTCAATTTCCAAAACACATGTTAGTTACGTATTTATTCAGCTTTAGACGAACCTCATCCGAACCCGAATTGTTGAATCACACCTTCTGGTAATCCACCCACTCCACCCACTCCACCCACTCCACCTAAAGCGCCTCCATGTTTCGCCTCCGAGTAACTGTATATAAGATTACCGGTACTTACCGCAAACATAAGACCTGATAATCCTAAAGTAATGTAATAGATATTTTTCTCCTCCTGTGTCGGAGGGCATTTAGTAGAATCCCTTTTATTCCAAGCGATTATGTTGGATGTAAGAATAGCACCACTCATGATAAATAACGCAATAAAGAAAATCCAATGCATAGTTTATTTATTAATAGGAAACTAATAAATATTTTTTTTAAGTTACCCGTTCAACATCTGGAACATCTTCACGATTTGGTTCTCTTACAAGCTGATTACTACGTGTAACACCAAGATGAAATCTGTTTTGCTCTTCCTTCTTCTTATCAATGATAAGTGTCAAGACACCGTTTTCATACACCACGTTTACATTACCCTGGCTAGTAACACTTATAGGAAGAGTAATCTTTCGAACAAAACGTCCATATACAATCTCGTGCTTTGTAGCAGGTGCAGTATATCTTTTCAGTTTTTCACCAGATACAGACAGTTTGTTGTTAAAAAAATCAACACCAATGCTACTCTCTGTTACTCCAGGTAACTCTATATAAACGTACATGTTATTCTTTGTATCAACAATGTCAACGGGTGGATGCCATCCGTTATGATCACCAGGAGCGCCTCCAACACCCGAATTAATAATATGTTGGAAAGCACCTCGTAGATCACCATCCGATTGTAAGTTGTTCAAACTAGTGTATATCATATCTTGAAATGACATTTTTATTAACATTATATCATCGTCTTAAATGGATATAATTAGCGCGCGAACTTTCTAAGTCTGTGCAATAACGAGTTACCACCTGCATCGGATCTAGTGGATGACTGATGAGATGCTTGTGACATTATATCGGGTGAGACAGATGCAGGTTTGAATGAGTGTGATATTCGAGAAGGTTTAGGTCTATATCCGCGATGATCCCCAGAAGAACTTTGAGCTGGTGATACATTAGGTTGTTTATGTGAATTACAACCAACCGGTTCTGGAGCCGGTGATGATCGGGCTGGTGTATTTCCACGTGAACTAGCTACAGGGGACATATCAAAATTCTGTTGACCTAACGTATATGAGTGTTCGAATGGGGCTTCGTTCTTATCAGTTTCCTTCCCCTTTCTCTTGTACAGCCACCATAGTATACCAAGACCAATTACTACCACGAGAGCAATTAACCCGATCTTTTTCCAGGGAATAGAACTTGGTGGGGATGATATGACTGTTTTTCTGGGTCTACTGGAAGGGACTGGATTACCAGGTCCCGGAATAGGATCTGGGTCTACTGGACCGCTCGGAGTCTTTGGTAAAACCTTCTTTGTCAGTTCTACATCAACCACACAAGGTTTTTCAGACTTTAGAATCAAAAAGTAGTTTTGATATACATTCTTATCAGCAACAATATTACCAGAGATTGATTTTCTCGCTTCTTTATATTGAAGTTCTGGTGTGTTATCCAGAGTTGTTTGGTCTACGACTAGAAGATTGTAAGGTATATCATCCTGACAGGTGACCTTAAACGATAGATCAAAATTAGTGCTATCACCGTTTAAATCAATCAGTTGTTTGATTTTGCCAAGTGTATAGGTTTTTTTGCTTTGAGACATTCTTTTACAATCAACAGTAATCCTTTTAAAACATATAACTTATTCGAATAAATAGGCAATGTTTGTTATAAAAGAAACAAACCAACTAAAAAAATCACAGTAGATAGATTATGATTAAGTATTCTTATCCTTGACGAAAATCCAGTCGTCGAAATCATTTATACTATATTGTGTACCTATTGTTCGGGTTTCAACCTTGGGTGTTTGCACTGTTACTGTTTTAACAGTTGTTTTAACCACTTGTTGGGGGGTTATCTCTTCTTCTGATTCCGATTCTGAATCGGAACATTCATTTGGAGCTATGTTTAATATTGAAAATATACTAGGAAAAGGATGTACATAAGAATCTGGATATGAGGACCTTTTGTACATAGTGTTCCATATACCGTTCAAACCATTGATGTCTGTAGGCGTTAAAAACGATTGGACCTTCTTGTTGGAATCCATTTATTCACTAGACAATTTCTTTTTTATATCACTTACTTTTATATCTTCGTCTCTACTCCAACGACGTGCAAATGCAAAGAAAAAATCGCTTAATCTATTTATATACTTCATTATATTTCCATCAATTGCCACACCATCATCCACTAATTTCCACATACTCCTCTCTGCTCTTCTTGTCACAGATCGACATACATGACTTTGTGCGTCTTTTTCATGTACACCAGGTAACAGAAATTCAGTTAACTTTGTATTCCCCTTTTCTATGATATCTATCCATTCCTCTATTCTTTTCACATCATCCTGTGTAATTTTAGGGACACGCTCTTTCTTCTTTGGGTCTATAACAGCAATATTACTCCCTATATCCAACAATTTTATCTGTATTTCTCTAAGTGGTTCATTAATTGTATTAGCATTGTCCAAATCTCTCTCGTATCGCTCAAAAATTTCTGTATATTTATATACAGAAATATAGTGCTGTCTGATAGGTTTAGCCAATATTGGTTGTATTTTTGCACATAATAATCCAATATGACTAGATAATTCATCTATATTCCCCAACACATCGAATATAACGTCCCCTTTTGCTCTCTTACTTCCATCATACAACGATGTCATTCCTTTGTCTCCGGATTTCGTATAAAGTTTCATTTATTAGATGTTTTCATTCTAATAAATAGAAATTTCAATCAACTTGTATACCTTTTTCTCCTGAAATAAAAGTTCGTACAGTTTCCAAAAGAAAGGTTTGTAAGGTTCTCTAGTCCTACATCCTTCAATAATAATAGACCCCCTTTGACCATCATATCACTGTACATTTATTATTTTGGTATATATTCCTTTAATCGATAATTAATGTAACTTTCTTGTATAGTTCCCTTTGTAGAATAAAATGCTCGTATAATCGAATAATGTCGTCCAGTTCCATGACATTCATAACAATCCCTATAACTAGAGTATTTTCCAATTCCGTCGCAAGTGCTGCAATTATTATCACCAAATCGTGATAATATCATTCCCATTTATTACTTGACAAGAATTTATTTCTTATCCGAACTTCCAAATCCTCCTTCACCTCGTGTCGTCTTATCAAGACTTTCCACCTGAACCATTTCTGCATACTCAGCCTTCCTTAGAACTAGCTGACATCTAGTGAAGGGCAACTTAATATCTGGAAGTTCTTTAGCGACTTTGATGAGAGCAATCTTGAGAGTCCCAGTGTAATCAGGATCAATCGTACCGACTGAGTTGGCAAGCATATATCCTGTCTTACTCATCGAGCTACGAGGCAGGATCTCTAGGTAATAACCTTCTGGAGGGGAAACTCTGATCCCTGTCTCGAAAAGTGTAATACTTTCAGAAATTTGTTTGAATACATCAATGGCCGTGAGATCGTATCCGATGTCTGAAGGATGGGCCTTTGCTGGCACCACCGCGCGTTCATCATCGACAACGAATCTAATACATTTTGAGTTTGTTTTCTGTTCCATTTTACTTTCTTTTTAAGTGAGAAATCTTTAATTCATTTTTATTTCTTGACCTTTAATAAAGATGAATCAAAGAAAATCTAGGCGTCGTATGTCACGACGTAAATCTAGGCGTCGTGTAGCTCGTAGATCCAGAAGTCGTACATCGAGGCGCAAATCGAGGCGTAGATCACGAAGACGATCCATGCGCAAATCTATGTGTCGTGTAGCTCGTAGATCCAGACGTCGTACATCGAGACGTAAGTCGAGACGTAAATCACGTCGTAAGTCGAGACGTAGATCTAAGAGGCGTACATCGATGCGTAGATCACGACGTAGATCACGACGTAGATCACATAGACGATCTATGCGTAAGTCGAGACGTAGATCTAAGAGACGTAAGTCAAGACGTAAATCACGTCGTAAGTCGAGACGCAAACGTTCCAGATCTAAGTTCGGATTTTGGGGATCAAATAAACCATATTATGTATGTGTAGTGAATAAAGAAGGTGGTCATAGATGTAATAAATATCCTAATCGTGCTGCATGTGAAGTTTATGGTGCTAAATGCACGTCAAGTCAATCACAGTGTATGTCTAGATGTAATGCATATGCTAAAAAGAGAATTAAAACTATGCCCGGTTATAAATGTGATCCTCTTAAAAATCATTGTTTAAAATATAGTACTATACCAAAATGTATGCAATCAATTAACCCAGCTGAAGAGAATGCTGGTATCAGATGCACGACTAGCTTGGATAACTGTAAAACAGGTTGTAATAATTTATCTACTAGAATGAAAGGAGTATCTGGACCTGCTATATCAAATAAAGCAGTCATACAACGTCACCAGGTAAAACAAGCACATAAACGTGCATTGGCTCAGATGAGCAGAATGAAAACAGCTATACAGCAAATGCGGCAAAGACAGGGTATAATTGCTAATAGACCTAGACCGGTGGCGCATCAAGTGGTCGCACCTCAGCCTATTCAATCAGTTCCTTCTGGTGCAAGACAGGGAGGTGGTTATGTTTTAGGAGGGTCAGGGAGAGAAAGTAGATTACTTTCTGGTGGAATTCCTGGGGCTCCTTCTGTTTGGTACAAGGATAATTCTAGAACGTGTAAGCCAATTGTTGCAAACAGTAATCGTTCAAGAGAATTACAAAAACAGCGTTATAGATTATATGCAACAAAGACATTATGTGAGTCTAGGAGGTAGGAAATAAAATTGAATTTACATTTTTAATCTGTTAAAAAGAATAGGAATGTCCAGGCTTTGTTACCCCAAAGAGATTATTGGTTCTAAGTTCGAGAACAACAATTGTTACTTCCTAGTGCAATGGCACGGATACAAGAACCCTACATGGGAACCGGAAGAGCACATTGCTCATCGCACAGATTTGATCAATGCACACCGCGACATGCTTTTGATCGAGAATCTTGGTATGAAGACAGGTGGTTACATCTACTGTCGTGTCAGCAGCAAGCAGCAGTCCAAGTACAACGAAGGTCACACGAGCCTAGATGTACAGGAACAGGAGATTCTCAAGCACTGTGACGAAAAGGATATCAACGTCATCCGTGTCGTGAAGGAAGCTTACTCCGCCAGGAACATGGACAGGCTTGCCGGTTTACAATACCTGTGTGACATCGCATCTGCAGGCCAGACGATCTATGTTTATGACATCTCGCGGTTCTCGCGGAATGCCCATCACGCTCTAAACATCCTCGAAGAGTTGAACGACCGCGGAATCTCAGTACACTCTGTGTCGGAGAACATCACCTACAGCAACGCGTCTGGACGCAACCAATTCCGCTTGCAGCTGTGTGCGTCAACCTACTACTCTGACCTTTGTTCACAGAAGGTCAAGGCATCTATCGCTTTTCGTCGGGCCCGCGGTGATCACATTGGCCACACTGCCTACGGATACACAACAGAAGTCGATGAGAAGACCAACATTCGTGTCAAGGTTACCAGCGTTCCCGAGATGAAAGTTATCGAATACATCCGACAACTGAGTGGTCACAAGAACTCAGTTGCAATTGTCGCAGACCTCATCGAAAATGGTATTACCTTTCGTGGTCGCAAGCCGACTGTGTCGGGAGTTGAGCGAATCATCTCACGGTTCGATACGGATCTGAAACCCCCACAGGCAAACAAGAAGGCTACTAAGAGGCGCACGTACCGTCGTCGAGCGAAGGAACCCTACTAAGTATGCAATTATAGTGTATCTAGATTATATAATACAATAGTATTATATATCTTAAGAATTATTCGTTTATAATAAAGGATCGATGCCAATCAAGAAAGAAATCATCTACCCCGTTTTCCTAGAGTGTTGTGAGTTTTCATCTGATACATTCTGGGCTAACGTCTTTGAGGACCTTGCCTACGGGAAAACTCCGTATGGAACATACATCAATAAAAACTTTCTCTGTTGTAGCTACAAAAATAAAGAGTTTAGTTATAAAATAGAACGTAAGGACCCACATGCCTTATATATTGACATTTACAATTTACTCACAAAGAAGTTAGGAATTTTATCACATAAAGAAAAGGTTAAGAAACGGGTGGATTTTCATAAAACAGAATCGCGAATTAAAGAATTCCGACAAGAGTGGGGGAACATTAGAAAAAAGAACATTAAGGATTTACTAGTAGAAAGATATGTTATTGACATGAAAAATAAACATTTACTATCCATTAAGCAAACCAAATATCTGTTATCTGTTATCTTTATTGCGATCGTTTTTAAGGTTATTACATCTAAAGATATCGAGTACAGTGATGGTAAAATTCAAAATATACAAGGCATTGAGTTTACAAAGAAGAAGATAATGATAAAAAGGGACATTTATAACATTGATGTTAGTTTTTCACCTGAAATATTTGTAGACAAAAAGGTGATGGCAGATAATTGGGAAAAATATTTAACTGCTTTACGTAAACATAAGAGAAAATAAATTATTCAGTTGTTTAAGCAGTATATTTAAACAACATTCTATATAAGTCTTTCCCACATATGAGCATACCGTATAACGTCAGGAGGAAAGACCGCAAATGAATTACCTGAGCGAGCTTTAGCCGCCTCATCATTGATCAATTTTAGTTCACTAAAATTATCACCCGGAATGCCAATAATTTTGCTCATTTTACCAACTTTTTTCTTTTTTATTTTATCACTATCATCTTTCTTAATTATACCATCTTTTCTATACGTAATATAACCAAGTATATACGCCAATGCATTTAGGTATTTAGGATCAATGCCAACAGATTCTGTATTGTCGGCTCGTTCACACATAGTATCTCTATCTTTGACAGATAACATTAACTCACTGTTCCCAGATTCTGTTAACAATCTTGAAACATAATCAACATCCAACTTAAATCTTTCTAATGGTGTTTTATTGGCAATAGCCTGTGAATATTCTTTTGTACCTGGTTTAATGTGGAAGGGTATAGGATCACCACATGCTTTTGCAACGTCTTTTGATACAAGAGCTCCTTGTTCTTGTTCAAAAGTTGTTTCAAATCTCTGATCGTCCTCTCTATCTTCATCGGAAATATCACCTCCCCACATTTCGTCATTATTATCATCGGGATTATCTATATCACCCCAATCGTCCATTTATTATATATAAAGAAATATTTTTAAGACGTAAATGAAAGTCAGGCTGTTAAGTGATTTACATTTAGAATTTGAACCCTTCGATTTATCTTATCAAGGAGAAGATGTTTTAGTTCTAGCAGGAGATATATCTGCACATATAGAACAGACCATGACTCTTGTTCGTAACTATCTTGAAGAGAATAAACATCCACAACTTATATTTATTCTAGGTAATCATGATTATTATCATAAATCAATCCAGGAAACATATGAATTCTACGAGAATGTAAATATCGATCGATTTCATTACCTGCAGGATGATAGTATTGTCATCAACGGGATACGCTTCTATGGCGCTACGTTATGGACTGATATGGATAACGGTAATAAGAAAACGATGTTGGTCTCATCTCATTGTATAAACGATTATTACCAAATCAAAGGTTCGTCTATTTCTATACCATTTACACCAGCTCAATCTTATGTTATCCATTGCGATAGTAAGAAACGCTTGATTAAGTGTCTTAACGAAAGTAAAGAACCTGTCGTTGTTGTATCACATCACCTTCCATCACATAAGAGTATTGCTCCAAAGTATAAATCGTTCCCGGTATCTGGAGCATTCGCTTCTCATCTCGATGATCTTGTTGTGAAAGCCCATACATATATACATGGTCATACCCATACTAGTTTAGATTATAAAATCCAAGACACGAGGGTTTTGTGTAACCCTCGTGGGTATAGTAGGAATGGAAAAAACGAGAATCCCGATTTTAATCCATGTTTAATAATTGAAATTATTAATTAATATTAACATAAATTATCAAATGACATCCAAACAATGTGTGAAAGTAGCTCAGTTACGAAAAAAGGGATATACCGACTTTGAAAGTTGGTTAAAAACAGACGATAACGTTTATGTAGGTCGCTCTGGAAGAATCTGGATTCATGGAGATAATAAGAGAATATTCAACTACAAAGGAAGTAAGTGGTCCAACCCTTTTAAGGTAACAAAAGAAAGTTCACTTGAAGAGTCATTGACACAATACATAGATTATATCGTAGAATCTGGTTTAATCCATGATATTCACGAGTTGAAAGGAAAAACACTTGGTTGTTGGTGTGTGTCCTCCGATTGTCACGCGAATATCCTTGCAGAGATTGCAGATGGTGAGTTCCTCAAGAATTTGGTGAATTTGCTCGATTAACTACGTTTTGGAATATATAACTGGCTTTCTCTGTTATTTGGTAAGAAATGTATTTATATTTTTTGGATATCAATATACCTGTTCCAATACCAGCAAAATACGCCAAAAATCCACTGTAACTCATAATCACACCCATTATAAATCCATACATGAATATACCACTCACTCGCTCATTTGTTATAGTCATATGACTCTCTAACTGTTCATCTAAAAGTTTCTTTAATCTTTCTTCTGTTTTCGTACTCATTTTACATTTTAAACATATTTGTTTAAAATAACTCAAATTTAATGAATAATCTGTTCAAAAGATTCCATATTCTTATCCCCCTGTGGAATAGCAAAAACGACCTTCTTAAAAACACCTGCGAATGTCTTACCGAGGAGTTGTTTAAACATCCAGGCAACATCATTCGGATTATTCTTGAACACACCACATCCGAATGCTCCCAAAATTAGGATTTCCGTGTCATACTTTGCTGCTACTTTCAATATTGCTGTACATCGAGACTCCATAACAGTCTTAATACGAGCAGTCATTTTGTTCATATCCAAACGCTTTTTCTTTACATTATCACGTACATTACCAGCATTGACAGCGGGAACAGAAATAACCGCTATGGGGAATGCTTTCTCAATAAACTCTCCATCATCATCGCGGAACACGAGAACATCTGGGGAATATACAATCAAATCGTTATAGAATCCAAGTTTAGGATTTATTTCGTTTCTATCGTACATTGGTTTAGCTGTTTTGGATAAAGGAAGATATAACGTAGTTGCTAATGCAAGTGATTCTTCTTGTGTCATACTTCCATTTAACCATCCCCCTCCTGGATGTTTTGCATCTGCAAAATTGAGAACAGTCATTTTATCTCCCCAAGTACAGCTATTAAAAATAGCATTGATTGTTGTACAACTTTGCAGTTCTATCTTGGTTTCTTTGTACCGCTGTTCATATACTGGTGATGGGACTCCTACCTGAATCCCAAAAATCTTTGTATTCTTAATAGAACGATCCACAATTTCTTGATGATGACTTTCAAGATGTGTAATAAATTCATAATGCTCCTCGGCCCGAGCTTTTCGTTGTCTACGACTCATTTTATATTTATAATCAAATTCATAGATTAGAAATACTAATTTACTTGACCATGTCAGCTTTCAATGTTGGATATGAGGAGTAATCCGTTACTTTAATATCATTATACTCGAGTTTCTCAATATCTTCGATACTCTTCAATTCCTTATTGATCTTCAATGTTGGAAACTTGAAAGGAATTCTCTGCAACTGTTTCTCGACAACATCGTAGTGTGATTCGTATATATGTGCATCTCCAAGAGACAATACAAACTTCCTTGCAGTTAATCCTGTAATCTTTGCTATAAGTGTGTGGAACAATGCAGTTGATGCAATGTTGAACGGAAGACCGTGGAACAAATCCGATGATCTGTTAAAGCAAAAGATGTCCAGAAACCCTTCTTGGACATAAAACTGGAGTATAATCGAATGACATGGAGGCAGAACACATTGATCAACCTGTGCCGGGTTAAAATCAGTCATCATAATTCTCCTAGACCCTGGGTTGTTTTTAAGAAGATTAAAAACATTTTTTAGTTGATCGATTCCATTTTCTTTAGGTGCTGCTTTTTCTTCATCATATGGAGCATTAAAATTTCTCCATTGGTATCCATAGCAATTATGTACAGAAAAATTCTCAACAGTATAACTATGATCTTCTTCAACATCAAAATTATACACATGCTGATGTTGATGATAGTAAATATCTTCTAATTTACTTATTGCAAACCACGCATATCCGTCAGAAATATGTGAATAATTACCACGTCTTGTATCACATTCATATACTTCTATTATAAAACAATCATGTAGATATGATTCTTTATCCCCAAATACCTTTTTATAACAACTTCTCTTTTGGAAATTAATCGATGCAAAATATCCCAATTTTAAATATAATCTCTGTACAGAATATGCAATATCCACCGAAATAGTAGTATATCTCTTAGAATCATTATTGGATGATCTGTTTTTAGCAACATAACCATCAGCCCAACAATACCCATTCAAAAATTCTTTTATATATACAAGAGGAGCTTTATGTACCCAATCTGGTATTAACTTACCATGTGCATATTTCCCAAATGAGCGAAGGATTTTCGCATACTTGATATTGTAACATCTATAAACAAAACAATGATCTGTTTCCTTTCCCTTCACATTCTGGATATTTAAAACTTTACTAAGTTTTTCAATAATATAATCGTGTTCTTTGTCATTTATCGCAAAATGTATACATGGGCCATTTTTTTCCTCAACAATCCACCCATCTCCTAAAAAATATCCAAACATAAACCACGCATCCAGGTTATCTAATATTATTTCGTCGATAGTCGGTATTTCCTCTGTCTCTTCAATTTTTAAACCCAATACACACTTCTTATGTAAATCTTTTGCTTGTATCCAACAAGGCTTATCATAAACAGCAACAGTTCTTTTACCCTGATATCTATCCTTTACAATATATTCTTTCGCATAAAATGGATGGTCTGGGGTGCAGTATAGATGTGGATGGTAACACGCCTTAATTTCAATCATATTTTCCTCATGTACATGTTTATATAATTTTGTTACTGGTAACCAATTCCCTCTATGAGTAAAAACAATATCATTGATTGTGATATTTTGTATTGATTTATATCCATTTTTTGTCAATATTTTTGTATTTTCAGGAAAACATGGCCCCATTACACCTTCTCTTCTATCCTTTTTTCCGATGGAATCAAGAAACTCCCTATTTGTATTTCCATCCCAAATCTTAATTTTCTTATCAGATAACAATGAAGAATCTGTATCTCCTCGGATGAAGAAAAGTAACTCTTCGACTACACCACGGAAGAACATCTTCTTCGTTGTTAGCAGAGGAAACCCATTGGTAAGATCAAAAGTCATTGTCTTTCCAAACAATGACTTGGTATTACCATTGCGGCCGTTCTTAATCCACCCATTCTTGAAAACATTACCAAGTAACTCCAAATAATTTTTCTCCTCTGATATAGAAGGAGTAAGAACATAATGAGTGAACTCATCGTACTCCTGCTTTGATTCCACTGTCCAGTCCATATAATTAAAGTTGACGAAAGTATCACACGTATACTCTCCTTTCATCACTGATAGATGAACCTTACCAATGTAATGTCTCCAATTCTCGAACACCTCGTTATATACGGTTGCCCCACCAGCAATGAAGATCTTTCCATCGTTGTGCCCATTGTAGTTGAAAATCGTCAAAGCATATGGGAGACATTCAAATATAGATTCTACCTTACATTTAATGTTTTCACCCACTTCGTATTGATTGATATTACTTGATAATACAATCACAGATCGTCCTGGTAAGTTTGGTAAAGATTCTGCTGTCTTACGCCCGACAATTAAAAATCCACCCTTTGTTTTTTTCTTAAAGATACCTAGTTCTTCTCGACAGTGCCATGACAACCCGCCTTCAAACCCGATACCCTTTTCTTTAGTCATAGCAAGAATTACGTCAAACATTTTATTATTAACTCAATAACAAGACCTTAAATTCATTTTATTCTTTCGGTACAATGGTTGAGAACGACATGCTTGGACCAGAATCGGATTTTGTTCCAGTAACTCCTTTTATTTTTGTATAAGTGACCAACGATATGATACCAAGAATAAGATTACAATGTATAATTTAATCTGTTTATCAGAAAATTTACCTGAGCCCAATGTTCCTATACCTGATCCAACGACGTAAAATCCCATTATCCACCAATCAAGTTTGAAATCAATCTGTTTATGGTTCCAAAAATAAAGAACAGATAATATTGTCACAGGTGGTAATATAATAAACAATGTTGTTCATGCGGCCGTATGTTGATCTGGGACCATTTTAAAGTAAGACAGTGCCGCTATAATCAGAAAAGATCCGGATAGACCAAAAATCCTCCAATTAATCCGGAAATTAATCCAACTGCTATTGCTATCATTTATATATGCTAAACATATAAATGATTTCTAGTATTCTTTTTAGATATCCTCAAAGACGAAACCATCATCTTCCTCAGCTTCGCCATCTTCATCCTTAAAGGCTCTGATAACATTCGCGTCAGGTAGAACCCCCATCTTTTGAAGCTGTCTAACTTCATCAGCGTCGTACTTATATATAACATCGGCATTCTCGTCATCAAAATCTCGCAGAGAAATGATAACACAATCCCCTTCACTGCAGCGCATACGCTTTTTACGTACTTTACAGCGTCTCTTTGTGTTATCTAAACAGTTTACAGTGAAGAAACGTGAACCTAATGCTTTCTCGAGAAAACCATATACTTGTCCATCGAGATCGGCTTCGACAAGTTTGCGTTTTTCAATATTTGCACCCTTGCTTTTTGCATTCTTTCCTTTTTTCTTGTTCTTTGGCATTTCTATTATATTTTAATATTTTTATTTCTTTAATCAATTTATTATTTAGAGATTCTAACTCTTTTATAAAATGATTACACTACTTTCTCTGCTTCTATTCATTGGATACATAGAACATATGGTTATCTTCTGGTACTACAGTCTTATATGGTCGATAAAGAATCGTCAACGACTTACTAAAGAAGCTATATTGGTCGCGTTGTATGCATTAAAAATACAGTTATTTGTATTACCACCTTTAGGACTGTTATTTTCTTATTATTACACTGATGAGTCAGTTATGTTACCACCAGAGTTTTCTTTACACGAGCTGGGACAATGGGTTGCTATGTTTTTATGGGAAGATTTTGTTTTCTATCACATTCACCGTCTTTTACATCATCCACAATTTTATCACCTACATAAACTACACCATTCACGGAAACAACCAGTACCATGGGAGGCATTATATTCTTCTGTTCACGAAAATGTAATGGTGAATTTCTTTCCCGTTTTATCTGCACCTCTTATCGTCGAATTAAACATCTACTATTTACTTGTATGGATTGCCATAGCTACTCTTTCTAGCGTTATCGCCCATAGTAACTTTAATAACCCCCACACTCTCCACCATAAATATTTTAATGTTAATTACGGTGCAACCAGATTGTTCGACTATATCTATGGAACTTATATGTAAGTTACCATATATTATCATCCTTATTTTTCTGAAAAATACGAATACTCCTAATCTTAAAATACGCCTCTGAATAAAATACAGCTGGGGCATTTATCCCACGATCAGCTTCCGTCATACCACCATCATAACACTTTGTAACAGGGTCAACACCATGTCCCTGTGTCGCTGCACGTCCAGGATCAGCTTTGTAACATTTTGTAATATAATCCTTCCATTCACTCTTGTAATCAACAGAACAATACTTCGGCATAGCTCCTCCTCCCCATCCTCCTCCCAAAGTAATATTAATTGTAATCCCTTGAAAATTAAAATCGCATCCATCAGTTAAAGCATTTTTACCATCCAACACATAAGAAGCAACTAAAATCTTTTGTAAAGACATTTCACCTGACACATTATCTTTACTAGGGTAATCCTCACCAGGCCACGTATCTGGATCTGGGAAATCACTCAATGGACCCGTTCCCACACGAAGATATTTTCTAGACCAAAGTTTTCTAGGCCACCACCAGACATTGACAATATCCTTTGGAGTCCACTGTACTGCATATACACCACCACCATGTGCATTAAATTGTGGGCCAAAACTCCCAGGAGGTGCATTAATTTGAGAATTGCCAGCATTTGTAGCAGAATTATTAGGACAATTAAATCGACTATTTCCATCTGGTAATGTAGTCCGTGCACCCCCTTGTTCACCAATCTGATGTGTTTTATCTTTGCATCCAGAATAAGGCCCCAATCCATAAGTTGCAGGGTCTTTGGGATCTTTCCCTCCGTGCCAAAATGTTACACCACATACACTGCGAACGCCCGCATTCACATAATCCTTACCGGGTTCTTTAACCATATACTCATTCTTATACCCATTCACGACTTCACACAAAGGTCCTCCGTGAATAGATACCAAATTAGTATCACTAAAATTAGTTTGTTCCAAAATATCAAACTCTCCTCCAGTTGGCCACATAGCAACATACGTATCTTTACCAAGCCACTCACTCAAGTGTTTATCTTTAGCCGGGGTTAAATTAGTTCCCGGCTTACATAATCTATTATAGTTTTCTTTGTGTTCATTAACAGTATATTTAACAATTTTCTTCATTCCTTCATTATATTTATGAGTTCCCTTCTTCTCATGATACTGATCCGGACCACCTACAAATCCGTTTAACCATAATGCTGGCCATACACCACACCCAATTGGTGTATGCTCAACATCAAATACAAACAAACCACCTCTAAACAATTTTCTACTAATCAAACGAGGTGCACCAACATTTCCATTAGCATCCAATTTATCATCTAGTTTAATCATAATACCACCATCGTAATCGCTAATAAGAGAAGGCGATTCAGGTATTTCCTGCCACGATGCATCACCATTTACATTAGGAATAATCTTTCCATTGGCGTCTCTTTTAAACATAAAAGCATAATTAACCATTCCATCAGTAGGATCTGAACCATCTAAATTTGGATTATCTAATAAGAAATGTTTTCGAAGGGATTTCACATTATGAACATCAATAATTTTACGATATCCTTTCTGGTAGAAAAATGTATAGTAAACTATGGACAATGCTATAAAAAGTAATAATAAAAACAAAATTACCATCATTTATTATATTTAAATATAAAAAAATAAAAACAAATGTCTTATACTCTCGTACATGATAGAAAAGAAGTAGAAAAATTCGAAAGTCTTTTCTACTCGAAAACAAATGATGGTTATGAAAGAGTATTTTTAATGTATATCTCTGCTAGAAATAAGTATTGCCCAGAACTTTCCAATAATGGATGTTTCAAACGTACTGTTATTCGATACAACGATAGATTGGAAGATCACCGAAGATTGTTCAACGATATTCAGCATTATGAAATTCCTTTACATGCATATAAGGATAAGAATCATCGTGCTGTTGTTCCACAGGAGGCACTTGCTCTGTATGCAAGTATAAATCCACGTAATGCCGTTCATGCAGCACACGATCTGACAAAAGAAATTCTAGATAGGACGTTCTTATATGATAAAGCATACTTCTCATCAATAGATCAAAAATTTAAGAATAAACTACAAAAACATTCTGTTAAGGTATACGTTGGTATCGATCTTGATACCAAAGATGAAGAAGTGTATCAGGAACTTATTGCTGATATAACAAGATTTGTTAATATATACGTTGTTATTGAGACCCATGGAGGTTATCACATCATTATTCCCAAAAGAGAATTACAACGTACGTTTAATGGTATGTCTACAGGACAATATCTATACAAAGTACTTCCGGGTAAATACAAAGCATTGGATAAAGTATCAAACGATCTCTTTTCGCCTATTCCTGGTACTATTCAGGGAGGATTTAAGGTAAGATTCAGAGATGTTTAAGTACAACATCTTCCAACTTCCTATAGAAATCTTCCAACGTCCCGTCGTTAACTATCAACTCTGAATAGTTCTCTATCTTATCAATTTCTGTTTCTGACTCATGTTGATCTGCTTTATCTCCATTGTCAAGAGATGACCTTTCAATCTTATATACTTTACCACCTTTGCTTAGAATGTAATCAACCTCGTTTTGGAACCTAACATCGTTCCACATTACCAACCCCTTGTGTTCTTCCATATTCTTTTTATACCAAATATCGGCACTACGAACCCAAAAATCGTTACCAATATTTGGTAATAGAATCCATGGAAATAAATCCCTTACTACATCTGTTCCGACTACCTGACATGCACGACGAGGGGTAACACCCCAGTTCCTATCTTCTTCTTCCTTTTTATAAGTATATAATTGCTCATCTGTAAATTGAAACCATTGTTGGATACCAAGCTTTAGAGGATCTGTGAATCCTCTCTTGATGTATTCACTTTTCGATGAAATATAATCACATGCTGCATCTTTACCGCATTGGTTTTTTGCTAAAAAACCAATCATTTTATCTAATTTTGTACGTCTTAAAACGAACATTCGATTTTATTATTCTTCAATAATAAAAACTGATAATATTTCTTACCCTAGACTGTCATATCCATCATCCGGAATCTCATCATCACTTTCGCTTTCGTCAAGATCCGGTAGATCATGGTACATGTCGTATAGTTCACATAACTGTTGGTAAGTTGATGGCATCTGGTTACCACATACATCCAGAAGAGCCTGGTCATCGACTGTGCCTCTAAACTCATCCCACGTCATCATAGCACGCTTTGTTTCGTACCCAAGAGATTCACATTCATCACATGGAACCTTGTTGAGAAGATAACACCTAGCACAGTTGAATCCACCAGGTAGATGAGATACAGTTCGAATGCTAAAAGCGTCTGTACTTGCATGACGAGCGAAAATCGAGCGACCAGCTCGTCGGACTGGGGTGGGATGAAGAATATCACGTCCCTCTGGATGAGGGGATGTGTTGGTATCAATATTCTTGTGTTCATGAATAGAAGACATTTCTGTTACTTATTGAATATTGAAATCCTAATTTCAATTTTTATTTAATTTCAAACCAAACAGTTTGAAATAAGCCCCTACAGGGATTCGAACCCCTAATCTCCTGCTTCGTAAACAGGAACCAATACAAAAATGTATTGGTTCAATTATTTATTCTTTTATTGTGGACACGGTGGGTGCTGACCCCACTTTAAAACACTTATAAGATGCTCCTCGATACCGACCGATTCCCGTGTCCTCACATATTATAATATGTGAGGACCACTTTTATATAAGACAAGATTTTTTTAAATCGTTTTTATATTCACAATTCGAGTTACCTCAATCTATAAAAGATTGAGGTTGTAAAACCTATTTTGCTTGGTGGGAGGATCGAACTCCCGCGGACTTTAATACGTCCAACCGGGCTTAAACCGGTCACCTTAACCACTC
>Ga0208971_1000511_pt1 | contig 27511 bp, 15 predicted proteins | sample AOAMet1_18_M0_10_2_FD_188229 | JGI IMG/M metagenome (GOLD analysis project Ga0208971, IMG submission 188229) | Ammonia-oxidizing marine microbial communities from Monterey Bay, California, USA - CAN11_18_M0_10 (SPAdes) | ecosystem: Environmental > Aquatic > Marine > Intertidal zone | place... | reverse complement strand
TCAAACGACTGCTACATCTAACCAAGTGATACTTCAAACCAATCAACAAAGTGACTTGGCATTGTTACAAACCCGAATACCAAAACTACGACGGGCAGTTCAATCCTAACAGATTTTTTTTCCGGACAGCAACCAAGCAAGTTGGGAAAACTACGTCCACCAGCAGTTCCCCCACCTTTCATTTACATTTTGCAGCTCTATCGGACTTATCAGCCTTAAGACATTAATATCTAATACCGGTCTCAACCTACCCAAACTCCGAAACTACCCCCCACACCCTCTTGTTTCTCTTGCCTCTTTATGCAGATTCTCAACAGCCTTGTACCGATTTTTTCCGTCATCCTGCTGGGAGTCATCCTGAGGCGTCGGAACTTTCTCAACCACGAGACCACGCAGGCGTTCAACCGTTTCGCTTACTTTGTGGCCTTGCCAGTCTTTTTGTTTTATAAAATCGGAACCGCGCCTACCGGTGATGGACTTGCCAATCGCTACATGATCACTTTGCTTGGAGCGACGTTGGTCACCGTTTGCCTTAGCTGCGTTGTCATGCAAGTTTGCAAAATCGACTGGAATTCTCGCGGCACACTGATCCAAGCCGGCTTCCGGGGAAACCTGGCATTTATTGGCCTCCCGTTGGTAATTTTCACAACACACGATCTCCCTGAAGCTCAACAACTGAAACTAGAATCGGCCGTCTTAATTGCCCTCCCGCCAGTCGTGATTTTTTACAATATCGCCTCCGTTACAGCCCTGTCAATTTACTCAACTTCCACTGAGCAACTCTTGTCATGGCGGAAAGTCCTTTTCAACATTTCAACCAACCCGCTGTTGATTGCCTGTCTGGCGGGGCTTGTGGTTCAACGAACTGGACTTGGAATTCCAACCGCGTTCAGCCGGACATGCGAAGTCATCGGAGCTTCCGCGTTTTCAATCGCATTGATCGGCATCGGTAGCCAACTGGCTTCGATTTCTGTGGCTGGCAAGTGGACCGAATCTCTGACCTCCAGCGTCATCAAAAACGTTGCCTGCCCAGTTGCAGGATGGATCATTGGAGTATCCATTGGGCTTGCGGGAACCGAACTGCTGGTGATTCTGATCATGTGCGCTACACCGACCGCCGTTAGCAGCTTCATCCTCGCCGACCAGATCGGAGGCGATGCGAATCAAGCGGCCAGCACGGTGGTCGTGGGTACCGCCTGTTCGTTCGCAACGCTCTCGGTCCTGTTGATGCTTCCGTTCTAGGAGCCTCAAGCAGGAACCTCAAGCCGACCTAAAAGCCTCATTACTTAAACGGATCGTCGTCCGCGGAATTGCCACCGCCTCCACCACCACCGAATGGGTTGTCTTTGGGACGCGGAGCACCAAACGGATTATCGAGATCTCCGCCACCTTTTTTCGGCAACGCGAAAGGATCATCCAACTCATCCTTTTTCGTCTTGCCACCGTTCTTCTCGAACTCAGCAAGTTCGTTGGAATGGAAAAACGGAATTCGACTATTAATCTCACGAAGGCACTGAATCATTCCACGGTCGGAAACGATATACATGCGATCGCTGATCATATTAGGAAGTACACTTTGAACCCCCCCGATTTCGACCTTACTTAAAATTGCCCCGGAGTCCTGGTCGATCACGCAGAGATTACCGATGCTGTCCAGTACATACATGTTGTCTTTCCCAGCACCGACATAACTGCCAATATTCTCAAGCGGTTGCTCCCAACCAGGAGCATCCTTACCTGATTCAGGAATCAGTTTGAACATTTCGTTGTTGCTGTTGATTACGTACACATGATCATTGAGAACAATCGCCGGTTGTGAAATGCCGAAACCAGTCGAAACCTGCCAGTCGATTACGCCCTTTGGCTCGTTCATCGCATACACAAATCCATCCAGTGAAGTAACGTAAAACATGCCATCGTTGTAAGCCGTTGGACTCATGATGGCGTCATCGGAATTTAACTGGTAAGCCACGCCTTTACTCTGGGTGTAAAGACCAGCGACGGTCAGCCTTCCCTTACTGTTCGGCCATGACACCGAATAATCGGTGACCAATGGTCGCGCTGTAGACCTTCCACCAGACACGAGCACTTGTGAATTTTGCCCTTTATCCTTGAGAGCAAATGACTCGAGTCGACCGTTAAGCAACGGAACGTAGATTCCGGTTTCAGTAATTGCGGGCGAAGTACTTGGAGCGAATCGACACTTGCCGGACCATACGATTTTCCCTGTCGATGCTTCAAGACAATACACCGATAACCCGTTAATGGCGGCTACGAATTCATTACTCGCTGCCACACCAATGCTCGGCAACCGTGGATCGCCGATGCTAGAAGTCCACTTTGTCGCGCCCGTATCAGCATCCACCGCACTCACTACCGCGTTGGTACCGAGGGTGTAAATGGTTGTCTGCGGCAGCGTGTACTCTGAAATTTTAATCTCGACGTCCGTAACTCCGTCATTCGCAAATTCGGCTTTGAGAACTTCGGAGCGGACTTGCATGTACTGCCGAGCACCGTCGACGCCAAACGGCTCCCCAAACGAATTTAGGGTGTTTTGAGATATCCGCTCTCGGAATTTATTGGCTTCCAACGAGAAAAATGTAGTCGGCTTGTTCTCGTCGACATTGATTTGCCAATCTGCGAGACCGCCGTTGATGCCCACTCCGCTGTGAGTAAACCAGTCAACAGTTAACCCAGCCCGTTGGATAACAGCACTCGAAGTCACGCCATCGTCAGCCTTCAGGCCACCGGTAAGGCAGACGAATGCAACTCCCAACAGCATCAGGTCGCTCACATTTTTCCTAATCGTAAATCTCATTCTTTTTTGCTCCGAGTCTTAACAATCGCGCGCACCAGCATTGGCGGAAACCTCTGCCCAAATAGCGCAGATTTAAGTCCTTCTATTCTATCAGCCTATTTAGCGTCAGGTCGTAAAATTCGACCAACGTTTTCCCAGTTCAGCCGAATCTCTCCCATACAGTATCGTTGAACCCAAGGACTGTTCCAGACAAAATAACCCGAAATACCGGTTTGCCTCGGACCAACTCCAATAAACGGATGCTCGAGGAACGTTATTTTCAGGAATTCCCGCAAATCAGTTCTGAAAACGTCTTTATAAACCGGTTTTGACGTCCGACCCCCACTTGGCTCCGCCTGTCGTTTTGCCATACCTCGAGAACTGAAAAGCTCCCATTTTCGAATCCGACGCTCTTTTCGCTCAAAATCAAGCAGACTTTTCACATGAATTCAATTGGAAACCAAGGGCCTTGGGCAAATACCGAATCAAACGCCGAAAAAGTGGTTGGCAAAATGGACGCAAACGCCAATCGAGACTAGACCATTCCCATTGCGATTTTTACCATAGGGCATTCGCGCTTATAAGAATTTCCAATTGAGTATGACGGGTAAAAATCTCGGATGGATTTGCCAGCTACGGAAAACGAAATCCACGCAATCCTTGACCAAGTTCTTGGGTACCTCAATTTTTCGTCGGGTAACCACGACGATCGTTTTTTTTCAAATCTCAACGATCTCTTTCTAGTTCTCAATTCAGCCGAGTCCAACGCAATTCTTTCTAGTGTTCCTGAGAATGAAACCGCACGCTCGAAGCAACCATCTCTGGTTCGCCAAGTCCGTAACGCACTCGCTGAACGACTCGCAAAGAACAAAGACTCCAACCCTGTATTTCGAGACGCCACCCAGGCAAACCAGGTCATCGAACTGACCTTTGACAAAATCCTGCCCGCGTATCGCAAACACCATCGTGATCTTCTATTTCACCAATCCGATGAGCTCTTATTCAATTCATTTTTTGTCGGTCGCGTTGTCGAGGCTGTCCTAACCCGGGACCTCTCACTTGAAAAAACCGACGAAATTATTGAATCCTCAATCAGTGCCCTCAATAACTTTCTCGGACACCGTCCAGTCGCGACACTCGAATCGCAACAGATAGAACCTTATCAACACGAGTGGATTCGCCCTGTTCCAATTTACATTCAAAACGCCGGTGTCGCTTTTGGTCGTTATGAACAAATCACAAAACAGGCTCTGGAGATATTGCGAGAGACCAGTCCCCACATTCTTCGGGCGGCGCATTTTGACCCTGCGAAACTAACCGAACTGGCAATCGACCCGCGCGCCTTTGATTTCGACCACCCCATTAACCAACGCCCCAACCACCATTTTGGACAGTGGGATGAGCACTCAATTGACGGCAATGGGTTTTTCCGACGGTTCATCGTTCATCAAGTAACGCTCGACTCTTTAGTAAACCGTGCTGCTGAAATGGCAGACGAGAATAGCGAACCAGAACGCGTCCAAGAAGCCATGACAGAAGCCAGTGCCGTGATGGCCGGAACGATGCTAATGGCTTCTGGAATTTCAGGAAGCGGACCTGGCACTTACGATTCCAACACAACCCTGGCCACGTTACTGCCAGTGATTGCCAGTTACCGAGATCAGTTTTACGTAGAACTGATGCAGCGTCTCCCGCAAGCCCATCGCGAGCGTCTTGAAAACGAATCAAGAATAAAGCACCAACCCTTCGGTAGCGTTCGCCAAGACCTCAACTCACGCCTTGCCAAACGACGAGCCTCCCAACTGGTCAACTGCCGCTTAGCAAGTATTTTTGCCAGAATGGGATACCCGTTAGCAGCGGAAGAGCAATCCAAAGTAGTACCGGTCGCAGCAGCGCGAATAGCCTGCCAGATCGACTGCCTCCTTAGCGCCGCCAGCGAGGCAACGCTACGAGGTGAACTCGACGAAGCATTTGATTCCATTCCCACGATTATGTCGCGATTAAAACGCGGCATTCATTGCGGAGCCATCGTTGACCCCTGGAACGTCCTCGGCTTCGACGCAAATTACAGCCTATTCCCAGCGGTTGAAAATTCAGTTCGCGATCATCGCGTGCACGAACTCGTCGATGTCATGGAGCGAATTTTTGCACACTGCTCGCACCTGTGGAGTGAAGCGGCGGCAAACAACCGCCAAAAAATGTGCGCGGCGATTCGCAAAGAGTTTTTGTCGATCGTTAATTGGTGGCGACAGTTCGCAGCGCATGAGGTAATGGCCGTCGATGCAGTCGATGCCGATGATATTTTCCAAGCTGCTGAACTGGTCGCGGACGCCCTAAGTCTTTGGCAAGCAGGCGGGGCTTCGGCAGGCGATATCGAATTCTGGGCCGAACACGCAGAACTTTTTGATTCCCCCAAAGCCTATGCGTTAGTCATCGATGCTTTGATGCAACGTTCGGATTACACAACGTCGACTGCGTTACTGGTGCACTGGATGAGTCAGGCCGACTACATCCCCCTGCAACTCGGTGACAGCTCTTTCCACCAACTTGTCTACCGCTGGGTCACAGAACAAAAAGACCTTTTAAATACCACCAACCCGGAAGAATTACCCCCGGAAGACATTTGGAATCGACTGCGAAAGTTCTATGATTTCATTGAAGCCAACGCCGGTTTTTACTGGGACGTCCCCAGATTCGAGGTCAACCGGCAAATAGATCGCCCCAACCCGCGGGAACAATATCTTGACGAAGTTGAGGACGACGAAAACTACGACAACGCGGACGAAACCGATGATGAGGAAGATCTTTTTCGACATGCCTACGACGATGTCACTTACACTGACACCACCAACGACGGCAACGAAGGTGAAATCTTTGAGGGAAATACTAACTCGGATGACGATTTAGAAGCGGAAGTCGATCGAGTTCTCGACCGCCTGGAATTCCTCAACACTGTTTCTGAATACTGGAGCGTCGCGGCCACCATTCCGCTACCAGTAATTTCTCGAGACCAACTGACTGATAAAATAACGGATCGACTTAAAAAACGTCGAGACATTATCAAGAATTGGATCGCGCAAGCCGCAAAAAACCGCAAGCAACTTCTCGAACTTCTCGAGTCAATCAATCAGTACCGATTACCGACCTTAGGTTCTGACCACGACGCAATGCTGCTGTACGATCAACATCGTCTCTGCAGAGACTCTCTTTTAGATTTAACGATCAGCACTTGTATCGAAACAGAAAACGCGATCAGGATGCTTGCAGCCGTCATCAAAGCGGTTGACTATCTGGTGGATGAAACTGATTTCCCCAAAATCAATTCTTCCGTAAATGATCCCCAACCTGATCCCCAACCAACTGATTCAACAACCTCCGACGACCTGCCAGAGACGCCAACCGATTCGGCATCCAGTGAAGAAACCTTCGTGAACGGCAGCGCACCGGTAGTCTTCGCCTATGCTGCAATCTTGATGCAGAACGCCGAATTAGTGATCAACAACTTCCCAGCGCTGACCAATTATCTGCAAAAAGAATCGCTTCTCTACGTACCACTTTCCAAAGGTGGAGATCCAGCGGCAATCGTCCGAGCGAGAGTTGTGCAAACCGCAATCCTTGATCTCTTGCAAAGAATGCCGTCACTCGGCTTGATGACCGAAACATTTGAATTGACCCAAACAACTCTTCGAATGGAACGTGAAAATCCGATTGGGCGTGGAGCAGTTACTGAATTTGATGAAATTTTCGAAGTCGCCTTCACTTCGATGGTGCACGTCCTTGTTCAGGCAAATGAGAAAATTCGTGAACAGAGGGTTGAGGCAGGAGAAGAACAAAAGTCAGTCGTCGATGAAACTCAAAACAATCTGTTTGAGTGCACCGAAATGCTGACCGAAAGCATGCTGATGCTGTGGCTCGACCACAGCCGAACCTTGCGACTAAGCGTGTTGGAAAAGGTGCACGATGCCCAAGCCTGGGAACGCATGGTCGCCTTTATCCAAACTTATGGTCGTGGACTGTTCACCCAACAATTCTTACACCTCGGAAACATTCGCGGCATTCTTCACCAAGGCGTAGACCGGTGGTTAACTGAGGTGCAGAAATCAGGAACCGCGGTGGATTTGAGATTGTTCGACGAACTCGAACTGGCACTGCCGCGGGAGAAGGCGGTTCGGTATCTCAGCCTGATCCTCGAAAGCATCATTGAAAATTACAATGAATACCGAGACTACAATACGACCACGACACAATCGGACAATGGCGAATCACTGCATATGTTCCTCGATTTCTTGAGGTTACGCAGCCGTTATGATCGAGTCTGCTGGAACTTAAAACCTGTCATCTGGGCGCACCAAATTCTGGTGAATGACCAGGAGAATGGGGTCGCGAGAATGTGGCGCCGTTCACTCACCGAACGTGTTGGACCCGAGGCAGACAAATACTTAAAAATCCTTGAGGACCTGAGAAGCAAGTACTCGATCCGAATGGAATCGGTCTCCAGAAGACTCGAAGGGAAATTTGCGCATCAAATGCAAATCGACCGTTTGAAAGCACTTGTCGCTCCCGCGATGAAAGACCCCCACAACCGGAAGTCAGCAAGGGTGTTTGAATTGCTCAACCACGAAGCCAAAGCATTCGCGAGATCGACGATGGGCGTCGGAGTCGATTTACCGGCCTGGCTCGCAGCGTTGGAAAGCGAAGTTCAGCTCAATTTACTACCCTCCCGGACGCCTTCCTCCAGTAACAATCTTACGGTTACACCGCCAACACCGTGCATCTCTGAACTTCGTGCACAACTGGAAAAATTAACCCAATCGAAGGACTGACCAGTCTCTTGACGGTCTTAAAAAAATCTTTCAACGCTGAATTTTCCATCGACTCACCCAGCCGCTACACTTGATGTCATTCATGGATGCTGGAGCCACCCTTTAAATACTGACTTGTGTCATTGAGACAAATTATGCGCCACCTATTTTTGTATTCGTCATTATCGATTCTCGCCCTCCTGCTGGTTACACCGCCAAGCTTGCTTGCCGAGAAACCAAATATCATCTTCATTCTGGCTGATGACTCCGGCTTCTCGGATCTCGGCTGCTATGGCAGTGAAATCAAAACACCAAATCTTGATGGCCTCGCGAAGAACGGCCTCATGTTCACTCAGTTTTACAACACTGGACGCTGCTGGCCGACACGAGCCGCTTTAATGTCGGGCTACTATCCTCACATGGTGCATCGTGACAAACTTCCCGATTTAAACATCGTCGGAGGTAATCGCGGGGCTCGGCAACCATGGGCTCGACTCTTACCCGATTTCTTGAAACCGCTTGGATACCGGAACTACCACAGTGGAAAATGGCACATTGATGGCAAGGTTCTTGCCGCCGGATTCGATCGCTCCCTAGACATGAGAAACCAAGGAAATTTCTTTACAGCAAAAGGGAACACGGTCAACGATCAGCCAGTCAAAATCAGCGGTGACGAAAAAGATTATTACGCCACGACAGCCAATGCAGATCACGCGATCGCCTGCCTTCAAGAGCATGCTGAAAAACATGCGGACCAACCTTTCTTTCATTACATCGCTTTCATCGCTCCTCATTTCCCCCTCCATGCAAAACCTGAGGATATCGAGAAATATGCAGACCAGTACCTTGCCGGCTGGGACCAAATGCGAACCGAGAGATATCAACGTCAACTTGACCGAAAACTCCACAACACAACGCTGTCGAAACTTGAACCCAAGGTCGGCCCCCCTTACAAATTCCCCGATGCCTTTGAAAAGCTTGGGAGCGGAGAAATTGACCACCCTGCCGACTGGGATGACCTAACGGTAGAGCAAAAGAAGTTCCAGGCCACTAAAATGGCAATCCACGCCGCGATGGTGGATCGCATGGATCATGAAATTGGCAGGATCCTGCAACAACTTAAGACGATGGAGGTCTTCGACAACACTCTTATTTTTTTCGCATCGGACAATGGAGCCAGCGCGGAAATAATGGTGCGCAACGGCGGACACGATCCGCTCGCGTCTCCTGGTAGTGCCGCATCCTACTTATGCCTAGGACCGGGATTTTCGAGTGCCTGCAATACACCGTTTCGACGCCATAAGACCTGGGTGCACGAAGGTGGAATTAGCACGCCCCTGATCGCGCACTGGCCCGCAGGAATTTCATCCCGCGGAGAACTTAGAACCACGCCGTCACACGTCATCGATATCGTCCCAACCATTCTCGACGTGCTGGAAATCAATAAACCTGACAAATGGAACGGTGTGCCCATTCCACCAGCGCCTGGGAAAAGCCTCTTGCCTGCATTCTCCCAAGACATCACCATCGAGCGTGATTCGCTTTGGTGGTTCCACGAAGGTAATCGCGCTATTCGCGTTGGCGATTTCAAACTTGTCGCCGCGAAGGACGATCCCTGGGAACTTTACGACCTATCCGATGACCGCGCTGAATCCAAAAACTTGATCACTCAGCATCCGGACAAAGCAGCTCACCTTATAGGCCAGTGGGAACAGCAGTTGAAACAAATTAGCGAGATTGCGATTTCAACAACTCCAAAGAAAAAGCCAGAAAAGAAACGCAAAAGAAAACAACAAACAGGCAAAAAATCCTTTACGCCATCGACTGCCAAATAGATGAAAAGCGAGTGTGGAAAAGACGAGCCAAAATGCAAAAGCATCGAAGTAAGTTTTCAGCTTGCCGGGATCAGCACTTCACCGCGACCGCCATGCAAAAAATCGCCATGAAAGAGATGAAACTCAGTATTTAATTGCGATAAATCCACATCAAACTTTGGATGCGATTCCTTTAACCATTTCGTAATCAGCGAAACCGCCGGCATCCTAAAACTCCCTCCTTGTCGAAAACTCGGTGGCAATGAATGGGTCAGACCTGCTCCAAGAACAATTGTCCCCCGTTTCATTTCCGCCCCGACCTGGGCCCCGGATTTACCAAGCACGACAATCGTACCGGCCCGCATTGACCAACCTAATAGATCTCCGGCATCACCACCCACAACGAGCATGCCACGACGCATTGATTCTCCAGCACCTTTCCCAACACAGCCTCGCACTAAAATCGTGCCTCGATTCACCCCAACCTTTGATCCCGGCAATACGGATCCGACAGAATCACCAGCATTCCCTTCAACAACAATCACTCCACCCGTCATCTCTGTTCCGAGGTGGTCACCAACATTCCCCGTCGATTGGATTTCGCCACCAGACATCTTCAAACCGATACGATTTCCCGCATCTCCACGAATTTGGATGGTGCCCGACGTCATCCCCGTCCCAATGCCGTTCACGTTGTTCAGCGGGCCATCAAAAACAACGACGTTCGTCTGGTCGACACTGCCTGAAACACCAAACAATTCACCCAACAGAATTGATTCGTTACCGTACGCTACTGGCAACGATTGGATCTGATCAGTTGTTTTCCCCAATAGCAATTCGGGAATAATTCCGTTTGCCTCAATAGAGATATTATTTTCGACTTGCTGGGTAAGCGTGAGAGCCATAGGATGCCTTAGACAGATCAGCTAATTTGGTTATCGACTGGACGCGGGCGATTATAGCCTATTCTAAACTGCGAATTTCACTCCTCCAACATGCCCAAACTTTCTCAACTCGAAACTAGTTTAGGTGCAATTGTCCTCTGCGGAGGCAAAAGTACGCGACTTGGCATTGATAAAACGCAACTCATTTTTCATGGACAAACATTTCTAGAACGTGTTGTTTCCCAGGTTGAACAAGTCTGCCATCCCGTTATTCTGATCGGGGATGCTGATTTCAGCCAACACCAGCTTCCACCTAATGTGCAATGGGCGACAGACGAGCACCCTAACTGTGGGCCATTGGAGGGAATCCGTGTCGGCTTGGCGAAACTGGCTTCTCAAGTCGATTTTGCATTTGTTACTAGCTGTGATGTGCCCTTGATTGACCCGCAACTCATTCGTTTTCTATTTCATAAAATTTCCGATTACGAAGCGGTCGTTCCCTTTTCAGAAGAACGTATTTTTGGAATGACTGCCGTTTACCGCACGGAGCTACATGGAATGATCGACGAGAGAATCCAGAACGGACAACTGCGTGTGTCCGAGTTAGCCACCGCGTTCCAAGCTCGCCAAATACCTGTCGATTTGCTACGTGAGATCGACCCCGAACTCGATTCAATGACAAACATAAATTCAGCAATCGACTACTACAACCTTCTGAAACGGTTCGGACTGGAACTTTCCCCAGAACTCCAAACTCGTTTGCAAGATAAAAAATAATTCCCGCAATCGACTTTGTGAAATTTTGCCTTCCGACAGCTTCGCAGCAAAAAAAAACCGCACTGCTGAGAACAGCAATGCGGCATGTAAAAGATACTCCGAATGAAGATAGCGATGGGAGTCGCTGGGAGAAAGATGTAAGCCGAGCGTGCTAAGCACAAGCCGTTTAAAGACCTAGATCTACCCGAAAAATTGGTCCCTCAGCCGTCAAGTTCCGGAGATATCCTATTTCGTTCTGCCGTTAGGGTAACCGGTAAAGGAATACTCAAACAACGGATTATTAAAAATTCAAAACCAAAACGCGCAGTAAAGCGTGCGTTGGCGACTAATCAATCGTCTCAAGAACTAGAAAAAAATCAAGGTAAGTTTTGAAAAGATTAACAACTTGCTCAATTAAAGAAGTGAGGTCGTTTTATAGGAAATCCATCGACACGAGTCGATAGACAACACGTTAAGAAATCAAAATTTAACGACAAATACTTGCGATATACTATTTGTGAATTATTTCCTTGATTGAACCGGCTTGGGACCGGAATTTGCTAAGCTCAGGCTCACACTTTACAACTCAAACCACCGGCCGCTGGCACGTAGCATGATTCTGCATAATCCATCACCATTCGATCCGAGCTAAATCGCCATGCTAAGGTTCGAATTGAATTGATCATCCGCCGAATCCACTCGCGAGGCAAACCATCAATGTCCCGATGATAAAACATTGGAACGACTTCGTTTTCAAGAACTTCGTAAAGATACTCGCAATCGCGACCGTCGGTGATTTCATCGGAAACATGGGAAGCCCCTTTCCCGATTGCAAAACCGTTCGCGCCGTCGAATGCCTCAGCCCACCATCCATCGAGAATGGACAAATTCAGCCCGCCATTCAGAACCACTTTTTGGCCGCTCGTTCCCGAAGCTTCCAGAGGCCTTCTTGGGTTATTGAGCCACACATCCACTCCCTGAATTAAATGGCGACAAACATTGATATCGTAGTCCTCGACAAAGGCCACTCGATCCCGAAAGCGAGGATCCTTTCGCAAATTAGCCACGGTTTGAATAAAGTGTTTACCGGGTTCATCCTTAGGATGGGCCTTGCCGGCAAATACAATTTGCACAGGTCGATTCGAATCATTGAGAATTCGATCGATACGATCCAAATCATTAAAAATCAGGTTCGCTCGCTTGTACGTTGCAAATCGCCTCGCAAAACCCAGCGTTAAAATATTCTGGTCGAACATCGTTCGGGACAATTCCACTGACGATTCGTCCTCGCCCCGCCGTCGACATTGACTCGCCAACCGGCGACGCACAAACGAAATCATTCTTCCTTTGAGTGTATTGTGGATTTCCCATAGTTCCCCCGGATCAACATCATGAATGTTCTTCCAAACTTTAGGCTCCCCGACACGGTCCATCCAACGACTCGGAAAATGTTTGTTAAACAGCGTTCTCATCTGAGGGGCTAACCACGACTGAGAATGCACACCATTAGTAATGTGCCCGATCGGGCAATCCTCCTCAGCTCGCCAAGGCCAAAGGTGGGCCCACATTCGCCGGGAAACACAACCGTGTAACTGACTCACTGCATTCGCGGTACGCGACAACTTGAGCCCAATAACGGTCATGCAAAACAACTCTTCGCTATCTTGCGGATCGATCCGACCAAGGCTTAATAATTGCTCATAGGAAATCCCAAGCTGATCCCGTAACGGCCCTAAATGTTCTTCGACCATATCGGACCGAAAGCGATCGTGGCCTGCGGGAACCGGAGTGTGCGTTGTGAAAACCGTTTGAGACGCTACTTCCCGAAGTGCATTCTCAAAGGTAAGCCCGTCATCGTCCATGCGCTGACGAATCACCTCCAAAGGCCCGAACGCGCTGTGCCCTTCATTCAAATGGTAGACACCAGGGTCAATCCCAACGGCTCGCAAGGCTTTGACTCCACCAACCCCCAATACTAGTTCCTGGCGAATTCTCGTCCGTTCATCCCCACCGTAAAGACGACTGGTAAGTTGGCGATCGTCAGGATGATTTGCTTCGATATTGCTGTCGAGTAGAAAAAGCCGAACGCGACCAACTTGAATCTCCCAAACCTTCGCCCAAATAGCGCCAACTCGATTGTCAATTTTTACGACAACCGGTTCGCCAGTTGGATCGCAAGCCTCTTGAATTGGCAGCGTATCAACTTTGGTGTCAATGTACTCTTCGCTTTGTCGACCGTCATTATCGAGATGTTGGCGAAAATAGCCCTGTGCATAGAACAAACCGACAGCAACCAACGGTAGGCCCAAACTACTAGCGCTCTTAATATGGTCACCCGACAATACCCCCAACCCCCCCGAATAAATCGGAAGTGATTCATGAATTCCAAACTCTGCCGAAAAATAAGCAACCGGCTTGGCTCCTAATACTCCAGCGTTGGTTGCAGCCCAGGTTTGCCGCGAACCCATGTACTCTTTCAGCAGGCGATAAGACTGATTGATTCGTGTGAATAGCACCATCTCATTTGCACGCTCATACAGTCGAGTCGGTGTGAACTCGTTGAGTAACGCAACTGGGTTATGATCCAATTGACGCCAACGAACGGGATCAAGGTCACGAAAAACATGCTGGATTTCGGGCACCCATGACCACCAGAGGTTACTGGCCAGTGCTGTGCACTTTTCGTATAGCTCCTCAACGGTCAAACTCTCACTGCTCAATGCTGATTGTGGTGTGGGGCGAGTTTCGGGCTCAGACGTACTCATATCGTAATTTTTCACAAGGTTTTAGATGAATCAAAAGACCAACCGGCTAGTCTCTTTTTCGGCGAATTAGCAACGCCTTTGTTAAAATTAGAACCGCAATCGGAAAATCCCACCAGTCACACTCAGTAATGGCAACATGCGTTTCTCAATCGCCCGTCAACGGAACCAGAACCAACCTTGACCTTTGCTCCACCGACTCAACAGCCCCACCGGCACATTAAAGTTGGCCGCTTATCCATCAGGCCATCCGCCTTCGTCCTTGATTTTCTAGCAAAAAGCCTGTCGATATAATTGAGAAACAGCCATAATCAGGGAAGCCAGTTTGAATGCGAACTTTCCCCAACTTGCACCCTCGCCTTCGAACCATCAATGTCGCGGGAAACTTTAGAATGGACGCCTCAAAATGAACCTTGAACCACTCGACTGCGACGCCATTCATGGCGGGAACATTTCTCAACTTTGTGAGCGACTGGCAACTCTCTCGGCCTCTTCCCTAAACCACTCAGAGTGGCCCTCTGAACGGCTCGACCTTCTCGAGCAAGCTGACGTCTACCGTTGGTTTATCCCGCATCACCTTGGAGGTCTTGAGTGGGAAGCAGCTCAAATCGCTTCCGCCTACGTCGAACTGGCGTCTGCCTGCCTAACAACCACATTTATTTTAACACAACGTGTTGCTGCACTTCGGCGGATCTGCGGCTCCGACAACATCCCGTTGAGAGACAAACTACTTTCGGGAATTCTCGCAGGAAACACACATGCCACCGTTGGCATTTCTCACCTCACCACGAGCCGTCGGCATTTGGGACAACCGGCCTGTCGTGCAATTGAGAAAGACGGCGGTTACGTTGTGACCGGCCAAAGCCCGTGGGTCACTGGAGCCTGCGGAGCAACTCACCTTGTAGTAGGCGCCGAAATGCCCGATGGGCAACAAATACTCTTCGCGATCGCATCGGATACCGCGGGAATTACGATTCCAAAAGGATTTAATCTGATCGCGCTTACAGCAAGCCAAACTGGGCCGGTGAAATTTGAAAATGTTTTTGTCGACTCCTCATCGCTTCTCACTGAACCAGCCGAACAAGTGCTTACCGTATCGGGCCTAACGTCAACCGGAAGCACCCAAACCTCAGCCCTTGCCCTGGGCCTAGCTACCGCAGCAGTGAATTTCATCGAACAAGAATCACTCCATCGGCCCGATCTGCTGGAAAGCATCGAGGCTCTGAAAGCACAACGACTCGCCCTGAAATCTCGACTTTTAGAACTTGCTTCCGGAGTTACAACGGGCACCAACGCAGAACTTCGAACCGACATGAATAGCTTTGTCCTACGAACCACGCAAGCATCGATGGCTGCCGCCAAAGGGGCAGGATTCGTTGCAGGACACCCCGCCGGACGCTGGTGTTGTGAAGCACTATTTTTCCTCGTCTGGAGCTGCCCTCAAGCTGTCATCCAAGCCAACCTGTGCGAACTTGCTGGAATTGAATAAACAGAGCCGCACTCAATACGGTATAGTCAACATGGTTAGCTGATCGCACTCACCCCCCAAAACATATTTTGATGACCGAAAAAACACTCGTTACCTGGCACGAACAATCCGTCAAGCGACCAAGAGGCTGTGTCGTTTGGTTTACAGGGCTCAGCGGCAGCGGCAAAAGCACAGTCGCGAATTGCGTTGACTCGATGCTCTACGAATCCAATCAGCGCAGCTTTGTTCTTGATGGCGACAACATTCGACACGGGCTTAACGCCAGCCGCGAACTACTTGAACCTAATCATGGGCTCGATTTCGCAAAGAGATTTGGCCTTGGATTCGGAGCCCGAGATCGCGAAGAAAACATTCGCCGGATCGGATGCGTCGCCGATATTTTCTGTTCTTCTGGCACGATCACTTTAACCGCCTTCGTAAGCCCCTATCGAAGTGACCGTGATCGCGTTCGCGCAATGGTTATCGCCAACGGCAATGACGCAGACTTCATTGAGGTATTTGTCGACACACCACTAGAAATCTGTGAACAACGCGACCCCAAAGGTCTGTATGCAAAGGCAAGGGCAGGGGAGCTAAAAGGATTCACCGGTATCGACGCACCTTACGAATCCCCCTCCAACCCAGAGGTTCATCTCGACGGCAGTGCTCCGGTCGAACAACTTGCCGAGCAAGTCATTAAATATCTGGAATCAAAAGACAAGCTGCAAAAATAAGCTGCTTAAAATCCAACCCCATAAAAAAAGGCTGGACAGTATTACTGCCCAGCCAATTTCGTTTTCAGTCAGATTCCTGCAGATTGCAGGTCGATCGATTAATATCCGATCGTAGGTGGATTCGCCATTAGGAAATCCCGTGGACCCCGCGTCGTGTAGTACGGATAAACGTACTGGGGAGCCATTCCAGTCATCCCCGGACCTGGTGCCGTGTGAGGCATTTGGCCAGCGTAAGGTCGACCGTTTCGAAGATTGCTTAGACACCCAGAACACTGACCGCAAGTACCGTTACCGCAGCCCATGTGAGAACGCAAGCCAAGTCCGTTTCCGTTTCCAATGCCAGCTCCATGCCCGATACCAGAACCGTTTCCTAACCCCATGCCGTTGCCTAGTCCCATGCCATTTTTCAGGCCCATGCCGTTGCCCAGACCCATTCCATTTTTCAAGCCCATGCCGTTGCCAAAGCCCATTTTTGCTCGGCATGTCATGCAACGCTTGCCATCTCTGCCACAGCCGAAACGACCGCAGCAATCTGCTCCAGCAGCGTCGACAATTGGAACCTGTTGATTCAAGGCAGTTTGCATAACCCCGCCCTGCATCATTCCAGCAAGACGACCGCCAGGTACTGAGATACCATTCATTCGTCCGATCAGTCCGTTAGAACATCCGTCGTCGCATCCATCGTCTTCTGCTTCGCAGTCTCCGGCACAAGATTTGTCCTTGCATGCGGTGACACGATCTAGAATACCGATGCGAGCTCCACGACATTTGTCGTCACAGGCACCAGATTTGCAACCGCAATCAGCAATCGCCGGTGCAGGCTTTGCCGCTTCTTCAGTTGCCTCACAACCACATGCGTCCGACTCGCATCCACACTTTGATTTCATTAAATCGAGGCTGCCGAGCTTGTTCATCAAGTTTTTGCCGACGCGAGGAATTGCAATTCCGTTTCTATCGCACGAATCGTCCTCACAAGCTTCATCTTCACACGCTGGTTCTTCGCATGCCGCTTCTTCACAAGCATCCGTCTTGCAAGGGAACATGTTACGCAACAAACCAACTTTTCTTTCCTTTGCACACGGATCGCAATCCGCGGCGGCTTCTTCAGCAACAGGCTCCTGAGCTGCTTCGGTTGTTTCACAAGCGTCGCAGGCAACGTTACCGTTGCATCCGCAAGCCTTGATTCGGGCCTGATGAGTAAATGAATTGCAGGGGCCACTCACCGTGAATGTACATCCGGTAAGAGAGACGACCGCAGCACAAATCGCGGTGGCTATTAGCAGGGATCGCATGGGTTCAAATCCTTCTGAAAACTGGGTCCGTTCCTCGGGGGGAACAATCTTTATGAGCACGTAATCGGGAAATCCGTGCCTTCACAGGCTCAATAACGACTTCTTGAAACCTGAAAAATTCCGACCTACCATCCGTGGTATTAATCGGTTGTAGGTGTAATCGTCACTACAAAGCGGAAAATTGAGTAATTCAGTAAACTTAGCGACTCTGTTGTTTCTGTTTTTATTGACACCACGCACAATAGATAAGATACGAAGACCTTGATTGCGAATCGCTGTCACGCTAGCGTATTAGCAAAGCACTCGACTGATTTTACATATTCTAAACGGCTCGAGATTGCCGCTCACAGAGAACCAAAATGCCGAACCAAGAAATCGACTCACATTCTTCGAGACAACGTCATCCAAGACGACAAAGATTTTCGATCATGTCGGTCTTAGTCATCACCACTGTCTTCGCCGCCGCCGCGGCTAGTCTTGGTAATTTGTATAGTGCCGCCAATGGAAACCCAGAGAAGATCGGTTCTTTCGTCGTCGTAACCGCGATGCTGCCAATGGTCATGCTGGTCGCCGCAAGCACTTTTTTTCGCGTCCTCAAACGATTCCTCCCCCCAAGCGATTCCTCCACCAACTCCCCCCATTAACTGCGTGACCCTGTATCCTGAAAAACAGGCCTTCGCAAAACCGGCACTTCTCAAAACCGGAACTTGGGCATGCCCCGATGCGGCGAGCGACGCGCCTATATAAACACACGCAAATATCGACAGCCGCCTCTGTTGAACTGTGCCCCGCTAACTCCCCCAAGCGAATAGCACAAATTCTCCGTCAAATTTGCATTGCTCGACTATCACCAGTGGGCTCCCTCTCGAAAGTTTGACAATGCCTGTCCGATAAATAGACTTAGGCAAGTTCAATTCTTAGAGGAAAGACGATGTTTCGAACGCTGCTCTTCGCGATCTTAATAGGCTATCCCAGCTTAGCGGGCTGTTTTGGTCAAACGCTAACGACCGTGATGAACAATGGCGACTCCTCCAATCGAGTTGACATGATATTCGTGGGTGACGGTTATCAAGCCAGTGAAATTGCTTCGACCTACCGCGACCATGTCGACGAAACCTTGAGCGCCTTTTTCAATCCTGGCATTGCTCCCTTTCCCCGCTACCAGAACTTTTTCAACGCCCATCGAGTCAACGTCATCAGCAATGAATCAGGCGCTGACGATCCCATTAACAATATTTTTGTCGACACCGCACTGGACGCCACCTACAACACAAACGGAATTGATCGCCTCCTCTATTTCAATACCACCAAAGCCAACACCGCGGTGAATTCCGCACTAAGCGGATCCGGCATCGATATCGACATGCGTTTAGGGAGTGTCAATTCGGAAAAGTACGGTGGAGGCGGCGGACAATGGGCCGTTTGGGCGGCAGGCAATACCGTAGCACTCGACATCGCTATTCATGAGGTCGGTCATTCCTTTGCCAAGCTTGCAGACGAATACTATACCAGCGGACAAAGCTGGGGCGGCGGTGAACCTAATCAGGTAAATGTGACTTCTGACCCGTCGCTTGGCAAATGGGATCGGTGGCTCGGCTATGACGACCCCGATTCCGACATCGGTGTGATCGATTACTACGAGGGAGCTCGCTATCACGAATTTGGACTTTATCGCCCAAGTGATAACTCAATGATGCGATCGCTCAATCGTCCTTTTGACGCAATCAGCCGTGAACGTTTTATCGAAGAAATTTATTTAGAGGTCGACCCACTGGATTCATGGCTAGATGACAGCAGTACTTATTCAGCAGACGACACACTCTGGGTCAACTCTGTCGACGCATCGGTGATTAATGTTGAGTGGTATGTCGACGGCATTTCCCTTGGCCTCCTTGGCGAATCTGTTTCGATCGACTCACTGTCACTCGCTGCCGGCACCTACTCGGTTCAAGCCACAGCCTATGATTCAATTCTCGATCACTCATTCAGCGGCAATTCACTGGACTGGTGGCGACTCGATGACACCAGTTTATTACAACAATCCGTCAGCTGGAGTGTTATCGTTTCAGTACCGGAACCTGGCTCTACCTCATTCCTAGGTTTGACTGGACTGGCAATACTCTCCACAAGAAGACGAAAACAGCAAAGCTCTGCCAAGAGCTAAACTTTAGCCAGTAGGTGAGTTCGTCCGAAACGACTCAGACGCCAAGCCCATTCTACCGACGGGCAAGCAACAACCGACACACCACCATGCTGGACGACTTGGCTTACGGTTTGGCCTTGCCAGCCATTTTTGGCATTCGCAAATCTCGCTGGCCTCTCGCACCGGCAAAATCTAAAATACGAATCATTTCCGCTTTGTTTGGAAGCTGACTCTGTTCGAGCTGGTTAATCATTTCTCGAACTTGCTTTTCGTAGTACAACTGCGATCGAATTAGCTGTTCAAGATCAGAATCATGCATAGAGGCCAGTCCCTGACAGCCTTCGCGATAGACAATTCGCGACGACAAAATAGCGGCCACCAAGTGACGTCGATAGTTTGGAGGGATTCGCTCTATCGTCGAATCTCCCAAAAACGACACTAACGAATGCGGCAGATAGGCCAGCACGAACTCATTCGCGCTAGCGTGTTCTTCCGGCAACCACCCTTCAAATCCTTCGTTAATAATGTCGGCAAGTCGAATCATCTGCCGACTAATCATGACACTAATGCGGGGCAAATCGACCTCGGGCTGCCGCAACCGCTCATTGAATAACCCTAAAGCCTCGGTTTCCGCCAACTGCCTCAACAATTGAAGCACCTCTTCCACATAAATAGATTTAATGGAAAGAAATTCTTTCTCACTCAACAACATGGCTGCAATGATCTCAAGACTACTGCAGATCACTCCGCATTTGTTTGCCGATGAGTCTTTTACGATCGCTACTCCCGACTGCCCTAAATAGTCACGGGCTTCATCGGTAATAAACAGATTTGCGCCCTCGACAATAATTGCTGAACTTGGCTCGCCAGTGGAGTTTAAAAAATCACGCCAGTTGGTTGCATTCATCGTTGACGGTCGACCACCGGCAGGCAAAAACACATCGGCGGTTACTTCGTTGTGCATGTTATTGCGACGAGCAATTTCGGATTCCCCCTCCAAACCGGAAACATAGCCATTCGCTGAAAGTAGGTCGTGGGGGAAACGGTGAATCCCCAGCCCTTGTTCTACCAAGGTCAGGAGCGCTTCGTGATTTAGCCCTTGGGGATCAACCGCCGACCCCGTTCCATCGGAAATCCCAACGATCGCGACCTTATCAGAATAGTCCCGAATTAAAATTCGAATTGCGTTCCCGCCGACGTCTCCGTCGGGTCCGCCGGTCAACTTAATCGTGAATGCATCGCGATCAGGATCGACTCCGCTTTCGATAAGCGCGTACCTGAGGAATACGAGCACGCCTTCACTTGTAACCCCATATTTTTTGTGATTGATTCCCGAAAGCGGTTTACTACTCATAATCGTGGATGGAAACGCGTAATGCCGCACACGGCTTCGCTCAACCACCCATTCGATCAAAGCGTCTGAAACGTTTTCGTCTGGCCCGAGATAAAGGTATTCATCCTCAACTGCAGGTTGATCGACCGCGTTCGTCAATTTCAGTTCCGTCACCAAATCAAGCAACCCGTCAACAAAATCCCGTCCGGCTTTTTGATGATCAACCCCCGGCTTAACCACCACAACAGCTTTAGCGCCACCTTCGGCAATGTCTTTATTCTTAAGTTGCTGAGCCGATGCCAACCGCCAAGCCTCCTCAAAAACGCGCAGTGAGTTATAAAGATAATGCTCCTGGTTTCGCGTCGGCACCAAACGCATACCCCCACGAGCGACATCTCGAAAACGAACATGCACTCCATCGAAACCGGAGCCGAAAACATAAAAAACCGCAAAGGGAGTTTCGCCACGGTTCAGATTTTCAAACACCGAACCCGGCATCCGAAATGCTAACGCACGACGCCGCTTGACCGAAAAATTACAACGTTGAATTTCCGAGACCAGCTCGACAAACGACCCGACGATGGCCCGATCAGTACTGTCATTTATCGACTCGAGCGTTTCAGCGATCGAATCGACCGATGAAGTTAACTCGCCAGAGCTACCGCGCTGCGGGCAAAAACGACTCATAAAATAATCAAGTAACGCCGAAATAAGACCTTTCTGTTTTAAAAGGGCTCGTGTAATCCGCTCATGAGGAAGCTCGAGATCAGACTTAAAATTCAGCTTATGCTGAGTTAATTTTGCCAAACCACAAAAAACCTCAGCTTGCTCAAGACCACCGAATTCTTCAATTATTGAAACGCCAGAATTTGAATCCGGCTCGATCACCTCCCCATCAATACGCAAGAACATTTCCATTTCACGGCAAACCCAATCGCTACGATCATTGGGGGGAGCCTGACGTCCCTCTGTCGACAAGAACGTCCGACCCGCCTCTTGAAATACCACATGAAACGTCAACAACGCAACTTCGACGGTGTCACCAACTACGATGTTCTCACACAAAGCGCGGCGAATATCATATCCACAATCACCAAGGTAGCTGGCGGCTCGTTGAACAATTTCTCGTGTCGTTGAACTGGCTGCCGAAATTGTAATTTTGGCCATCTGCTTTCCGCCGGGCACACTCGCACTTCTCAACCGGTAGAGCACTTTAATGTCATTGACATGCTCGGTTTCCCGAAGAGCAATATATTGAGAGGCAATCTCTTCGGCAGAACTCAGGATTTCATGATCGTAGTGAAACCGTTCGATGAACTGGCAAACCTCCAATCGCGTTGCCCCCGTCAATTCCATGACTTCGGCTACGATTTCATCGCGGTCATTCCCGTCTTTGTCAGCTTCTTCGATTGACCGAGAATCTTCAATTTTATAATCGAACACATCGACAATAAAATCTTCGTTCGCACTGGTGAAGATCTTCGCACCAACCAGCGGGAATTCATCGGGCAACTCATGCATCATCCTCGCCAACTGCCCGGGGTAATTTTGCGTCGAAATGATCGTGACGCGACTTCCATCTTGTTGCCGCAACATAATCTCTTGATCAACATCGCAAACCTTAAGCGCCACCAACGCTTTAAAATGTTCGAGCCTCTCTGTCTCTCGCAATTGCTCAAAATATTCTCGCGGCAACGATTTCAACACATCGGTGATGCGCCCATCGATTTGGTCGACAATTTGCTGCCGAAGCAGTTGGATCTCTGAAAACTCTATACTCGAATTCGAAAGTGGTTGATGATCCACGACCGGTCCCGTTGGCTGGAGTGCAGTTCCGTTCACCGTCTTCCGAGAAGCGGACTAACCACCCCTCCGGTGCGTTCAAACCAAGACTACCCGGATTTCAGGTTTTTGCAATTACGATCCAGAATACAGTTATTTCTTGACCAAATGATGAACATTTCGTGCCTGGAAATGCTTACCTCGACTCGCCCTTGGCTTCGCCTGCCGCCTCAGAAACAGATTTGGAAATCAATTCGGAATTCAATTCAGAAAAACAATCGAGTCGGCGATGAAACAGAACCACCCTCAAAAGCGCGACAATGATTAAAATCTCCAGAAACGCAGCGGGCAGTCCACCTAATGTTGAGAGGGTTTTAACACCTTCGACACCGCCAGCGAAACAAATCATGATCCAGGCCACCATCCCGACCGTGACTCCCCAAACAATCTTTAGCCATGGATTACCTTCGGGATTATCCGGAGAAATGCCGGTGGAGGAAACACTCGCCATCGCTGACATATTTGAGTCAGAGGAGGTGACAAAACAAATAAATGCGCTTAACAGGTAAAACGTTACCAGACCGACAGCAAAGGGAAACTGGTTCAGGACTGCGATCGAAACCGACTCGTGCCCTTTCGTCGCAATGACTTCCGCCAAATCAACTTGCCCGCCGGTTTGGTAATAAAGTGCGGTTCCACTGAAAATGGTCATCCAGCCGATTGCAAAGATCGATGGAAAAATAAAATTGACTAACATGAATTCTTTCACCGTCCGACCATAGGCAATTCGCCCTAAAAAACAGGCGGTGATTGGAGCCCAAGCCATCCAGACCGCCCAGTAAAATACGGTGTACCCTTTACTCCACTCATCCGGCGCAAAAACTCGCAACTCGCCAGTCGCTGTTTTTGAAACGGCTAGGTTACGACCCAAAAAATGAGTGACGTAATCCCACAGAGCCTCGCCGCCAAGCGAAAGAAGAAAGAATGTTGGCACAAAAAACAGCGGAACCAAAGCCAGCCCCAACAGGAGCCGGGTGTTGATATCCGAGAGAATCCGAATGCCCTTCATCAACCCCGTCGAGCTTGAAATCACAAAAGTAAATACAATGGCAAAGGCAATAACTCCCAGCACCCACTGATTTGCGTTGGGCACACCCCAAAGATCGTGCAAGCCTCCGTTAATCATCAAGATCCCGGACCCAAGAGCTGCGGCCATTCCCGCGACCAGTGAATACAAACAAATCGCGTCGATCACTGCCGATCCACGGCCAATAGCGAACCTGCCGAACAAGGGAGTCAGCGTTGCACCTAACGTAAACGGCTGCTTCATGTTGTAAAACGCAAAGGCGAACATCAAGGAGGCAACACAATACAGAGAATAAGGAGTGAACGACCAATGCAGGTACATTGTGGACAAAGCCAACACCGCCGCGTCGCGAGACCCAGCTTCAACATTGGCAAACTCAGGCGGCTTTGTGAGATGATCAATTGGCTCCGCCGTGGACCAAAACAAAATTCCGATCGCGATGGTTGTACAAATTGTGATTGAAAACCAGTTCCAAAGGCTCATCAATGGCTTGGCATTAGGCCCACCAATTCGAACGCTCGCAAAACCTGACTTCCAAAATACGGTGCAACAAATTGCCAGGCAAAGCGTGACCGAAAAGAAAGCACAAACGCTGAAAAGCCATCCAAATTGATTCAGCACCCATGAGTTGGCGAGGTTGACTACTGTGGAAAATTTCCCGGGCACTAACTCGCCGTCGATTACTTTGTCGGGACTCCAAAAATTCAACACAATCGCGGAGAGCAACAACAAAAACGGGGGCCAGAAAACAATGTGGTTCAAATCAGAAAACAAACCCTTATTGCCTGAGCCACGCTGGGAAGCCTTTTGCGTAACGATAATCGCCTCCAGTCAATAATAACTTTCGCTGGTGCCAATCTCCCAGCAATTATTTTCAGCCCTTTATGGTTGAAGCCTAATTTGCAGCAACTGATTCACGGTAGCCAATTTTCTGCATCGATCCTCAGTTAATTTGCTTTGCGATTTGCTTAACAAAGTTTAACAACAACGGGTGAGCTGGTTTCGCCATCTGTCCGTGGTTATACCCATCGAGCTCGAAGATTTCCACCTGCGAATGCCCCGCAACTTTCATCATGCGCCAAAAATAAGCGTTCTCTTCGTACCGCCCCAGCATTTCTAATTCGCGGTCACCGGTAATGATCAACATTGGGGAAGCATCTTTTCTGACATGATAAAGCGGTGCTAACTCATCCACGACTGGCACCTTATTACTAATCCCCCGCTCAGCACGAACGGTAAAATGTGTAATCGTGTGACCGCTGTAAGGAATAAGCCCCGCGATTTGATCAGCATCAACTTGGTATTCCGCCAACCATTGCTTATCCATGCCCACCATTAAAGTTAGATAGCCACCAGCCGAGTGCCCACTAACGAAGACCTTTTTATCACTCCCCCCGTATTTATTAATATTGGCAAACGTCCAAGCAACAGCAGCAGCCGCATCCCGGATATATTCCGGGGACTTCACTCTTGGGTGTAGCCGATAGTCGACTGCGACAACCGCTACTCCTTTCGCCAACAATTCCTTAGGAATCGCTCGCTTTCCGCCGGTAAGTCCACCTCCATGAAACCAGATCACGGTGGAGAAATTCTTGATGTTGCTTGGGTAGTAAATATCCAGGCGACACTTCTCTTTCATGTAATCTGTGAGGTCATCTCCCTGGCGATACAAAATACCAACTTCGGTTTCATAACCGTCGGTTTGTTCAACAACGTGCTGGTCAACAGTAACCCGCTGGCTAGTTGATATCGTTTGCCGGGCAAAAGACTGACCACTGACCAATTCTGGAATTAAGAGCAACAGACAACTGATTGCCACTTTCCAAATTTTAATTCTCATTGGAATTGCCATTAACAACATGACCTCACTTACTGCCGAAACGCCAATGGCGAATCGCTTAAAAAGACCTGTAAATTACCACGCTAACTGAACTGCAAGTATCTGTCCGACAACGCTTGATCAATCCTCAGTCAATCGGAAACAGGAAACAGGAAAAACTTATCCGCTCAGCACCTCAACTGCCGGCGACAGAAAATTGCATCGTTATCCGCCGGACATCATAAACCCTCCCACTAAAAATCCAAAAACGGATCCAAGGTAAACTTGAAGATGGGTTTGTTCAGCTAATTAGACAAACTCATCACTCACCAAGAAAAAAAGAGCGTTAGATCTCCCGACCGACTGTGATTGAAATGTTTCAGGAGCATCCGAATCAGCGATAACGCAAGCTAAAAGGACCATCGATGGCGACGGTAAACTTTTACTGTTCGTTGCCGCTGGACGGTTTGTCACAAATCAACCCAAGAATCTCTCATCCCCAAAATGCTCAAAAACCCGACTAAAACGGCGTTTCAGAACGGAGTTTGAAATTATCTAAAAGAATCTTGCATTTGGCACTTGGCAAAGTCGAAGGGATATACAATACTCTGCCTCTTCGAAGCCAATTGGCTTTGGATTGTGAGTTTCCTTCTGGCAAACTTCTGAACGCTCAGCGTTCAAAAGATTGTTGGCAAAAGTTTTGGTTTTCTTCTTGATCACCGTTGACAGTTGCCGATGAATGCCTAGAATGGTGAACCTCACGAGTGGGAATTCTTCCTACTCGTTTTTTGTTCGCAGTAATTGCGGACGCGTTCTGCCTTCGGGTAGGATTTTGTTCTTTGACAATTTAGTAGATACCTCTTGTTAAATTCTTTTGAATTTATGCAAATCATAAGATCATGTGAACCAAGCTAGGTAGCATTTATTCCAGCTACCTGGCCCGGTCAAGCAACTGGTTTTTGTTGGCAACAACAAAGCCTTTATTTAATTGGCACTTTGCTGCAAGTGAAATCATTACTTCGGTTTTGAAATTAGCCTGCAAACTAACAATGTTAGTCGTCTATGAACTAGTTTCATAGCAAGCATACAATTGAAGGGTTTGATCCTGGCTCAGAATGAACGTTGGCGGCGTGGATTAGGCATGCAAGTCGAGCGAGAAGTTTTAAAAAGATGCTTCGGTTGATTTTTAAAACGGACAGCGGCGAAAGGGAGAGTAACGAGTAGATACGTACCCAAGGGTTCGGGATAGCCATGCGAAAGCGTGAGTAATACCGAATAATGTCTCCGGACCAAAGATTTATTGCCCTTGGAGCGGTTTGCTTACTATTAGCTTGTTGGTGGGGTAAAGGCCTACCAAGGCTTAGATGGTTAGCGGGTGTGAGAGCATGACCCGTCTCACTGGGACTGAGACACTGCCCAGACACCTACGGGTGGCTGCAGTCGAGAATCTTCCGCAATGGACGAAAGTCTGACGGAGCGACGCCGCGTGCTGGATGAAGGCCCTCGGGTTGTAAACAGCTGTCGTAGGGGAGGAAATTTTGACCGATCCTAGGAGGAAGCACAGGCTAAGTTCGTGCCAGCAGCCGCGGTAATACGAACTGTGCAAACGTTATTCGGAATCACTGGGCTTAAAGGGTGCGTAGGCGGGTTGGTAGGTCAGATGTGAAAGCCCACGGCTCAACCGTGGAATTGCGTTTGAAACCACTAGTCTTGAGGGGATCAGAGGAGAGCGGAACTGATGGTGGAGCGGTGAAATGCGTTGATATTATCAGGAACACCGGTGGCGAAAGCGGCTCTCTGGGATCCTTCTGACGCTGAGGCACGAAAGCTAGGGGAGCGAACGGGATTAGATACCCCGGTAGTCCTAGCTGTAAACGATCTGTACTAGTCCGTGGGGACCCCCACATCTTCTCGGACGTAGCGAAAGTGTTAAGTACAGCGCCTGGGGAGTATGGTCGCAAGGCTGAAACTCAAAGGAATTGACGGGGGCTCACACAAGCGGTGGAGGATGTGGCTTAATTCGAGGCTACGCGAAGAA
>Ga0208971_1000510_pt1 | contig 27539 bp, 22 predicted proteins | sample AOAMet1_18_M0_10_2_FD_188229 | JGI IMG/M metagenome (GOLD analysis project Ga0208971, IMG submission 188229) | Ammonia-oxidizing marine microbial communities from Monterey Bay, California, USA - CAN11_18_M0_10 (SPAdes) | ecosystem: Environmental > Aquatic > Marine > Intertidal zone | place... | reverse complement strand
TCCTTTTTGAATAAGTACGTATTTGTCGTTTAGTAAATCGCTGTTGGTTAGGCGTTTTTCTTCAGAAACTTTTTCTTTGTTTACACTAACGGCATTTGATTTAAGCATTCGTCTGGCCTCTCCGTTTGATGAGAAAACTTCAGATTTTTGAGCTAATAAATCAACAATATTTAAACCTGCTGTAAGTTCTTTCTTGTCAACTTCAAACTGGGGTACACCCTCAAAAATATCGAGTAAATCTCGTTCCTCAATATTTTTCAACTTATCAGAAGTGTTTTTACCAAATAAAATTTCAGATGCATCAACGGCTCTATTGTACGCTTCTTCACTATGCACTCTTATGGTAACATCTTTTCCCAAGGCTTTTTGTAAAACTCTTAAGTGTGGCGCCGCTTCGTGCTCGGCAATTAAAGTGTTTATTTGAGCTTCATCTAAAAGAGTAAATATTTTTATGTAGGTTTTAGCATCTGTGTCAGAAGAGTTTAACCAATATTGGTAAAACTTGTAAGGAGAAGTACGTTTAGAATCTAACCATACGTTTCCACCTTCGGTTTTACCGAATTTAGTTCCGTCAGCTTTTTTAATTAAAGGCGTTGTTATGGCAAAAGCTTCACCTCTAGCCTTCCTTCTAATAAGCTCTGTTCCAGTGACTATATTCCCCCATTGGTCTGAACCCCCTAGCTGAAGTTTGCAGTTTTTTGCGTTGTACAAATGTAAAAAATCATACCCTTGTACTAACTGATAAGTAAACTCGGTAAATGACATTCCTGTTTCCAATCGAGATTTAACCGAATCTTTAGCCATCATATAATTTACACTTATATGCTTACCAACATCTCTGATAAAATCAAGAAAATTAATTTCCTTAAACCAATCGAAGTTATTGACCATTTCAGCAGAATTTGCGCCACAATCAAAATTTAAAAAACGAGCTAATTGTTCATGAACACAATTTACATTGTAATCTAACACATCGGAAGAAAGCAAGTTTCGCTCTTTAGATTTTCCGGACGGATCGCCTACCATTCCTGTAGCACCACCAACTAGAGCAAAGGGTTTATGACCTGCTCTTTGCAAATGAACTAGGGTCATGATTTGAACCAAAGACCCTATATGAAGAGAATCTGCTGTAGGATCAAATCCTATGTAAGCAGAAGTCATTTCTTTTTCCAATTGCTCTTGGGTTCCTGGCATGATATCGTGAATCATACCTCTCCATTTCATTTCATCTACAAAGTTCATAAAGGGTCCATTTTAGGAAGCGTAAAAATAGGTGTTTTATTCTATTTATAAAACTCTGTATTTATTATCTTTCGGACATGATATTAGTTACAGGAGGTACAGGTTTAGTTGGATCACATTTACTCTACAATCTTTGCAAAAAAGAAAGTAGCATACGTGCAACAAAAAGAGAAAAATCAAATTTAGATTTGGTTAAAAAAGTCTTTGGCTATTATACCGATGACCCATTAAGTCTCTACAATAAAATAGAATGGGTAGAAGCAGATCTACTAGACCTTATTGGATTAGAAGAGGCTTTTAATGGTATTACAAAGGTATACCATTGCGCCGCTTGGGTAAGTTTTACGCCAAAACATAAAGCGAAAATGCTTCAAACTAACATAAGTTCTACAGCCAATATTGTGAACTTATGTTTGCACTATAACATTGAAAAACTCTGCTATGTGTCTTCGGTTGCTGCCATTGGTAAACCCCAATCAAACAAAAGCATAGATGAAACATTGAATTGGAGCGATGGGCCTGAAAATAGCAACTATGCTTTAAGTAAATACAACGCTGAGCTTGAGGTATGGCGTGGTATTGAGGAAGGTCTAAACGCTGTAATTGTAAACCCCGCTATTATTTTAGGCCCTGGAGACTGGAATAAAGGAAGCTCTTTATTGTTTGATCTAATTGCCAAGGGCATGCGATTTTACACCACCGGAACAAATGGCTTTGTAGATGTTAGAGATGTTAGTAATACAATGATCAATCTAATGGAGTCCAACATAAATGGAGAGCGATTCATTTTGTGTTCAGAAAGTATTCCATACAAACAAACCTTCGATTACATTGCTGACGCAATGGGTAAAAAAAGACCTAGTATAAAAGTTGGTGCGTTTTTAAAAGCTGTTGGATGGAGGTTGGCTAAAATAGCAGCTCTTTTTACTGGAAAAACACCCCTAGTTACAAAAGAAACAATGCAGTCTGGGAGTTCTGTATCCACTTATGAAAATATTAAAATAAAAGAAAAATTGAACTTAAAATTTATTCCTGTTGCGCAAAGCTGTAAAGATTTTTCTGAACTGTATATGAAAGAAGTAACAAACAAATAATAAGAACTACTCCATCATTTGTATGCGAGTTAAAACAGAATCTAATAGGGATTCCATTTTACGAGGTTCTTTTGCGTAAAAAGTAAAGCTATCTTCAAAATCTTGTAGGCTAAATTCTTTGTCTAAAAATAAACCTGAGTAATAATTCCCCAAACTCAAACTATCTTCACGAACGCCATCTAACATATTTAACTGTGCTGCAGACTCCAACAAATGTACTTGAACTAAAGCCTCAATCATTTGCCCCTCAGTCAAAAAAGTTGAAGGGATATTGGTGTTTTTGTCAGAACAAGAAAATATCGTTGTTAAAAGAACTAAAAAAACTGATTTCTTCATGAACGATCAAATTCTAAACGCATTCCTCTGGTCGTTTCATCAAACACTCCCTGATTGTAAACCAAATTACCATTAACAAAGGTCTTACTTACAGAGGATTTAAAAACGGTACCTTCAAAAGGAGACCAAGCGCATTGGTATAAAATATTTTGTTTTGTTACCGTCCATGGTTTGTTGGGGTCTACGACCACCAAATCGGCAAAAAATCCTTCCCGAATAAAACCCCGATCTTTCAGCTGAAAACAATCTGCAGGAGCATGACACATTTTAGTAACAATCCACTCCAAACTCACTTTTCCTTGATGATAAAACTCAAGCATAGCAACCAATGCATGCTGAACCAGTGGACCTCCCGAGGGCGCTTTAAAATAGGTGTTTTGTTTTTCTTCTAGCGTATGAGGTGCGTGGTCTGTTGCAATAATATCTATTCTATCGTCCAATAAAGCAGACCAGATCGCTTCTTTGTCCTTCAACGATTTAACCGCAGGATTCCACTTTATCAAAGTCCCCTTTTCGTCGTAACTGCGCTCGTCAAACCAAAGGTGATGGATGCAAGCTTCGGCTGTAATTTTCTTTTCCTTTAAAGGGATGTCATTCCGGAATAAAGCTGTTTCCTTTGCTGTAGAAATGTGTAAAATATGCAATCGAGTATCGTGTTTTTTGGCCAATTCAATAGCCATAGATGACGATTTATAGCAAGCCTCATCATTTCGTATCACAGGATGAAATCGAATGGGTAAATCTTCACCGTACTCAGCTTTCATCTTGGCCGAATTTGTACGGATGGTTTGTTCGTCTTCGCAATGCACAGCAATAAGCATTTTGCACTTAGAAAAAATTGAATTTAACACCTCTTTATCATCTACCAACATATTCCCCGTAGAAGAACCCATAAATATTTTAACCCCCGCAACACGTTTTGAATCCGTTTTTAAAACCTCCTCTAAATTCTCGTTTGAGGCGCCCATAAAAAAGGAGTAGTTGGCTAAAGAATCTTTAGCGCCAATAAGGTATTTATCTTCTAATAGTTCTTGACTTAATGCTTGGGGAACGGTGTTTGGCATCTCCATAAAAGAAGTAATTCCACCAGCAACAGCAGCTCGAGCTTCTGTGTAAATCCTACCTTTGTGAGTTAAGCCTGGCTCTCTAAAATGAACCTGATCATCAACAATTCCGGGTAGTAGAAATTTACCTTCTAAATCTATAACTTGTGCAGCAGCATCACTTATAAAAGGAGCTATTTTTGAAATACGTTGACCTTCAATAAGCAAATCCGCCTTAATTATTGAACCTTCGTTTACAATTTGGGCGTTTTTAAGTAGCTTCTTCATTTGTTGTACTCGACTATTCTTGTTTGTAGCTCACGAAAATACTTTTGAGTTTCATTTGAATAACGCCAAAAAATGCCTCGTAAAATATTGAGGAACTCATTTTAGACTCTCCTTCTGTTCGATCCGTAAAAATAACGGGAACTTCTTTTATCTTGTATCCAAACTTCCAGGCTTTAAACTTCATTTCTATTTGGAAAGCATAGCCTACAAATGTAACGTTAGAGCGTAATACATTTACAATTACATCTCTTCGGTAACATTTAAAACCAGCCGTGGCATCGTTTATTGGCAAACCTGTAATACCTTTTACATAGCGCGATGCAAAATAAGACATCATGACACGACCAATAGGCCAATTAATCACATTTACCAAACCACCTACGTAACGAGAACCGATGGCCATATCATTCCCGTCTACAGCACATGCAGTGTACAAGCGAATTAAGTCGTTTGGATTGTGAGAAAAATCACAATCCATTTCTATAAAATAACTGTACTCTCTTTGCAATCCCCAATTAAAGCCGTGAATATAGGCTGTACCCAGGCCCATCTTACCGGTCCTTTCTTCGATGAAAAGCTGGGAGGGAAATTCCTTTTGCAAGTCTTTAACTATAGAAGCAGTTCCATCAGGAGAGCCATCGTCAACGATAAGTACGTGGTAGCTTTTAGGCAAAGAAAAAACGGTGCGAAGCATTTTTTCAACGTTTTCTTTTTCGTTGTAAGTAGGTATTATAACTAGAGAATCTGACATGTTTAGTAAGTTGAAGAGCAAATGTAACGGAATTTTTTTATTTTTTATTTTTTTATGGTCGCGAAAATCATTTTCATTTGAATTAAATTTTCTTTGTAATTCCCTTATATTTAGTAAATTTGCTAAACTTTAAAAACCCCTTCCCATGAAAAAAATTTACCTTTTTAGCATCGCACTTATAGGTGCCTTTACGATGCAAGCACAAGACTGTTCTAACCTCTTTATTTCTGAGTACGTAGAAGGTTGGAGTAACAACAAAGCAATCGAATTGTACAACCCAACCAATGAAACCATAGATTTATCAAACTATGCGCTCTCAAGATGGAGTAATGGAGGAACTACGCCACAGAGAACTGTACTAGAAGGTGCTGTAGCACCAGGTCAAACTTTTGTAGTTGCCATTGACAAAAGAGATCCAAATGGAGAAGGTTTTGAAGCTCCTTTATGGGATGGATGGTTCTTTTACACAGACAGTGTTTCGGGCTTACCAGACAGTATTTACACTGCAGATGAAGACCTTTTAGGTAAAGTTGATTTGTATATTTGCCCAAATTATGAAGATGGCACCATGTACTATAACGGTAACGATGCTGTAACTTTAGAAGACCCAAGTGGAAATGTTTTTTACGATATGTTTGGAAAAATCGGAGAAGATCCAGGTGACGGATGGGGTGATGAAATGGGCTATATTTGGACTCAAAATAAAACGTTAGTTAGAAAACCATCTGTTAAATCTGGTTTTCTTTACGACCCAATGCAACCTTATACGTTTGACCCTTCAGTTCAGTGGGATTCACTCCCAGCGAATACATTTGCAGGACTAGGTGAACACACTTGTGATTGTGAGTCTACAGTATCTATTAAAGAAATTCAAAATTCTGTTTCAATGTATCCAAATCCGAATTCTTCCGGACAACTTACCATTGATGCTAACATCAATTTAACTTCTATTGCTATTTATAACATCCTAGGAGAAAAAGTATTTAGCAAAAATTACGACAATTCATCTATTACAGAAACACTAACCTTAGATGCGTCAATTAAAGGATTGTTCTTTGTTGAAGTTAGACTTCAAAACAAAAAAACCATTCTTAATAAGTTACTTATAAATTAATAAAAAGCCCCTTGTATGGGGCTTTTTTTTTCCTCTCTCATGAAAAAAACCCTCTTCTTGTTAGTCCTAATTTATGGGATCACTCTTCAGGCTCAAGTAACCCTTAAAGGGTATGTTTTTGACAATGCAACAAACGAAACCCTAATTGGAGCGACCCTAATTGCTTCAAATGGAATGGGTACAGTAACAGATTTTAATGGGTTTTACCAAATTTCATTACCCCAAGGGAAAACCGAATTGCGTATTTCTTACGTTGGTTACGAAGAGTTAAGAAAAACCATAACACTAACTTCAGACACCGAACTTAACCTGTCGCTCTCAAGTCAAATTTTAAACGAGGTTGAACTGGTCTCTGACATTGCACGATCTAGAGAAACGCCGGTAGCTTTTTCAAACATCAGCCCTAAACAACTGCAAGAAGAACTTGCTGGACAAGACATTCCTTTAATTCTCAACAGTACACCAGGAGTTTACGCCACCCAAAGTGGTGGTGGTGATGGGGATGCAAGAATTTCTATCCGTGGTTTTAACCAACGTAACGTTGCTGTTATGGTGGATGGGATTCCCATGAACGATATGGAAAATGGTTGGGTCTACTGGTCAAACTGGTTTGGCTTGGATGTAATGACCAAAACCATACAAGTACAACGTGGCTTAGGAGCCTCTAAACTAGCTATACCAGCAGTTGGAGGTACCATGAATATACTTACCAAAGGAATAGATTCTAAAAAAGGTTTAAAATTTAGTCAAGACGTTGGAAATAACGGTTATCTAAAATCCACGATTGGCTACAACAGCGGAAAACTAAAAAATGGATGGGGCTATTCTTTAGCAGCATCTTACAAAGAAAACAACGGATGGGTCGATCAAACTTGGTCTCAAGGAACATTCTATTACCTCAAAATTCAGAAAAAAATTAAAAACCACCGATTGTCTTTTACCGCTTTCGGGGCACCACAAAGCCATGGGCAACGCTCTTACAAAAAAGCAATTACCTTATATGATAAAAGTTTTGCCGCAGATCTGGGTATAGATACTACAGGCGTAGTAGGTGACTTTGGGCTTCGATACAACGAACATTGGGGAAGATTAAACAGGTACACGGTTAACTTTGATGAGAATGGAAATCCGACCGATACAACTTTTGCGGAAAACGAAATTGTAAATTCCAAAATGAATTACTACCACAAACCTCAAATAAGTTTAAACCATCTTTGGGCGGCTAGTGAAAAACTTGTCGTTTCAAATGTGCTCTACGTTTCGCTGGGTAATGGAGGAGGAACTGGTGCAAATCCTAGTATTTCAGCTGATAATTTTGGTGCTGATAATCAAATTGATTTCCAAAGTATTTACGATAATAATTCGGGTAATACCAGGCATCCTTTCTTAGGAGATCTGTCTATTGATATAAACTACAGCCCAACAGAGCATAAGGCCACTCAATTTATAAGAAGCTCCATAAACAACCACCGTTGGTTTGGTTTGCTGTCAACTTACAACTACGAATCAAATGATAAAATGACACTTTCTGGTGGTATCGACTTAAGACATTATACAGGAGAGCACTATCGAGAAGCATACGACTTATTAGGTGGTGATTATTACGTTGCCAACGACAACGTTGCAGCATCAGATTCATCTGCTATAATTCGTAAAGGAGACAAATTTTCTTACCATAACGATGGTATCGTAAAATGGGCTGGCGTTTTTCAACAAATGGAATACAAAGCTGGAAATTGGACCGCTTTTGTTAATGTTTCCTTATCAAATACGGGTTACAAAAGAATTGACTATTTCAGACCTTTAGATCTTGTTTTAGAAGACACAACCTATGTTCAAGCACTTTCCTATGGTGATACCATTTCCCGAGACGGAGTAAATTATACCGTAGACTCGAAAGAAGCTCGTGCAACTGAAAGCGATTGGAAATGGATTCCGGGCTATACACTAAAAACTGGATTTAACTACAATATTGATGAATACAACAATGCATTCATGAACATTGGTTATCTAGAAAAAGCACCAAAATTTGGTAATATTTTCGACTTTGACAATCAGCTTTTTGCAAATATTAAAAACGAAGAAGTTTCTGCAATAGAACTAGGACATAGTTATAACAGCCCGAGGTTTAGCACAAATCTTAATCTATACCACACGCAGTGGAAAAACAAACCACAATCGGGTAGTACAATTGTAGACGGAGACCCTGTAAAATACAACATCAACGGAATTAATGCATTGCACCAAGGAATAGAAATAGATGCATCTTTTAAAATAAGTAGAGATCTAACGATCCAGGTTTTAAGTAGTATTGGAAATTGGCGTTGGACTTCTGGAGATACCATTAGAAGTTATGATGACAACAACAATTTATTGGGTGTGGATTACTTTGACGCAACTGGGGTTCATGTAGGAGATGCTGCACAGCTTCAAATTGGATCAAGTATACGATACAGTCCGCTAAAAAATGGCTACATCACACTTAAAGCCATGCACTACGATAACCACTATGCAGATTTTAATCCTTTTGATTTAAGAGGAGGAAACGAAGGAAGAGATTCTTGGAAAATACCCGCATACGAACTCTTTGATATTCATGCAGGATATCGCTTCCAATATCAAAAAGTATTTATTGATCTGAAACTAAACGTACTCAATGTTTTAAATACAGGTTATATCTCAGATGCTTTAAACAACGATCCTTATATATCCGGTAATCAAAATAACTTTGACGCAGGTTCCGCTTCTGTATTCTTCGGAATGGGTAGACGATTTACCACTTCATTTAAACTCTCTTTTTAATAAAAACTCATGAAAAAAACAATCTATTTATTTGCGCTTTATTGTGGTACTTTATTAGCTCAAAGCCCAAGTTATTATGAAAACCTTCAACAATTAACAGGAGATGCGCTTGAAGATGCACTTCATGAGTTGATCAAAGATCACAGTGAGTTTTCATACAGTTCTGCCAAGCAAATTCTAAAAGACAGTGACCAAGACCCGAACAATACAGACAATGTAATTCTGGTCTACAAAGAAACCTCTATTCCTAAAAGTAATTTCGCCAGCAACAATCAATCTGATTACTGGAACAGGGAGCACGTTTGGGCAAAATCGCATGGGAATTTTACCAACTATGGCGATCTAGGCGCTTACAGTGATGCACACAACCTAAAACCTTGCGATGCAAGTATAAATTCTGCTAGAGGTTACAAAGATTTCGACAATGGAGGCTCTCAAAATAACGAGGCAACAAATTGTTACGCTACAAATACAACCTGGGAGCCAGGTGACAATGTAAAAGGAGATGTTGCACGAATTATTTTTTACATGCACACGCGTTACAGTGGTAATGGAGAGCCGAACTTAAATATCGTTGACTTTACGCCTACCTTCCCGAACTCTCAAATGGGAAAATTATCTACGCTTTTAGCATGGAACGAGTTAGACCCTGTAGATGCATTTGAAAGAAGAAGAAATGACGTGATTTACGGATGGCAAAACAACAGAAACCCTTTTGTTGATTATCCAGAATTGGCAAACAGAATATGGGGAGAAGCGCAACCAAACAGTGTTCAATTTGTAGATGTGAACTTAGGAAATGCTGCGCCTAATGAAACCGATACACAAACTGTAAATGCAGAAATAATGTACGGAACATCTATTGAATTAGATGTCGTATTGACCTGGGGAACCTCTTGGTACAATTTAGACAATGAAGTTCAAATGACCAATGTAGATAACTTATGGTCAGCTTCAATACCTACTCAAGTTGCAGGAGCAGATGTTAAATATAAAATAGTTGCACAAGCTGGAAGCTATGAAAATACTTTTTATGGAAACTATGAAGTAACCCTTAATCCTTTTCAAGGGCAAATCACAAGCATCCAATCCATACAAGGAACAACTAACGACTCACCATTTGCTGGACAAACAGTATCCACAACAGGAATAGTAACAGGAACTTTTGGGAATAGTTTTTACATTCAAAATGGTGCAGGAATGCGTTCTGGAATATACGTTTATAATTCTGCCATTTTCCCTGAACTAGGAGACAGTGTAATCGTAACAGGTGAAATAACAGAATACTACGAATTAACTGAATTTGCTTTCCCTGACGATGTCTATATTTTAACCTCTAATAACCCGATACCAGAACCTATAGAAATAAGTACTTCGGAGTTAGCAAACGAAGATTTGGAAGGTGTGTTGGTTAAGGTATCTGACGTTACAGTTACCTACGCTACTTTTAACTTTGATGATTACGGTGCTTGGCGAGTAAATGATGGCTCTGGTGAATGTATAATACATAATACAGAGGGAGCATTTGAATACCCTGCTGTAGTTGGAGAAGAAATTAGCTCAGTTACCGGTATTTGTAGTTTCAATTACGATGAGTGGAAAATTGAACTTCGGATAGAGGATGATGTACAAGGTGGTGAAGGTAGTAACGGTCTTAACATTACAAGTGTAGAGGCGATAAACCAATCAACAATTGTGGTCTTATTTTCCAATCCTGTAGGTAGTGAAAGTGCTGAAAACACAGCTAACTATAGCATCACTAACAATGCAGTAGTTACCAGTGCGGCAAGACACCCATTTCAATCTAACAAAGTTTCATTGACGGTGGAGAATATGAATGCGGGTAGTTATACCCTTACTATTGAGAATGTGCAAGATGAAGAGGGTAATGTGGTTAACGAAAATGAAAACCAATTTAATTATTTGTCTGTTAACGATTCTAAAAATACGCCTCTTACAATATATCCTAACCCATCAAACGGAATCATTAGCATTGATGGATTAGAAAAAGGGGCTACTTTTGAGGTTTGCAATACACTAGGAAAAGTCATTAGACGATACAACGCTTCGGGATCAGCAGAGCATATCAACTTAAATTTAACCAATGGATTGTATTTTATTAAATACAAATCCAACGTCAAACAAATTGTTGTAAATTAATTAAAAAAAGCCTCTCAAACGAGAGGCTTTTTTTTTGATAAAAATATCTGAGGGAGTAGATTATTCAAAGTTATAGTTAAATATAGTAAAATATATTTGTATATACAAATAATACACCGTGTTTAAATCAGGGATACTTAACCTAAAGAAGAACGAAGTACATCTAAAAGCAAGTTAAAATCTTCAAGTTTTGAAAAGGGAAGATCAAAAGATTTCTTTTGAAAATCAGTTACCTCCTTATCTAAATCAGTGACAAAACGAAAGCCAAGGTCGGTTATTGAGACCAGGATATTTCTTTTATCATTTACATTAACAACTCGAATTGCATAGCCCTTTTCCACGAGTTTGTCTACCAAACGAGATGCATTTGACATTTTATGAATCATTCTACTGTGGAGATCTCCACTAGAAATAGAATTTGGGAACTGGCCCCGAAGAATTCTTAAAACATTGTATTGTTGAGAACTCACACCAAAGGGCTTTATAAATTTATTGAAACTGGCTTCAAATAAAGCAGCAGTATAAATAAGATTGACAAAAGACTTCTCCTGTTCTGAATGAAACCCTTTTGCTTGTATATCGTCTTTTAAACTCAAATTATGCTATTATTGATCCGTTTGAGGTGGTTACTGATGGGGTAACAAAAGTTAACGTTCCGTCTTTATCCTCAGCCATTAAAACCATGCCCTGAGACTCGATTCCTTTTATTGTTCTAGGAGCTAAATTTACCAAAATAGAAACCTGATGGCCAATGATATCCTCAGGCTTGTAATGCTCTGCTATTCCAGAAACTACTGTACGAATATCTAAACCAGTGTCAATTTCTAATTTCAACAATTTTTTAGTTTTCTTAACTTTTTCTGCAGAAACAATGGAACCAACACGAATATCCATAGCACTAAAGTCTTCAAACTTAACGTTCTCTTTTTGAGATTGAACAACTTGATTTGCAAGTTTTGTCGCTTCTAACTTTTCCAATTGTGCTTCCATCTCAGCGTCTTCTACTTTTCGGAAAAGTAATTCTGCCTTTCCTATTTTCATCTCTGGGGCTAACAATGAGTCTTCGCCAGCTTTATGCCAAGGCAAATGAGCTAAACAAAGCATCGTTCTTAATTTCGCTGCAGTAAAGGGTAAAAAAGGTTCAGAAACAATCGCTAAATTTGCAGCTATTTGTAGCGCAATATTCATAATTGTTTTGGTGCGTATTTCATCTGTTTTCACCAATTTCCAAGGTTCCTCATCTGCTAAATACTTATTTCCTAATCTGGCCAAGTTCATCATTTCTGCCAAAGCTTCTCTAAATCGATAAGATTCAATCGATTTTGATATCTTCAAAGGGAATTCCTTTAATTGCCTTAACACATCTTCATCTTTAGCAGTGAGCTCAGCTCTATCAGGAATAGCACCCTCGTAGTACTTATTGGTTAATACCACTACTCTATTAATAAAGTTCCCGTATATACCTACCAATTCAGAATTATTTCGCGTTTGAAAATCCTTCCAAGTAAAATCATTGTCTTTTGTTTCTGGAGCTGTGGCACACAATACATAACGCATTACATCTTGCATACCTGGAAAGTCTTCTAAATACTCGTGCAGCCAAACAGCCCAATTTCTTGAAGTAGATATTTTGGCTCCTTCTAAATTTAAAAACTCATTGGCTGGAACATTTTCTGGTACAATAAAATCGCCATGAGCTTTTAACATCGTTGGAAATATAATACAATGAAAGACGATGTTGTCTTTACCAATAAATTGGACCATCTTGGTGTCTTCAGATTTCCAATAAGGACGCCAATCTTTTCCATTATCTTCTGCCCATTGTTTGGTAGCAGAAATGTAGCCAATAGGAGCATCAAACCAAACGTAAAGTACTTTACCTTCAGCACCAGTTACAGGAACAGGTATACCCCAATCTAAATCACGTGTTACTGCACGAGGTTGTAAGCCTTGGTCAAGCCATGATTTACACTGTCCATAAACATTAGACTTCCAATCGGATTTATGCCCGTCTAAAATCCATTCTTTAAGCCAATTTTCGTATTTATCTAGAGGTAAAAACCAATGTTTGGTTTCCTTCATTATGGGTTTATTTCCACTCAAAGCAGATTTAGGTTCAATTAAATCTGTGGCATTTAAAGAAGTACCGCACTGCTCACATTGATCGCCATAAGCACCATCACTTTTACAATGAGGACAAATTCCAGTGATGTATCTATCGGCTAAAAACGCTTGCTCTTTTTCATCAAAATATTGTGCACTGACCTTTTCTATAAACAAACCTTGGCTGTGCAGTTCTGTGAAAAATTCAGAAGCCGTTTGATGATGCATTTTAGAAGATGTTCTATGATAAATATCGAAACTGATGCCTAATTCTTTAAAAGAATCTCCAATGATTTTATGATATTTATCTACTACCTGCTGCGGAGAAACGCCTTCTTTTTTAGCAGAAATTGTAATCGGTACGCCGTGCTCATCTGAGCCGCAAACAAAGACTACATCCTTTTTATTAGAGCGTAAAAAACGAGCGTAAATATCACTTGGAATATAAACTCCTGCTAAATGCCCAATATGTACTGGGCCGTTTGTATAGGGCAAAGCTGCCGTTATGGTGTATCTTTTTGCTTCTGCAGACATGGTTAAGTCATTTGTGTAACCAACAAATATAAGCTTTGATTTTGTAGAAAATGCAAAACAACAACACTCTTTAATTCATAACAAATAGAGGTATTAATGAGCTGTTTTACACACAACGCCAAAAAATAAAATTGAGTAATATACATACACAAAGCGAAATGTAATAGAAATGGCAAGAAACACTTATCTTTAAAACAAAAAGTTTGGAAACAAAACAAATACCTATTCTAAAATCAAACGATCAAATCGTGTTAATTTCTACAGCACGAAAAGTGAGCATAGCAGAACTTAAGTATTCTATTCAACTTCTTAAGTCGTGGGGTTTAAAAGTAGTACTTGGTAAAAACCTCTACCAAGAAGAACATCAATTTGCAGGTTCTGTTACTCAAAGAACGCAAGATCTTCAGGAAGCCCTAAACAATACAGCTATAAAAGCTGTGTTTTTTGTTCGTGGAGGCTACGGCTCTATTCAGGTTCTTGATGCAATTGATTGGTCTTCTTTTGCAGCAAACCCCAAATGGCTTATTGGCTTTAGTGATGTAAGCGTTTTTCATGCTCATATACAAGAAAACTATAAAATACCAACCCTACACGCACCCATGCCAATTACCTTTGAAAGCAGTACAAAATCATCATTAAATAATTTAAAAAAAATGCTTTTTGGGAAACATATTTCTTATGAATTTGAAACTCATGAGTATAATAGAAAAGGTAAAGTTGAAGCTGAAATTGTAGGTGGAAACTTGTCAATACTATTCAGTCTATTAGGCTCGAATAGTCAACTAAACACAACAGGAAAGATTTTATTTATTGAAGATTTAGACGAATACCTTTACCACATAGACAGAATGATGCATGCCCTTGAAAGAGCTGGCATGCTAACTAATTTAGCGGGTTTACTAGTTGGTGGTATGAGTGAAATGAATGATCATAAAATTCCGTTTGGAAAAAGTGCTGAGCAAATTATTCGTGATATTACATTGAAATACGACTTTCCAATTGCATTTAACTTTCCAGGTGGGCACATCAAAGACAACCAGCCGCTTAAATTAGGTGAAAAAGTTATTTTAGAAATAAAAAGCACCACTACCCTAAAACAATAATATTCGCTTATGTATACTTCAAATTCACACATATACAGTAATGGCAGATCACAATGATTTAGGAAGACAAGGAGAAGCTATAGCAGAGAAGTTTCTGAAAAAAAAAGGCTTTTCGGTCTTAGTCTGTAACTGGCAATTAAACCGACATGAAGTAGACATTATTGCACTTGATAAGGAATTTCTGGTCTTTATTGAAGTTAAAACTCGTTCTAACTTAAAATATGGCTATCCAGATGAGGCCGTCGACTTTAAAAAAGAAAAAATGCTGATTGAGGCCGCGGAAATGTATTTAGAAAAAGAAAATCTAACGTACGAAGTTCGTTTTGATATTGTATCAGTAATAAAAAATGAAAGCGAAGAAAAGATATTCCATATAATCGATGCTTTTCAGGGATAAAAATCGTTAAAAAATGGGAACCTTAATGAAAGCGATACATCTATCGGTCCGACGTCAACTGAATTGTTATCTTTGATAAATTTCAAAATATAAAGATGATTCAAAAATTACTCGCCGTATTTCTATTACTCCTTATAGGCGCTTGCGACAATCCAAGTACATCTGTAAGCACACAAAAAAAAGGCCCTAAAAACGGATTGGTTCATACCTACAATGAAGATGGAAGTATATCGGCTTCCATAAACTATAAAAACAACCTACGCCACGGTTTAGCTTTAGACTTTTATAAAGATGGTAAGCTCAGAGCAGAAATAAACTACAAAGACAACCTAAAAGACGGATTGGCAAAATGGTACCATAAAAATGGAAACGTATACAGGACTACCTCATACAAAGACGACCAACGAAACGGTGAACAAAAAAAATATTACGAGGAAGGAGAGCTGATGTCTGAGGCGCTATTTTACCAAGATCATCCGGGAATTGGACTTAAGGAGTACAACAAATCTGGGCAAGAAAGAAAAGCCAAACCAACATTTTCAACAAGTAACAAAGACCTGTTGGAAGATGGCACAATGCTTGTTAAAATTCAGTTATCCAACAAAGTCAAAGAGGTAAGTTTGTACCAAGGAGAACTCACAAATGAAATTTACCTGCATGAAAACCTAAAAGAAATTAACAAAACAGCCAATACTGGAATTGCAAAAATTCCACCAGGAACAAATGAAATTACCGTGCTGGCAAAATACAAAACACGCTTCAAGAACTATCGAGTAGCAAAAGGAACTGTAAAAAGATAAGCGATGAATTTATCATTAGAAGGAAAAAGAGCCGTTGTATGCGGAAGTACGCAAGGAATAGGTAATGCAACAGCTACTGAACTAGCTTATTTGGGAGCCAGTATTACCTTGGTGGCACGTAACCAAGAAAAATTAAAACAAGCCATGGCTGCATTAGATGTTTCAAAAGGCCAGCTGCATAATTTTATCGTAGTAGACTTTACGCAACCCGAAGATTTGAGAACAAAACTAAAAGCGTACAGCCAAGAATTTAAGGCTCATATACTCATAAATAACACGGGTGGTCCTTCAGGTGGTCCTGCCAATGCAGCACATACAGATGAATACATTCAGGCATTTACAAATCACTTAATCTGCAACCAAATACTGGTTCAGAACCTAATGGAAGGAATGAAAAGTGAAGGTTATGGCAGGATTATTAATATTATCTCTACCTCAGTAAAACAGCCACTAAACGGTTTAGGCGTATCCAATACAATTAGAGGTGCGGTTGCAAATTGGGCAAAAACGTTATCCAATGAGCTTGGTGCTTTTAATATAACCGTAAATAATGTACTACCAGGAGCTACCAATACCGTTCGATTAAAATCGATTGTAGAAAATAAAGCTGCAAAAACAGGTCAAACGAAAGAAGCCGTTTTAGAAGCAATGAAAAATCAGGTACCGATGAAGCGTATTGCCGAAGCTCAAGAAGTCGCTAATGCAATTGCATTCTTAGCTTCACCGGCAGCCTCTTACATCAATGGAATAAATGTACCTGTAGATGGCGGTAGAACAGCTTGCCTATAGACCATGGAAAAAATCGAAAATTACATTGGAGGAGAACTCCACAAACCTTTATCCGGCAAATATTTAGACAACTACACCCCTGCCACCGGAAAAGTATATTCTCTACTTCCAGACAGTGATCAGAAAGATGTGCAAAAAGCTGTAAAAGCGGCAAAAGAAGCATTTCCGAAGTGGTCATCCCTTTCTGCGGAAAAACGTTTGGGCTATTTAATGGCAATATCACTTAAAATAGAAGAACAAATAGACGAGCTAGCGCTTGCAGAAACAAAAGATAATGGAAAACCGCTTTGGCTCTCTAAAGCTGTAGACATACCAAGAGCAGCGTCCAATTTTAAGTTTTATGCAACTGCAATGATGCACGATAAAACAGACTGTTTTGAAATGGGAGATGAAGCACTAAATTATACGCTTCGAAAACCAATAGGAATAGCCGGCTGTATTTCGCCATGGAATTTACCCCTATACTTATTCACCTGGAAAATTGCTCCGGCATTGGCAAGCGGGAACTGCGTAGTGGCAAAACCCTCAGAAGTTACCCCAATGACCGCTTATTTAGTTTCTAAAATTTGCATAGAAGTTGGCTTACCAAAAGGCGTTTTAAACATTGTACACGGATTGGGACACAAAGTTGGCGCAGCCATAACAGAGCATCCAGAAATTCCAGTAATCTCCTTTACAGGTGGAACAAGTACAGGCCAACAAATTGCTAAAGTAGCGGCGCCTATGTTCAAAAAACTATCGTTGGAATTAGGCGGTAAAAACCCAAATATTATATTTGCCGACTGCGACTTTGACGATGCGCTAGCTACAACAAAACGCTCCTCTTTTGCCAATCAAGGCCAAATTTGTTTGTGTGGATCACGAATTTTTGTGCAAAGAGCCATCTATAAAAAATTTAGAGATGCATTTGTAGCTCAAACAAAAAAAATGGTAGTGGGTCATCCAATGGATGAAAAAGCAAAACTTGGAGCGGTTGTATCAAAAGAACACATGGAAAAAGTACTTTCCTATGTAGAACTAGCTCAACAAGAAGGTGGAACGATTTTGGCAGGAGGTAAAAGAGTTGTTTTAGAAGGAGCCTATACGGATGGATATTACCTAGAACCAACCATAATAGAGGGCTTACCTTACGATTGTAGAACTAACCAAGAAGAAATTTTTGGCCCTGTAGTAACGCTCATGCCTTTTGATACCGAAGAAGAAGTTTTGGGCTACGCAAACAGCACTAAATATGGATTAGCTGCTACATTATGGACAAGTAATTTAAAAAGAGCCCACAGAATGGCTTCTAGTTTAGACACTGGAATTGTTTGGGTTAACACATGGTTGCTAAGAGATTTACGCACGCCCTTTGGTGGTGTTAAACAATCTGGCGTTGGAAGAGAAGGTGGATTTGAAGCACTACACTTTTTTACGGAACCAAAAAATGTTTGCATTAAACTTTGATGCCTAAATTGAACTAAAAACAACCCAACTGGTGTCTTATAAATAGTATGAATCTAAACCAACAACTTGATAAATTTCTACCGATCGATTTGAAACAAATGGATCGGGTTAAGTTGTTAAAAAGAACCGACACAAAGTACCTCTTGTCTAAAACCACCTTAATCTCTTTATTGCCTGAACTTACGAAGTATTATTTCGCTTTAGAAATTCAAGGAAAAAGAGAGGCGTCTTACCAAACAGTATATTTAGATACCGAAAAGAAAGAGTATTATTTTCAGCATCACCAGGGAAAACCAAAAAGACACAAAGTCCGATTTAGAAAATACCTAGAATCTGACCTCTCTTTTTTAGAAGTAAAACTCAAAAGAAAAGGCAAAACAGACAAAAAAAGAATCGCAACTGACATTAGCTTTCCCTTAAAGACTAGCCACACTGCTTTTCTACAAAAATGGATTCCCGAAAAACCAACTGATCTAAAACAAGTATTGCAAAATACATTTAGCCGAATCACCTTAGTACATAAAACAGATCAGGAAAGAGTGACCATAGACTTTAACCTTATATTTGCAGACACTAAAAATAAAATTGACTTGAAGGAGCCAATAATTATAGAGGTTAAACAAAGTGGCTTGAACCGAAACTCAAATATTAGTACCTTGCTTCGAGCAAATCAAATACGCCCGCAAAGGCTCAGTAAATATTGCATTGGTTGTATTTTACTAGACAATACCCTCAAATACAACCGATTTAAAGAACGCTTACTTGAACTTAATAAGATTCAAAAAATATGGAATTCTTAGACGTAGAATTATTCAATCAAAAAGATTTATTTAAACTGTTTATTAGATTCCTAATAGACTTCTCGTTTACATTTGTAATTATTCGAGTTTTATATTTTGCCGCCAATAGACGAAAAGATTATTTATTTACCTTCTTCATCTTTAACGTACTTACATTCTTTATCTGCTTCTTACTCCGAAAAGTACCAATGGAACTTGGCTTTGCACTTGGTTTATTTGCGGTATTTGGTATTTTAAGATACCGTACAGAACCGATTCCCATAAAGGAGATGACGTATTTATTTATTGTGATTGGCCTGGCTATGATTAATGCGCTGGCTAATAAAAAAATATCTTGGGCAGAACTGGTTTTTGTAAATACTACTATTTTAATAGTAACATTAAGTTTCGAAAAACTCTGGTTTAACAATGAGGTACAGCAAAAAAATGTTTTATACGATCGAATAGATCTTATAAAAAGTGAAAAACGACTTGAAATGATTAGTGATTTAAGAGAACGTTTAGGCCTAGATATTGTAAGAGTACAAATAGGTAAAATAGACTTTTTAAGAGACGTTGCCACGGTTACTATTTTCTACAAATCAACTAAAAATGAGGTTATTTGGGGTACAAATACTGTTAATGATGAAGAATAAAATCCTTCTAGTACTGCTATGTTTAGTCCCCTTAACATCGTTTGCGCAAAACGATGATTTGGAGCTTTGGAGTTCTTTAAAATTTAGTAAAAAAGTGAATTCTAAATTTAAATTTGAACTACAAGAACAAATTAGATGGGCAGACAGTCTTAGTCAATATCAAAAAAACTTCACCGAATTAGGCGTAAAATTTAAAGCACATAAATCGCATTATTTGGGTCTAAACGTTCGTTTTGTTAACGAATTTGAACAAGATAAATACATGCGAATAAATGCAGACCTAAACTCAGACTTTAAATTAAAAAATAGTCCTATTTCTTTTGAACAAAGACTTCGAATACAACAATCGTGGGATGCACTAGGAAAACTTGACAAAAAACAGCTGAGAGGAAAATGGGGTGTTGTTTTTAAAACAAAATTCCTTGAACCCTTTATAGCTCATGAAGTTTTTTGGAAATTAGCTGAAACAAATGAATTGAGTAAGCAAAGGTCTACCATTGGAATGGGTTGGGACATGATAGACAAACTTAAAATGAAATTATTTTTAAGAAGCCAAAAACAATACAATAGAAAAAATCCGGAGCAAGTAAAAATTATAGGCTTTGGGTTACACTATAAAATTTAAGTTAAATTTAGATCGACAATTATGAAAAATCTAAGCACAATAATCCTACTTCTCGCCCCTCTACTTTTGGGTGCTCAATCTTGTGATTTACCCCAGTATTATAGCGGACTGAATACGGGTTCAAACATGTCAATACTTCTTCATCAAGACTTTATTGCGAGTTTAAATCTTAACGCAAACGCACCCTATATAGTTGCGCTTTCAGAAAGTGGAGTTGTAGTTGGTTCTAAAAGTTTGGTGGACGAGAATGGGGCTGTTGTCTTTCAAGAAGCTATTGCGGTATGGGGAGATGATACCTCTACACAAGATGTGGTTGATGGAGCCCTATCAGGAGAAACAATTGTACTAAAAGTAATAGACGGAGCTGAATTGTACACCATAGATACCGATCAAATGGAAATTAGCTTTGCAGTTAACGGGTTAATTGTTGTATTAACTGGAACCATGAATTATGAGTGTACTGGAGTCGTATTGGGTTGTACTGAGTCGATTGCTTGCAACTTTAATTTAGACGCTACAGAAAATGACGGCTCGTGTGAATATGCAGTTGAATTCTATAACTGCCAAGGAATTTGCAATACAGATACGGATGAAGATGGCGTGTGTGACGAACTAGAAATTGCTGGATGTGTTGAGCCTATGGCGTGTAACTACAACGCATTTGCTACCGATACAATTGAAAACTGTGTGTATCCAGAACAATATCGAAACTGTGAGGGTGCGTGTGTAAGCGATCAAGATGGAGACGATATATGCGATCAAGAAGAAGTGGAAGGATGTACCAATTATTTTGCTTGTAACTACATAGCCGAGGCTACAAACGATGATGGTTCGTGTATCGTAATTAACGCTACTATACAATACGATGCGCAAAATGGACTGCTAAGCTTAGACACAAATATAGACAGCCTTGACATTACCTGGCTTTATTACGATGCAGTCATCCCTTTTGAGCATAGCGACTCTATTTATGTATTAGAAGATGGCGTTTATGGAGTGTTGGTTTTTGACCCTGAAAATGATTGTGGTACTTCAGATACAATTCATATTAATGTGGTTGACTTGAATCAAATTAGCCAACCTAAAATACGTATTTACCCAAATCCTGCAATTTCTGTTTTAAACATTGAATTAAATAAAGAAAGTGAGCTCGCGATATTTAATTCTAATGGAGCAGAAATGTATCGTACAAAAACTCGAGAAACAGCTATTAACATAGCTTATTACCCATCGGGAATCTACTTTATTAAACTAGTACAAAACAACAATCGAATTGTTTATCCGTGGGTAAAAGAATAAATAGAGTACCTGTTTAACAGAGGCTTTAAATCACTTTACATCAACTACTCAAAACCCTGATTTTCCTTAAAATAAAACACCGCTATTGTAAATAGAATTTCGCATTGCATATCTGCGAGTATTGGTGTAGATTTGAGGCTTATAAAGCATTGTTATGTCAGAAAATAAAGGAAGAATAAATTCAAAAACTGCACCAGAACCTGTTGGGGCATATCCACATGCGCGCAAGCATGGTAACTTATTATTTTTATCCGGTGTTGGTCCTCGTGAAAGAGGAACAAAAAAAATACCAGGAGTTGAACTAGACGCCAATGGAGAAATCCTATCCTATGATATTGCAGCTCAATGTCATTCTGTATTTAACAATATTAAAACCATTGTAGAAGACGCAGGCTCTTCTTGGGATAAAATTATCGATGTGACGGTTTTCTTAACCAACATGAAAGACGATTTTAAAACCTACAATAAAATTTACGCAGACTACTTTAAAGACAATCAACCTTGTCGAACTACAGTAGAAATATTAAGTCTACCTACGCCAATAGGCATTGAATTAAAAGTAATCGCAACAATCGACTAAGTACAGCAATGAAAAAATACCCAGAATACAAAGGACTCAACTTACCAAATGTTGCTGCGGAAGTTTTAGCAAATTGGCAAAACAATCAAATCTTTGAAAAAAGTATTGCAACACGCGAGGGCAATAAACCATTTGTTTTTTTTGAAGGCCCACCTTCAGCAAACGGAATGCCCGGTATTCATCATGTAATGGCGCGAAGTATAAAAGATATTTTCTGTCGATTCCAAACCTTAAAAGGATTTCAAGTAAAGCGTAAAGCAGGTTGGGATACTCATGGTTTACCAGTTGAATTGGGTGTAGAAAAAGAGTTGGGAATCTCTAAAGAAGACATTGGAACCAAAATCTCGGTAGAAGACTACAATAAAGCCTGTAGAGATACGGTAATGCGCTATACAGATGTATGGAATAAACTTACCGAAAAGATGGGTTATTGGGTTGATATGGAAGACCCATACATAACCTATGAAAGCAAATATATGGAGTCGGTATGGTATTTATTATCCGAACTCTACAAAAAAGATTTAATTTACAAAGGCTACACTATTCAACCTTATTCGCCTGCTGCAGGTACAGGGTTGAGTTCGCACGAATTAAACCAACCTGGTTGTTACAAAGACGTTAAAGATACATCTGCAATTGCACTTTTTAAAGCTAAAAAAGAAAGCTTGAAGGCACAGACTTTAAAGTCGGTTAAAGGCGATATTCATTTTATAGCCTGGACAACCACACCATGGACGCTCCCTTCAAATACAGCACTTTGTGTGGGGCCTAAAATAGACTATGTTCTTGTAAAAACCTACAATCAATATTCAGGCACTCCAATGAATATTGTTTTGGCTAAAAAATTAGTTGCTAAACAACTTTCAGGAAAATACTTTGAAGCAGAAAATGAAGAAGAGCTTAGTGCTTTCGAATTTGGAGCTAAAAAAATACCTTACATAGTAACTCAAGAAATCAAAGGAACCGAACTCGTTGGAACTCGTTACGAACAGTTACTACCTTATACCCTACCTTATCAAAACTCGGAAAATGCGTTTCAGGTAATTTCAGGAGATTTTGTTACTACAGAAGATGGTACCGGAATCGTTCATATTGCTCCGACTTTTGGAGCAGATGATGCAATGGTTGCAAAAACATTTGACATTCCTGGGATGTTGGTACTTGATGAAAATGACAACCCACGCCCGTTAGTTGATTTACAAGGTCGATTTGTACCTGAAATGGGAGAATTGGCTGGCATGTATGTGAAAAATGAATACTATGCAGAAGGACATGCTCCAGAGCGCTCAGCTGATGTAGAAATAGCCATTAAACTTAAAGAAGAAGACAAAGCTTTTAAAGTTGAAAAATACGAGCACTCCTATCCGCATTGTTGGAGAACAGACAAACCCGTGCTGTATTACCCATTAGACTCCTGGTTTATTAAATCTACAGCGATGAAGGATCGTATGATAGAACTTAACAAAACCATTAATTGGAAGCCTGCATCTACAGGTACAGGAAGATTTGGAAACTGGCTTGAAAACCTAAACGACTGGAACCTTTCTCGATCCCGATATTGGGGAATCCCAATTCCTATTTGGTCTACCGAAGAAGGTGACGAACGCATATGCATTGGCTCGGCAGAAGAATTGTTCAAGGAGTGTGAAAAAGCGGTTGCTGCTGGGTTAATGAAACAAAATCCAATTACCGATTTTGAACCTGGGAATATGTCTCAAGAAAACTACAACAAACTAGATCTTCATAAAAACTACGTTGATGAAATCGTATTGGTTTCTCCAAGTGGAAAAGCAATGAACAGAGAATCAGACCTAATTGATGTTTGGTTCGATTCTGGAGCAATGCCTTATGCCCAATGGCACTACCCTTTTGAAAATAAAGACCTTATTGATGGCCAAACTTCTTATCCTGCAGATTTTATTGCTGAAGGAGTCGACCAAACACGAGGATGGTTCTTCACCCTACATGCAATTGCTACAATGTGTTTCGATTCTGTAGCGTATAAAAATGTTATTTCAAACGGTTTGGTTCTAGACAAAAATGGACAAAAAATGTCCAAACGTCTAGGTAATGCAGCCGATCCTTTTGAAACCTTAGACAAATTTGGCCCAGATGCTACGCGATGGTATATGATAACCAATGCACAACCATGGGACAATCTTAAATTTGACTTAGACGGTATTACCGAAGTACAAAGAAAATTCTTTGGAACACTTTACAATACCTACTCATTCTTCTGTTTGTATGCAAATATAGATGGATTTACCTACGCAGAAGCGGATATTGAACATGAGCAAAGACCAGAAATAGACCGTTGGATTTTATCAGAACTAAACACGCTTATGACAAGTGTTGATAAATCTTACAGTGAATATGAACCTACTCGAGCGGGTCGTTTAATTCAAGAATTTGTTACCGAAAACTTAAGTAACTGGTATGTTCGCTTGTGCCGTCGTCGTTTTTGGAAAGGAGAATACGAGCAAGATAAAATTTCGGCTTACCAAACCCTATTTACTTGTTTGGTAAATGTTGCAAAAATGGCTTCTCCAATAGCGCCATTTTTTACCGATCGGTTGTACAAAGATTTACTTAATGCAACTGAACTTCCAACAGAAGAATCCGTGCATTTAACTTTATTTCCTCAAGCGAATCAGGCGCTGATCGATAGCGATTTAGAAAAGCGTATGCAAATGGCGCAAAACATTACCTCAATGGTTCTTTCTCTTCGTAAAAAAGAAAAACTGCGCGTACGTCAGCCATTGCAAAAACTAATGATACCGGCTTCTGACGAAAAAATGAAGCTCCAAATTAATGCAATAAAAGATTTAGTTCTTTCCGAAGTAAATGTAAAAGAGCTAGACTTTATGTCCGAAGACTCTAACATACTTGTAAAAGAAATTAAAGCGAATTTTAAAACTTTAGGGCCTAAGCATGGAAAGCAAATGAAAGCTATTGCAGCAGCAATAAGTACATTTGAACAACAAGATATTAAAAAACTAGAACAAACAGGAAGCTATACGCTTACTATAGATGGAAAAGAACTTGGTATAACTACAGATGATGTTATTATAAGTTCTCAAGACATACCCGGATTATTAGTTGCCAATAACAAAGGCATTACCGTTGCATTAGATATTACAATGGATGAAACACTAATTGAAGAGGGGATTGCAAGAGAATTGGTAAACAGAATCCAAAACATACGAAAAGATTCAGGTTTGGAGGTGACAGATAGAATCCGATTAAGCATAACAAAACATCCTAAAATTAGTGCTGCCATTGCCACAAACAACAAATATATATGTGAGGAAACCCTTGCAGATGAGATTGTTATTGTGGATGATGAGCCGAAAAATGGAGTTGCGATTGAATTTGATGATATAAAGACTTATATTGCCTTAATAAAATAAAATAAAGGATTATGTTAGAAATGAGTAAACGATATTCAGACAACGATTTAGATGATTTTAAAGTATTAATTCTTGACAAAATTGAGTCCGCAGAACGCGACTTAAAAAGATTAAGAGACTCTATAACACAAAGTGCTGGTAATGGAACCAACGACACATATTCTGCCTTTAAGGCTTTTGAGGAAGGTTCTGAAACACTTTCAAAAGAATCAAATTCAATACTAGCTCAGCGTCAAGATAAGTTTATACGTGACTTAAAAAACGCCTTAATTCGTATTGAGAACAAAACGTACGGAATCTGCAGAGTTACAGGTAAGTTGATTCAAAAAGAACGTTTAAAGTTAGTGCCTCATGCAACACTTAGCATTGAAGCCAAGCAGATGCAAAATCGCAAATAAATAAGCATTGAAAAAACCCATCTGGATTATTCTAATCACCCTTTTTTTAGATCAAACTCTAAAAATATGGGTGAAAACTCACATGTTTTTAGGTCAAGAATATAAAATTCTAGATTGGTTTTACATTCATTTTACCGAAAACAACGGCATGGCTTTCGGTATGGAACTAGGCGGCGATTGGGGTAAATTGACACTCAGCTTGTTCCGAATTATTTTTGTTGTGTTTATAGTGGTTTACCTCATTAAACTGGTAAACAAAAAAGCGGATCAAATTCTTATCTCATCACTTTCGTTGGTCTTAGCAGGTGCTATTGGAAACATTATAGACGGTGTTGCATACGGAGCTTTATTTTCTGATAGCTACCATCAAACTGCTTCTTTTTTACCTGAAACTGGCGGTTACGCTCCCCTGTTCTTTGGAAAAGTAGTAGATATGTTTTATTTCCCTATGTTTAAGGGTTATCTACCAGAGTGGCTTCCCTATTGGGGTGGAGAGTACGCTGTATTCTTTCGGCCTGTTTTTAACATTGCTGACGCAGCAATTTCTATTGGTGTTGGAATAATGATTCTATTCCAAAAAAGAATTATGAAAGAGATTGACTAACATAAAATTTAATACCTGTTGGAAAATATTCAAAAATAGTAAGCAACAAAAAAGCCACCTAAAAAGGTGGCTTTTTTTATATGAGTAGGCTTATTAGTTGGCAAACCTTTTAACTACTTTTCCAGAAGAATACATATCAAATATCATAATTCCTCGTGCATCTTGAGCTACTCTTTTACCCAAAACATCTATAGAAAATAAGTAAACTGAAGAGTCCTCTTTGATAAATTCATCCGCAATAGAAAGGTCATTAGGGATCAATACAGCATCTATAACATGAACTACACCATTGTCGGCTTGTAAATCTGCTGTGGTAACTATTGCGCCATCAATTTGTACCATTTCCATAGGGAAGGTAACTTCAAGACTTGAACCGTTAACAGTAGGAATCATCATCTGATCAGTTAAATCAGTAGAAAGTAAAAGGCCAGCATGAACATGATGTGTTAAAATACTTGTCAACTGTCCACTTGGATCTGCTAAAATAGCATTTAATGTTTCCTCAGGTATTAGATCGAAAGCTGCATCTGTTGGGGCAAAAACTGTAAATGGTCCAGCTGAACTAAGCGTTTCAATTAAACCAGCCAAAGTAACGGCAGTTGCTAAAGTAGTATGATCAGGCGATCCAACAATTACATCCACTACAGTTGCGAGAGTTCCATAAGAGAAAGAGAAGTTAGTCGGTAGATTTATTTCATCTTTAGATAACATTCCTTGAGCTACAACTTCGTTCATAGCAGGTCTAAAATACCCCCAAACAATCCCTTCATTATCCATGCCTTCACCCATCAAGAATGTTAAAACATCTTCTAGATTAATTGGGCCAAACACGAGGTAACCATCAATCTCTTGAGGCGTGAACTCAATCCCATTTTCAGCTAAAATAGAAAAATCAAATTCGGTTGCTTCTATAACAAAGAATAGATCCTCACCCGTCATGTTCATGTTTGGATACATTGAATCCATAGGTAGAGATCCAATGCCTGGAAACACATCTTCAAAACAAGTAAATGCGTCAGGATTTTCTACTTCAGTCACCTCAAAGCACAATTCGTTTGTATTAACTCCAAAACCTAAAGACTCAACAAATCCATCATCCAAAGAACCTGTAAGCAAAACGCCATCTGGAGAATTAATGCTGAAGGTAATTCCACCCCAACCGTCTCCCCAAGAGTCAAACATGTTA
>Ga0208971_1000505_pt1 | contig 27599 bp, 26 predicted proteins | sample AOAMet1_18_M0_10_2_FD_188229 | JGI IMG/M metagenome (GOLD analysis project Ga0208971, IMG submission 188229) | Ammonia-oxidizing marine microbial communities from Monterey Bay, California, USA - CAN11_18_M0_10 (SPAdes) | ecosystem: Environmental > Aquatic > Marine > Intertidal zone | place... | reverse complement strand
GCAGGTGGCTGTAGTTAAGCTGCTGTTATCGCTTGTGTCGGTGGTTTGACTGATGCCTTACTAGGGAACCAGAGTCCGTGTGGGGGCACCACAATTTCAAATACATAGCCAAATATCTCAAGCAATGAGTAAATCTCAGCGAGACGCTCAGCGAGACAAAGTGGCGTGGGAACACGTAGGATTACCTTGTTCAATACTTGATTTGCGAGTCGATATCCGCCACGCGCCCGCACGTCGTTGGGAATAGCTATGGCAGTGGTTTTTCAGTGGCTGTTATTCAAAAATGGATAGAACGATTAGAATAAGCAATCATGTTCGTCGCTTTATTTATGCAACAATGCCGCTTTGGGTGCATTGTTTGGGTTTAGCGGACTGCTGTTTTACTTGCTTGTAGAATCTAAATTACAACACCAAGTGCCTTTTGGCCGGCACGACAGAGTATTAAGATATTTTAGTTTGTGCTTGGAGCAATGGTGCATTGGACGGCGGTTTTGCCATTAATTTTTACTTTGATGCGATCTCCAGATTGCACTTTATGCAAACTAAGAGCAGTACCTCCTAAAATAATATTCCCTGTCGTCACCGTTAAATCATAGTCTCTTAAATGATTTTCAAGCCAATTTAGCGAAGATTGAGGCCCATTTTTCATTGGCCACATGGCGCCAGAATCGATTTCTGACCCATTTATTTCTAACGATAAGACAGATGTTTCTGAGCATACCTTTGCTGAGGTTTGCCAATTGTTCTTGGATAAAATTATACCCTTATTAAGGCCGTTGTTTGCGATCAACTCTGACAATGATTTCTGTGGTGCTCGGAACACAAAATTATGCAATTCAATTACTGGAAAGATTGATTGGATTGTTCCATTTTCCCCAACTTTGATTGCCATTTCTGCTTCTATAGCAAGATTGCAAAACTGGTTGGCGTTCAACTTTACACCGCTTTCATGAACCTCACTTTCGAACAAGGTGCCTCGAATGGGCCCCTGCATACCAAAAAGTTTTGTTGTACCAGGGCCAGTACATCCAACTTTATAACCAATTACTGTTTCACCCTCTTTTAACCTCAAGCCCACTACAGCCTCTTGTACGGCGTAGGCTTCATTGATGCTCAGACTAAAGTCGTCTTCATTAAAACAAGTGCCAGGATTGATCTTCCTGTAATCCGCTAATTGGCGCTCAGCTATTTTACTTATGTCCATGTTTAAGCGCCTTCGTAACCGTTGATCAGAAATTAAACCGAGTGGATTTTTGTTTATCTGCGGGAACTCGACGGGAGAAATACCAGACGCCGTCTTTTTGGAATGTGTAACTATTAGATTTGGTTGCCAGCATGGTCTACGGCTCACTATCAAAGTCAAAATAGTGAGGTATTACAATGCGTTAGATTGAATTATGGTGCCGGTGATAGGACGGTGGCTCCACCTGTAGGAAACGACCCAACGCATTAACCCCACAAAACAAGGGTACTGTCTCATTCTGGTTCCTGCAACAGGCGTAATTTGGTCTACGGTTTGGTCTACGATACCCCCAGGCGAGTGCCACCCCACCCCCTAGGGTTACCGTGCATGAGCCTGACCCATTTCTCAACCAAAAATACGGATATCGTTATGTTTTAAATAATGGGTGCAGGATCGTAGTTGATGTCATTGTTGTTGAATACGCCTTCTACCTATCGCAAAAATGGTATTTATTATTTGCAGCGCTATGCCTCTAAAGATGTCCGCAGCATTATAAAACCAACCGGATTTCCTTTTCGCTTGGAACACAATCCGCACGTGAGGCCATTGCTCTGGCTCGGACTGCTAGTACAAAGCTTGAAACCTAACGGCATTCTCTTAGGCTCGCTTACGCAGAAATGCACGCTCAGCACTTAATGTCTTTTAGAGGTAAGAATAGCGGTAAACACCCCGCAATAGCGGAGCCCGTAGATTTGAGCCTGACTGAAATTTGTGAGATGAACCTGCGCCTCAAAGGGGTCAAACAAGACCAAGACATTCCACAATGTTGTATAGCGGCCGTCAGGCTATGCCGTGAGAGTAACCACGAATAAACCTTAAGGCACTCTTTTGCAAAGATGCAGCAACTGTGAACCACAGCCTTAGCGTTACAAAGATACATCTTGCAGGGCAGACGCTCGAAGATCATCGTATGGCTCGCGGCAAAAACTAACTTTAAGCAACTGCGAGCCTGATCTGCGGATGGACTTTCGATCAGGTCAAGATCGCTCATGACAGCTAGTAAAGGCATTATATTTTACCAAGGCGCTCCTACGGGCTGCATTGATGGCTTAACTGACTGATACCATGTCTTCGATAGACAGAAGCGTTTTTGCAAGCGCTGAAGAAATCTCATCATTCTGATACAACTGGGTCGCCACAAACTTATCAATTTCCATGCCGCTATCCGTTTTCGCCAATTCAAGTTTATCCTGAGCCAATTCATCATTGTTTAAATGGCTGTAACAAGCGGCTGCGTAAAACAGGCTGGTTCTGGTTTCAATTTGCATATGTTTAAAAGATTCCAACGCTCCTGAATAATCCTGCAGCAAATAATTGCATACGCCCTGCGTCTCGAACATCAAATCAGATCCGAACGGATTAATGCGGAGTGCCTTATTGATCTGCTCCATAGCCTCTTTAGGTTGGCCCAGATAGGATAGGAGAACAGAGTAACGCGCCAAATGAAAAGTATCACTTGGGCAAATTTCGATGGCTTTTTTATGATGAAAAATAGCCTTTTCCATATCGCCTTCAAACATCAATTTAATGGCGCCTAAAATCCGATGCGCTTCGGGGTCGTCCGGATCGATTTCCATCGCCCGGTTCACCGATGCAAACGCATCTTCCATCCAATTTGGCGGCATGTCATCGGGAAACCACTCGGAATTATTTGCGAGCGAGCATGTTTTCCATGCATATGCCCGCGCATAATTTGGATCAACCTCGGTGGCTTGGGTGAATAAGCTTAGCGCCTTTTTATTATTTTCAGCCGAAATTGAACTTTTGCGATGAAACTCTAAACCCTGCAAAACCAAATCATACGCTTCCATGACATCTGGCTTTTTATTCGCAAGCTTTTTGACCTGATCGCTTTCTACTTTCCCTACCAGCTTAGCAACAATGGTTGCGACGATCTCATCTTGTACATCAAAAATATCGTCCAGCGTGGTATCAAAATTCTGGCTCCAAAGCCCCGTTTCATCCTCTGCAGACAGCAAAGAAACGCTGATCCGCATTTTTTGCCCCATCTTTCTGACCTTGCCTTCCACCAAATAACGCACGCCCAACTCGGTGCCAATTTCGGTCAGAGATTTATCTTTGACCGAGTAAGAAAAACTGGCATTGCTGGCGATGACAAGCAGGCTTTTATAGCGGGACAAAGCCGAAATTAAATCTTCGCTAAACCCTTCGCAAAAATAGCCCTGCTCTTCATCATTGCTAAGATTTTTAAACAACATCACCGCCACAGAGCCCGCTCCAGCCTGCGAAACGGCAACTTTGGGCTCTGAATCTGCACTCAGCAACCCGCGCGTTGCGCCTTTGCATTTCAGAACGTTATAAGCGCGCACGGGCCGAGTGATATTTTTTAAAGTCAACTCACCGGCATCTTCATATGAAACTTTGACCTTCATTTGCACAAGTTCAAAAATGCTCTCTGAAATGCATAAACCATCCGCAATCGCCTGCGCTTCTAGCCGCGCCGCCACGTTGACGGCATCTCCAAACAAATCGCCATCTGATATAAGAACTTCGCCCATATTCAGGCCTATCCGAAAGCTCATTTTATCTGCATCATCTGACTGACCATTAAGCGCCACGGATTTATTCTGGATTTGAACGCCGCACTCTACCGCATCAACCGGGCTTGGAAATTCTGCGAGCACGCTGTCGCCCGCTGTATTAAAAATGCGGCCGCCTTTTTGTTCAATTAAGCCGTCAATTATTTTACGTCGGGCTTGCAAGTTCATCAATGTGCGATCTTCGTCGAGCGACATCATTTTGCTAAATCCAACAACATCCAATGCGAGTATAGTTGTAAATTTGCGTTTCATAGTAGCACTCCCGTTTTCCGCCGACCCTATTGAGCGGTATGATTTACCTAAAAGCAAGGCTGTTTAGGCGAACACGTTTTGAATTACCTTGCGTCACAGCGCGCGTAATTTCCCTGCTCTGTATTCAATCAACATATTTAAATGACATTTTTAAATTGAGGCACATGCCCCAAGAAGCCACGCGTAGTGCCTTGAAAGATCAGCATAGAGCGTCAAGCACCCGATACGGCCCACTCATTGCCTTACCTTCGATTGCACGAGTCTTTTATTTTTCAGGTGATTAAATCAATATCGCCGCGAAATATTTTTAAGCTGGAAGCCATGCCATGCTGGTTAAGCAGCACAAAATATCAAGAGCGGAACGCCGCGTTATCGAATTTCATCGCGCTAGCTTTGGCTTTGGCTTTGGCTTTGGCTTTGGCTTTGGCTTTGGCTTTGGCCGATTACAGAGTCACACCCCCGATTAAAACCCCAAAGAGGCAGAATACGGCGATTGCAACCCACCGCCGTCGGCGCAACGCGCGCGAGTGTTACGCAACCGCAAAGCAGGTTTTGCGAAATCATGCTTGAAAAGGGGGGGGCAGAAAAGCCGCGGCGAAATAGCCTAATTTGGGCTTTTTTCGAAAAAGTCCGGCCACAAGAACGATAGATACTGTTGAAAAACCTGGCCCGCCACGGGGGCGGGCCAAAGTCTAGTTTCTTAAGCGCTGCGATACAATTTGGTCATCGAGAATTCACGATGTCCAAGCGCCTCTGCTGCCGTATTGCGCCCATTGGCGGTGCGGCGGATCATTTCGATCAGCGCATCACCCGCTTGATCAATCGTCATATCGCGGCGCAAAATACCCGATACATCCACATCCACATGCTCGCTCATCGTACGAATTGTGCGCGGGTTGGCGGTAATTTTGATCACTGGAACAATCGGGTTCCCGATCACATTGCCCTGACCCGTTGGGAATGTATGCAACACATAGCCACCGGCGGCCATCAAGGTCACGCATTCAGCCGCGGCTGAAGAGCTGTCCATGAAATAGAGACCCTTGCCAGCTTTTGGCGCTTCGGCGGGTTCCAAAATATCAATGAATTTTGAAGTCCGGCCGATTTTCTCTAGATTGCCCAGCGCTTTTTCTTCGATGGTGGTTAAGCCGCCCTCAATATTGCCTTTGGTCGGCTGGCTGTCTGAAAGATCATCGGTTTGATGCGCAAAAATCACATCATCCTGATAGGCTTTCCACATTTTATACCAACGTTCGCCAACCTCTTCATTCACGGCGCGTTTTTGGCAAATATGTTCGGCACCAGTGATTTCTGACGTTTCGCCAAAGCACCCGTAAATGCCTTCTGGCAACAATTTATCGTACATATTCCCAACGGTTGGGCATGATCCCAAACCAGTGGTGGTGTCAGATTCGCCGCATTTGGTTGAAATCCACAGATCCGCGATCGAGCATTCTTCACGCTGCAATTCAGAAGCGAAATGCACCATGTCTTTCGCGGCGCGCGAGGCATCCATGATGGTTTTCAAATCGCCATTTTGCTCAATTGAGAATCCGACAACCGGTTTGCCAGTTGCGGCAATGCCATCCACAACGCGCTTGGTCCAACCCGGCTCAATACCGATAACAACAACAGCGGCCACATTCGGGTTGGCGCCCGTGCCGATGATAGTGCGGAAATGCAATTCAAGATCTTCGCCAAATTGCAACCGGCCATAGGCATGTGGGATGGCCAAAGTGCCTTTGATGTTATTCGCAACGGCTTCACATGCCGCATTTGAAATATCATCCAGTGGCAAAATCAACACGTGGTTTCGCACGCCAACACGCCCGTTTTCGCGGCGATACCCTTGGATGGTGATGTTTGAAAGTTCGCTCATGATAGGGGCTCCTTACCAGCGTTTCGTTTTACAATTATGCGTATGCAGATGATGGCCTTTTTTAACATCATCGGTCATCACGCCGATATCTTCGCCATATTTGAAGACAGTATCGCCTTTGGTCATATCTTGCAGGGCAATTTTATGGCCAATCGGGGCCGCTTGCTCTGAGGCCAACCGAAAGGTTGAGTTGTCATGCGTAACACAGACCAACATATCGGTGCCGGCTTCCAAACCTTCAACAACAACGACCCCGACGCTATCGCCTTGCTCGTGAACCAAAAGATGGGGGATTTCTGACATTGTGGTTTCCTTTTATCAGGGTTTCAAAACTATTTTCGGGGCCTTTATGGCACCTTTGCGGATATCGTGAAAAGCTTGTTCACCCGCAGAAAGCGCGCAGGTTTCAAACCAATCTAACGGGCCCAACTGGCCTGCAAACATGGCTGCAGCAGTGGCTCTGAAATCCGCCGCCGTATAGGTATATGTTCCGATGAATGAGAGCTCTTGCAAGGTGGCGCGCCGGATATCCAAGCCACCTTCGCTGGATCCAAGCCCGATATGCATAATCACCCCGCCAGGGCGTACCACTTGCGAAGCGCTCGCGCGGGTTTGGGTAAAGCCGACACCGTCAATCACCAGCTCAAACGGCTCTGTTTCTGCCAATCCGTCAGGGTGCAGCACGGTGACCGGCAGCATCTCGGCCAAATACGTGCGACGCAGGTCATTGGGTTCCACCAGAGTAACATTTGAAATGCCTTGCGCTTGCAAACACAGCGCAGACCCTACGCCAATTGCACCGCCCCCAAGCACAAGCGCGCGAGCCTGCTCTGGCGCCGTATGCAAGGCTTTACGGGCCAATCGAACGGCGTGCCAGCCACAGGCGATTGGCTCGGCAAGGCTGGCCGCCAACAGCGAAAACCCATCCGGCACGGTGACCAAATTTTCCAACGGCATTGAAATATACTCGGCAAACCCGCCCTGCCGCGGTGGCATGGAAATGATCTGGCGATCCGGACACAGATTATCGCGGCCCTCTAGGCAGGCGCGGCACGTCCCACAAGAGACCAACGGGTTCACCGTGACGCGGCGCCCTGCCTCGGGCCCTTGGGCGATCGTACCAGCCACTTCATGCCCCAAAATGAGCGGCGCCGGGCGCCGTTCATCATGGCCCAAAAACGCATGCATATCCGAGCCACAAATACCAACGCCTGCAACTTTAATCAAAACCTCTCCGCGTTCGGGCTGCGGATCCGGCATATCCTGGAACGACAAAACCTCTGGGCCCATATAGACAAGTGCCTTCATGATGTAATCCTCCCATTGGCCGCGTTGTTGCACGCTTTTGCCATTTAGCGCCGCGACTTATCCGCTGGCTTAAACTTTTCAGATCTAAGCCTTTCATTGACGAAGAGCGCAATAAAGCGCAGCGGCAACGACTCACTCAATCTTGATTTGCCCCGTATGTAAGCGCTTACATTTTGGTTTACAATCCTTAATTTGGAATTTATCACGGAAATAAGAAAATTCGTTAAGATGAGACAAATCCGTCAACAAGGCGCGTTTCGATGAGCCTGTTCAACAAAATGCCCAACGCTTAGAAAGACAGGCTTGTGTCGCACACCCCTCTTCCCACCCTTCAAGACGTTGCAGATTTGGCTGCCGTTTCAACGGCCACCGTCTCGCGCTGTTTGAACAAGTCCGGGCATGTCACGGAAAAGACCCGTCTGAAAGTGCAGCAGGCTATACAAACGCTTGGCTATTCGCCCAATTTTGGCGCGCAGGCCTTGGCCGCCAAACGTACCAATACCATTGGGGCAATCATTCCCACGATGGAAAACGCGATTTTTGCCCGAGGCATGCAGGCTTTTCAAGAAACTTTGGCCGAAAATGGCATCACGCTGATTATCGCCAGCTGCTCGTATCGCCCTGAGTTAGAGGAAGAGCAAATCCGATCTCTCGTGGCGCGGGGAGCCGATGCTTTATTATTGATTGGCCAGTCGCGGCCCGATGCAACCTATCAATTCTTAGCGCGCCGCAATATTCCCTATGTTTTGGCATGGGCTCATAAAAAAGACAGCGAGCATTGCTATATCGGCTTTGACAACCAGGCCGCCGCGCAAACAATCACGCGTCAAGTCTTAGAGCTTGGGCATCGCAACTTGGGGGTTATCGTCGGTTTGACGCAAAATAATGACCGCGCGCGCGATCGCATCACCGGCATTGAGCACGCCATCGCAGATCATGGCGCCAAAACTGCCCCGCTGCAGGTGATTGAGGCAGAATATACCTTTCAAGAAGGGGCAAAAGCCTTAGACCAATTGCTGGCCAACCCCACCCCCCCAACTGCGGTTATTTGCGGAAATGATGTTTTGGCGGTGGGCGCGGTAAAACGCGCCAAACAATTAGGGCTCGCGGTTCCAGAGGATTTATCCATTACGGGGTTTGCCGATATTGAAGTGTCTGAACTGATTGATCCTGAACTGACAACCGTGCATGTGCCGCACCGCGAAATGGGCATTGCCGCCGCAAAATCGCTAATTGCCATGCTGAAAACCCAAACCCCCGTGGAAAGCCATTTGCTGGAAACCCGGATCGTCAACCGGCAATCTCTTGGCCCGGTAAAACCGCATTAGCCCCCAGAAATTGAGCATTGAAGGTCAAAGAATCCTGCCGCGCGCGCCCTCTTCTATGGCCATCACCGCAGCGCCCGGGTAAGGTTTGAGGATGCAGATCTTTAATGCCATTCTCACCGATCGCGGATCAAAATATTCCGTATCCGGCGCGCCGGTTAAAACTAAGCAAGAGGCCCTTTTGATAATCAAAGCGCTGAAAAAAAATAAAAAATACGCCAAAGCCAGCCATAACAGTTGGGCCGCAGTGCTGCGCGAGGATGGGCCGATAAAGCATGATGATGGGGAAGCCGGCGCGGGCATGGTGATCTTGCGCATGCTTGAGCGCGCCGAACTGGTTGATCATGTCATTGTGGTCACGCGCTGGTTTGGGGGCACGCCTTTGGGCGGCGATCGCTTCCGCCGCATACAAGATTGCGTAACCCATTATCTTGACCACCGCAGCACAACCTGAAGATATCAAGTTCCGTGAAAAACAAAACTGACCGCTGCAGCTCTGCGCAGCCCGACAATCTGCTCTGCCTCGCCTGTGAGCATTTAAATTGCGAACATCCCCTTATATCAGATGACGCGCCCGCTGTTTGTTACGAACAGCTTTTTTAAAACAACGCGGCCGCCGCGCATTCTAAATCAACGTGCAAATCAACAAGGGCTAGGGTAAACACGGAAAATGCGACTTTATTTGGACACGGCAAACACGCAAGATTGGGCTCAGCTCCTGCCCCTTGGGGTGTTTTACGGCATCACAACCAACCCCCTCTTGGCGCAACGTGCAGGGCTAGATTATGCACAGTCAGATTGGCGCGGGTTGCTCGCGCATGCCAAGGCGTTGGGCGCGCAAGAATTACATCTGCAAGCGTTTGGAGATCCCAGCACCTATGTAAAATGGGCCACAGAAATTTACAAAATCGCCCATCAAGAAGAGATCACCGCCGTGATCAAAATTCCACTTGTGCGGCCCGCGATTGCGCAGGTGCCCAATCTCAAAGCCTTAGGTGGGAAAATCCTGATGACCGCCTGCTATGATGCGGTTCAATGCCTCACCGCAATCGCGCTTGAGGCAGATTATCTGGCCCCTTATCTTGGACGCATGCAAGCCAAAGGCATCGATGCCTTGGCGCATCTTAACGCAATGAACATGATCAGTCAGGGCAGCGGCTGTGAGGTGCTCGCGGCCTCGATCAAATCGCTGGAAACGCTGCGCCAGGTTGCGCAGGCCGGTACCCCCTGCGCAACGTTATCTCCCGATTTGGCCCGCGCGCTGTTCGACAATATAAACTCAACCGAGGCGCATCACGCCTTCGAGGCCGCCTGCCAATCCAACAAATAAAAGCCCATAGCCTTTTCCATTGACCAGGATCGCCCTCCAATATCTTGCAACCGCAATCATCTGCGCTGCACATTCTTTGCGCAACTAAGCTAGGTTTCACACTGTTCAAAACGGGCTGAGATGCCAGCATAAAACTATTTCAAAAGTGAAATTTATCGCAAGCTCATACCGAACCATAAATCGCATTTGCCAAAAATAATTCACAGATGTCAGGTTCATGTCAGGTTAACACGAAATACTCCGCGCGTTCGGGCAACGAGGCCCAAAAGGACATGGGAGGAAATATCAATGACTATTAAACTGGGCCGCCGGGCCCTGATCGCAGCGGCGTCAGCCGCTTTATTGGCTGGCCCTGTAACGGCAGGCGGGCATCAAGTAGTAGACAGCATTCACTTTTTGATACCGGGTGGTGCAGGTGGCGGCTGGGATGGTACAGCACGCGGCACAGGCGAAGCACTGACCAATGCCGGCCTTGTTGGCTCTGCATCATTTGAAAATATGTCAGGCGGCGGTGGCGGAAAAGCCATTGGTTATCTGATTGAGAATGCCGATTCAAACCACGGCACCTTGATGGTCAATTCGACACCAATCGTGATCCGTTCTTTGACGGGCGTTTTCCCGCATAACTTCCGTGATCTGACATTGGTCGCAGGCACAATTGGCGATTATGCAGCAATGGTTGTGGGCAAAGACAGCCCGCTGAACAATATGAATGACCTGCTGGCCGCATACAAAGCGAACCCGCGCGATACAGCCATCGGGGGCGGCTCTGTGCCTGGCGGTATGGACCACCTTGTTGCGGCGATGGTCATGCAAGCGGCCGGCGAAGATCCAACAGCTGTGAAATATATTCCATATGATGCAGGCGGTGATGCGATGGCGGCGTTGCTGTCAGGGGAAATTAACGCTTTGTCGACTGGATTTTCTGAAGCCGTTGCCTTGGCCGAAGCTGGCGAAGTTAAAATTCTTGGTGTGACATCTGATGCGCGCGTGGATGCTTATGCAGACGCACCAACTATGAAAGAGCAGGGCATCGATACAGCCTTTGTCAATTGGCGGGGATTCTTCGCGGCCCCTGGTTTGCCAGCAGATAAGCTTGCAGCCTATCAGGATGCGCTGAGTAAAATGTATGACACGCCCGAATGGGAAGCCGTGCGTGCGCGCAACGGTTGGGTCAACATTCACAACAATGGCGATGACTTCCGCAGCTTTTTGGAAGGTCAGGAAACCGCCATTGGTGATCTGATGCGCAAACTGGGCTTCCTGTAGGTCAGGTTTTAATACTGTAATTGGCCCCTTCACCGGGGCCAATTTTTTTTCTTGTTACATTCAATATAAAACGAGGGAAGCTGATGGCTTTAGATCGCTGGATCGCCTTAGTAATTTTGGGAGTTGCTTTGGCCTATGGCTATGCGGCATTTTTCTTGATGGACCACCTCTTGCCGCCATTCATGCAGCGCAACCCAGTCTGGCCGTCAACTTTTCCGAAAATCCTATCGGTTCTGGCAATATTGGTTGCTATGAGTATTTTGCTGGGTGTGGAAAAGCCCGCTAAAGAAGAGACAAAACTCGATATCGATTACCGACGATTACAAGATTACAATTCAGGACAGGCTATTTTACTGCTGGTGATGATGGTGCTTTATGCCTTCACGCTGCGCCCTTTGGGATTCTTTATATCAACAATTGGGTTTTTAAGCCTGTCTTCAATCATACTTGGCGAACGCGGTTTTATAAAATTACTTGTGATCACGGGCAGCGCCACATTTGTCATTTGGTACTTGGTCGAGCAAGTATTGGGCATATTCTTGCGGCCACTGCCCGCATTTTTAATGGGACTTTAACATGTTAGAAGGTTTATTAATCGGTTTAGAAACCGCTTTTTCAATCCAAAATCTTTTAATGGTGATTGGCGGCTGTCTGATAGGCACCTTTATCGGTATGCTGCCAGGGTTAGGACCGATGTCGATCATTGCAATCATGATCCCTGTTGCCGTTACTTTAGGCGATCCCTCCGCCGCCCTGATTTTGCTGGCAGGGGTGTATTACGGCGCAATTTTCGGAGGCTCAACTTCATCAATTCTGCTGAATGCTCCTGGCGTTGCTGGCACCGTCGCCACCAGTTTTGACGGCTATCCTATGGCCCGGGCCGGTATGGCGGGTAAAGCGTTGACAATTGCAGCCATTGCTTCTTTTGCCGGCGGCACGCTCGGCGCCATTTTACTTATGATTTTCGCGCCAGCCCTTTCCTCAGTGGCCTTATTGTTTCACTCTGCTGAATATTTTGCGCTGATGGTGGTTGGCCTGGGGGCGATTGCCGCTTTTGCAGGGTCCGGACAAGTGTCAAAGGCGCTTTTAATGACCATATTGGGGCTCATCATGTCGACCGTGGGCGAAGGGGCGCTGTTCAACATGCCGCGCTTCACGATGGGGCTGATGGATTTACAATCCGGCTTCAGCTTCATCACGCTTGCAATGGCTATTTTTGCCCTGCCAGAAGCTTTGTTTCTGGTCATGAATCCCAGCCGCGCAGCGCAAGGCGACAGCGCCAAAATTGAAAATCTGCGCATCAATAAAGCCGAAGCCCGCGCCATTGCCCCTGTGATCGGCCGGCAATCCTTACAAGGCTTTTTCATCGGCGTTCTGCCTGGCGCAGGGGCAACAATTGCCTCGTTTCTGGGTTATTCGGTCGAGCGCAATTTGGCCTCTGAAACAGAGCGCCGCGAGTTTGGTCAAGGTTCTATTAAGGGTCTGGCGGCGCCTGAAGCGGCGAATAATGCCGCCTGCACCGGCTCTTTTGTGCCACTTTTAACGCTTGGCATTCCCGGTTCGGGCACAACCGCAATCCTGCTTGGGGCCCTTTTGGCTTTGAACGTTAATCCCGGCCCGCGCCTGATGACGGATGAACCGCAAATTTTCTGGGCGGTGATCATTTCTATGTATATTGGCAATCTGGTGCTGCTCGTGTTGAACCTGCCACTCATTCCCTATATCGCCAAGGTCCTTGCGATACCGCGCAATTATCTGATCCCGTTTATTTTGTTTTTTACCCTGATGGGCAGTTATATTGGGCAGAATAACGCAACTGAATTGTTAATCCTTGTCGGGTTTGGACTTTGCGCCACGGTTCTGCGATTTGCCAATTATCCGCTGGCGCCTTTGCTGATCGGGTTCATTCTCGGCCGGATGCTGGAAGATAATTTCAGCAGATCTATGCAGCTGTATGACGGGATGGCTTTTGTTTTGGAGCGCCCAATGACGCTGGGATTGTTGGTCTTGGCGGCGATTTTGATTATCGTCCCTAGCTATCGAGCGCGGCGCGCTCGCATTGCAAAAGCAGGCATTGCGGATGGAGATTGAGCGCAAGGGCTAATTTCACTCATCTCGCATATCAAGCGCGGATGCTTTCTTTAACCACGCAGCGCGCATATTTTGCCATCTTATTTGATTTTGACAAATGCTCACAGCTGTTTAACGTTTGATCCAGCGCCAGACACAAACTGAGGCGATGCGAATAAAATGAAAGTCTTGATTGTCGAAGACACGCAAAAACTAGCGGAATCGCTTGCAGAGCATTTCATCTTAGGCGGGCATGGAAGCGATATTGCAGGCTCTTTGGAAATCGCAGAAGAGCTGTTGGCGGTCACACATTACGATATCGCCCTGTTGGATATTATGCTGCCAGATGGCAATGGCGGCGACTTTCTTCGCCGCTTGCGACGACGCAAAATCATGGTGCCAGTCATCGTTATGACGGCACGCTCGGAAGTGTCGAACAGGGTTGATTTACTCGATATTGGGGCGGATGATTATATTATAAAACCGTTTGATTTTGTAGAATTAGAAGCCCGGTGCCGCGCGGTGTTGCGCCGTCATATAGGTGCTGAGCAAACAGAATTAACCGTTGGTGACATCACCTTAAACCCGCTCACGGCGGAATTGCGCACTCCGATAGGGCTGCATATGCTGCGCAATCGAGAATTGCGTTTGCTCGAAATCTTTATGAATGCACCGCAGATTATTTTCACCAAAGATCAACTCACCGACCGGTTGCTCACAATTTCTGAGGCGGTAACCGAAAATGCGATCGAAGTGTATATTGGGCGTATTCGCAAAAAACTGACCGGGTGCGACGCAAGTATAGAAACAATTCGCGGCCTTGGGTATAAATTGGTCACCGCATGAACGCGCGATTGCGATACCCTTTATCCTTGCGATGGCGGCTTTTATTGCCGCTTGTGGTCACCGCCGTGATCATTTCTATTCTTTTATTCGTCACCATGCGCCAAGTCACCAAACAGGCGGTACAAGCCACCCAAGATGCCTTGCTCTCCACAGCCGTTAGCTCGATCTTGCAGCAAACCAGATCGCGTGACGGCAATGTTGATATTGATCTTCCTTATGATATTTTCACGATGCTGGGCGCGATCAGCCAAGACAAAGTTTATTACCGCGTTGATCTGGATGGTGTGTTTTTAACAGGCTATGAGGATTTAGCGCCTTTGATGGATGGTCCGCTTTCGGATCGCCCCCGCCTAACATCGCAAAGCTTCAAAGGCGAACACGTGCGCCAAGCCACCATCATGCAAAGCTTTTTGATCGATGGTCAGGCAAAAATGCTGCGCGTTACCGTGGCCCAAACACAATTGTTTCAAGAAGCTATTCTGCGCGAAATATCGCGCAATGCTTCGATCATTGGGCTCAGCTTCTTTGGCTTTGCGATTTTCATGGCGCTTTTGGTTACCACGTCTTTTTTGCGTCCGATCAACCTTTTGGCCGGGGCTGTCAGCCGCCGGGGCCCGCATGACTTGCGCGATGTCAAACACCCCACTCCCCCGGAATTGGCGCCTTTGCTCACCTCATTAAATGGCTTCATTGGACGCCTTCGCAGCACGTTGGGGCAAACCGAGACCTTTATCGCAGAGGCCGCACATCATATTCGCACGCCCCTCTCCTTGGTGAAATCAGAAAGCCAATTGGTGTTGCGCAAATCGGTTGATCCAGACACCCGCAAACATTTGCACAACGTCATCACCTCGGTTGATGAAAGTATCCGATCGGCCAGCCAATTGCTGGATCATGCGCTTGTGCTTTACCGCAATGAGCAAGCCCAAAAAGACCGCCTAGATCTGCCACTCATTTTAACTCATGTGCTCTCTAGCATGGTCCCCACCGCAGATCTTAAAGATATCACGTTGAATATCGATATTGATGACAGCCAACCGCTTTGGGTGATGGGCGATCGCGTTTTGTTAGAGGTGGCGCTGCGCAATCTGCTGGATAATGCTATCAAATATTCCGATCCTGACATGCAGGTGACTGTAAGCGCCCAGCGGCGCAAAGAATTTGCAACCATCGCCATCACAGACCAGGGCCGCGGGATAAAGGGGCTTGATGTGTGCAGCTTAAATAACCGCTTTCGCCGCGGCAGCAACGTGGATGATGTGATTGGATCAGGCTTGGGCTTAGCAATCACATCAGAAATTTGCACCGCCATGGGCGGGGAATTGACGCTAACAAACAACAAAGGAGCTGGCGCATGCGCCGTTTTACAATTGCCTGCCTGTTAAGCCTATGCGCGCTTGCATCCAGCGCTTTCAGCTTTGAAATCGAACTGAGCACGCGTTTTGGAGATGCCCAAAGCCCCACCCAATTGCGCATCTTATCTTCAACCGATCTAGACCGGTTCCAACCCGTGATTTCAGAATTTCTAAACCGGAACCCAAAATTCTCAATCACCTATGTCACGGCTTCAACCAGCGAAATTTACAAAGCGATCGCGCTGGAAAAACAAAAATTTGATCTGGTGATCTCTTCGGCCATGGACCTACAAATTAAACTGGCCAATGACGGGTTCACCCAAACGGTGCCAAATGCCGAAACCAAAAATGTTCCGGCCTGGGCCCGCTGGCGGCATGAAGTGTTTGGCTTTGCGCTTGAGCCGGTGGTTTTGCTTGTATCGCGCCGCGACTTTGCCGATTTAGAGCCACCAAAAACCCGGCGCGATTTATTAACGCTGATCCGCAATAACCCAACGGTTTTTCAAAACCGCATCGGTGCCTATGATCCGCATATTTCGGGGGCCGGGTATTTATTTTCCACCCAAGATGCCCGCCAGTCAGATACGTTTTGGCGCTTGGCCGAAGTGATGGGCCGCGTGGGCACAAAACTCTATTGCTGTACCAGCCATATGATCCGTGCGGTAAATACGGGAGAGTTGGCGCTGGCCTATAACGTATTGGGCAGCTACGCCAACGCCACGTTGCCTGCGGGCAGCAATGCAAAAGTTATAACCTTGCAAGATTATACGCATATCTTATTGCGCACCGCCGTGATCCCAAGCAGCGCTCAGAACTTTGGCAGCGGGCAAGCCTTCTTAAATTTTCTTGTCAGCGATGATGGGCAAAAAATCTTGGATCAAAAGGCCAAATTATCCGCGTTGAACAATTCGGATATCGCCCAGCTTGCCAATCGCAAACCGATCCGGCTTGATTCCGGGTTGCTGGTTTTTCTAGACCGCTTGAAAAAACAAAGTTTCCTAAGCGAATGGGATGCGGCATTGATCCAAAATTGACCTATAGTTCGCGCAGGCCCGGCAACCCTATGCAAAAAACAAACTCCCTTTTTCGCGATCGAGCGCGCCGCATGCAAGTCAACCCCGCATCCGACTAATTTTCAGAAAGCAGCCCATATTTTGCAAAACGCATCGCGTATTTATAGCACGCTCTTAACCTTGCTCATTGGCCTTGTCGGCGCTGTTATGTTTCACGTCATCGGCTTTCCGGTGCCCATGCTGACAGGGCCGGCGGTGCTGGTCAGCTGCGCCGCTTTGCTGGGGTTGCGCATGCAACTTCTCGGCCCGCTTAAACCCCTGTGCTTCACGCTTTTGGGCATTGTGATTGGTTGTACTGTAACCCCCGATGTGCTGCGCGCAGCGCTTGCTTGGCCGCTCAGCTTCAGCATTTTGGCCGTATGCGTAGTTTGCACCACCCTTTTATGCCGCTGGGGGCTGTATCGGCTGTTCGGATTTGACTGGGCAACGGCCAGCCTTTGCGCGCTACCAGGGCATTTAAGCTTCGTGCTGGCATATTCCGAAGATGTGGCCGCAAACACATCCGTGGTTGCCGTTGTCCAAAGCATTCGCGTGCTCTTTCTCAGCTTAGGAGTGCCCGCCATTCTTGCCATATTCTTTGCCGCGCCAGACTTTGCCGCCGCGCCGCTTCCCACGCTTAACCTCAAAGAAACCCTGACACTGGCGATGCTGGCACTAGGGGTTGGGGGCGTTTTTCAACATATGCGCTTGCCAGCAGGGTTTTTGCTGGGCGGATTGGTGATATCCAGCCTGGGCCAATTGAGCAGCTTGGTTGATGGCCGCTTGGCAGACCCACTTGAGGCCGCCGCATTGATCGCATTGGGCGCGTTAATCGGCAGCCGCTTTAATGGCATCCAGCCCTCAATGTTAAAATCAGCTTTTTTTGCGGGCTTGTTCCTGACCTGCCTGTCTATCGTGGTGGCGGCTCTGGGCAGCTTATGCGCTGTAGCTTTGCTGGATCTTGATCTGGCAATCTTGCTTATTTCTTTCGCCCCGGGCGGAGTCGAGGCGATGGCTGCTATCGCCGCGGAAATGGGGTTAAACCCTGCCTTTGTGGCGGGCCATCACGTTTGGAGATTGATCATTCTGACGCTTCTGATTTCTGCCCTAGGCCTGGTCAAACCGCAACGCTAGGCCACATCATGGTTCTTCTTCTAACAAGCGTTCAGCCTTTGGATTGGCAAATTGCAGAATTTGGCGTGACGTTTTCAACTCGGCAAGCATTTGCTCAAGCAAATCCAAAATGCGCACCACGGCCAGAAATAAAACGCCTGCCACCGCCACCGTAAAACCATACCCGACGATCTTATCTTCCTGACTGGAGAATCCCAAAAGGATCGACAACATACCGCCGATAATAAGCAAGGTTCCTATAATCGCGATCACCCATTTCATTTCATCATATCCTTATGCAGACCAGTGGCACCGTTTTTCTGCCCATGTTTCGGCTGCTTCGCGACAGCTTACTCTGTCTGAAAGTTTACCCCTATGGGTATATCGCGGCAAGCGTCACAAAATGTTTTTTCTAGGATTACCGCCCCCAGCTGGTCAAAAAGCGCCGGCAGTTGATTTTATAGTGCCTTGAGCTGGGCGCTATCTTTTAAAAATATCAAATCAGGGTATCCCAACCGAAAAATTTCGGGCAGTCTTGGCTCAAAGCAGATCACCCATCAAGGATATATGCCGCGAATGAGCCGCCTAAAACCCCCAGTATTTTTGGCCGTTCAAGCCCTTATCATGGGCCTCATTCCGCTGGCTGTAAGCGGCTATTTTTTGTCAAAGCCGGATGTATCTTTCTTGAATATATTTGACATAAACGGCTCGCTCGGCGCGATCAGCGTGGCCGCAATTTTAGCCATTTTGAACCCCGTGCAAAATATGCAGCGCCGCCCGTTTGAACGGTTTCTTTGGGGATTATCGCTCTCGCATATTTTCATCTTTTTGATTTGTGTTTCAGCGGCGATCACGTTGGCAAACCGACCTGGTGATATTGGGCCGATTATTGCCTATAGCATCTGTGGATATATTTTTTCGCTGGTGATTTACCTACTCTCAAAAGTGTTTCTGGAAATCACCCGGCCAGACGATCAGACCAACAGCCGCAGCTTTCTAATCTGCTCGGGCACAATTTTAAGCACCTTGGCCTATCCGCCTCTGTTCATCTTCACGCTTCAAGCTGATTTAGGTCTGCCGCTCTTCAACCCGGTTGCGCTGCTGCGGGCACTTGAGGTGCGCTTAACGCCGGATCTATTTCTTTTTTCGGTTTCCACCGGAAGTTTTTTGATCTTTTTAGGGCTATATGCATGGCATAATCGCGGCGTTTCGCTCCCAAGATCGCGGGTATTTTTAGCGCATATATTGCTACTGATATATGCAATAAACGCAAATTTTTACATCATATACGCTTTGTTAACCGCCGCAAATCTGGCCGAATTCCTTCAAAGCTGCTGGAGTAATGCAATTGGGTTTATCGCCCTGTACCTGGGGCTTTATCTACTGCACAGGCTCAATTTCAAAAGCATTGCTTCGCTTCAACGAACACGCTTTATGGCAAAGCTTGGGCTCGCTTTGGCGGTTGGAGCACTTGCGTTTTTTTCATTTGCCACGATTGTTCCCGCCTCAGTTATGATCTTTCCTGTCTTGGGGGTTGTCATCATTGCTGGATTTTTGGCCTATGTAAACAATTTGGAAAGCCAAATTCTAAACCGCACGGCGCAAATCAATCTTGAGCGCAAAAAATCAGATGCGTTACTGGCAAATATTCTGCCCAAATATGTGATCAATGATCTGAAAGAAAAAGGCTTTTCCGAGCCACGCAGCTTAGAAAATATTTCGGTTATGTTCACAGATTTTGTCGGGTTTACAAAAATATCCCAAGAAATATCGGCCACAAAGTTGATTTCAGAACTCAACGATATTTTTAGCGAATTCGACCGGATTACGGAAAACCATGCCTCCGAACGGATCAAAACGATCGGGGATGCGTATATGTGCGTCAGCGGGCTTGAACACTCAGCCCAGTCGCCACAACGCAATTTGATTTCAATTGCTCTGCGGATGATTGCTTTTTTGGAAAACCGCAACCAGCAGAATGAACTAGAATGGCACTTGCGGCTGGGGATTGCGTCGGGCGATTCAGTGGCGGGTATTGTGGGTCAAACAAAATACCTTTTCGATCTATTTGGAGACGCGGTGAACACCGCCGCACGGATGGAAAGCTATTCTGAGCCACAATCCATCAACATAGATCAGAAAACCTATCTGGCATTGGCCGATGCACCCGATTTGTTATTCATCAAACGCCCAATCACCTTCGTCAAAGGTAAGGGCGATATGCAGATGTATTTTGTGACCAGCGCCCGCACGGCAGATCCGGCAATTGTCGAAACTGCATAACCCCGTTTACTGGATGATTATATCTTCAGAATATTTTTGCCGCGCGGCCGAGCTAATTTGAACACTGACCGAACTGGTATCCGTTGCGCCAGAATTCTCTGCGCGCAATTTGGCGACTTCTTCGCTTTCATTTTTCAATCTGCCCAAGGCTGAAGACAGGCGTTGCCCAATCGCGGATTTATGGCCCGCTGCCGCCGCATCAGGCGATCCACGCATTGCAGCCTGCGCCGCTTGGGCTTTCACATTGACCATCACCGATTTAAGTGGACCCGCAGCAGCTTGTTGCAGCGGTTGCGCAGGTTTTCCCGACGGACCGGTCTCAGATTGCTGAAGCCGCCCCAACGCATTGGAGAGCCGTTGACCAACCGATCCTAACCCATCTGCCATTTCAAAACCTTATCTTGAAGGCGCAATGTAGCCATCCCCCAACGTCTACCTTACGGCAAATCTCGAAAATCTTTAAGGAATTTCTAACCCCCCCGCCCAGCGGGCCTGCCCGGAATTTATCGCCCAATCCTATCGGCGCTGAATCTAAACACAGAAAACAGCTTATAAAAATCACTAATGGCAGGATTTCCCCAGCGCTTTGAGCCGCCAGTAATTATAGGGCAAAGGGGCCAAAAAGCCGGCCAAAAGCATAATCGGCACTACGAAAAGGGTAAGTTTTGCGCCACCAGTAATCGCCACATCCACGAGGTTCATCGCGGCTTCCATGGCCACCATAGAAATCAATGACATGCCCGCCGCGGTCTTTAAGGCCAGATTAAGCGGCATCTGGCGCGCTAGAATGACTGTTTCCAACAGGATTGACGTCAAAATGCCGTTTATGATTGCCAAAAGCATTATATTGAACACGGGCCAATCAATGCCCGTCACCTGAAAATAGAAAATCGTTCCAAGATCGCCGATAGAGCATCCCAATAGGCACCAAAGCGTATTAAAAGAAGCCTTGCGCCATGTTGGTATGCATGACCAGCTGATATTTAATTTCTGCACGATGGCATTCATGTTTTTTCACCCCAAGGATGCGCCGTGAACAGCATAAGAGGGATTGCTGCACGGGCCGCGGTCTGTCTGTCTTATACTCTATACTTCTTATCCGGGGAACAAAAACAGATAAGGCCACCAAAACGCGTTACATATCGCACCGATACAAGCGATCAGGCTTAACCAAATAGATCAACGCGGCGCGCGGTACAAAACACTGAATACTGAACACTCCCGCCTCTTCATTTTGGCGGCTGACACGCCCCAATCAGCAGGTAAAGGGCGCAAAACACCCATTAAATTTGGCGTTTATACCGCTCTAGTTCTTGTTCAAGCCGGATGCTGTTTTTTTGCACCCGATCAAGCGCTTGCCGAAGTTCATCTTTTTGGCGGTTGGCTTCGCGCAAGCGAATACCCACGGATCTAAAAATTCCTCGTATGGCCGGATCGGCAGCTTTAAACTTTTTTTCAAGCGTTTCTTTGGGAATTAAAATCAGCGCGCATTCGGTGCGCGTAACGGCGGTCACGCTGCGAAAGTCATCAATCACCAACCCCAATTCACCAAACATTTCACCGGCGCCCAAAGTGACAAGCCGAAAATTTTCGGCCGTCATCAAATCCACTTTGCCAGATTGAATCAGATAAGCGCCTTTTGAAACATCGCCCGCCTCATAAATCGTGGCCCCTGCGGGCAGTTCCTGCTGTGATGCCATAATGGGTAGCTCCAAAAACATATCATACGTTCGCGCAGAAGTTTTTTAGCGCCTTGGCGCAATATGCACAACGGCGTTTGTTTTTTGCAGATGCGGGCGCTGCAAAAAAACCATGGACACAAAATGCACCTTCATATTTTAAGAGCATTCACGCCGTCTGATTGGTACTTTGGCGGGCCGCAAGACGCAGTATCGATCAACCAGCCGATAGAAATCTACTCCAGATGCGCATGGGGGCGAAGGCTCTGACGCAGCCCGCTGCGGGCCCGCAGAAACGGGCGCGCAAGTGGCCGATAAGGGTTGTTTATCCTTTAACTGATCGAGGCGGCGCGCACATCATCATCGATAAAGGGTACAAATTTTGCAAAGTTATCCGAGAACATGTTAACCAGTTTTTGAGCTTGCTGATCATAGGCCTCTTGATCGGCCCATGTGCTGCGCGGATCCAAAAGGCCGCTGTCAACGCCCTGCGCCAACATCGGCACTTCAAAGCTAAAGTTTGGATCCTTTCGAAAGGGGGCATCGAGCAAGCTGCCATCAAGCGCCGCGGTCAACAGCGCCCGCGTGGCTTTGATGGGCATCCGTGATCCGACCCCATAGCCACCGCCAGTCCAACCCGTGTTCAAAAGCCAGCAATGGGATCCATGATTGGCGATTTTAACTTGCAACAGCTTGCCATAAACTTCTGGGCGCAGCGGCATGAATGGGGCGCCAAAACAGGTTGAGAATGTGGGCTCAGGCTCGGTGACACCCCGCTCTGTGCCCGCAATTTTTGACGTAAACCCAGATAAAAAGTGATACATTGCCTGCGCTGGCGTCAGCTTTGAAATGGGCGGAAGAACGCCAAACGCATCACAGGTCAGCATGATAATATTTTTGGGATAGCCGCCCAGCCCGGTTTCCGACGCGTTTGAAATATAGTTTAACGGGTAGGAACAGCGCATATTCGGCGTCAGTGAGCTGTCTTTAAAATCCAGCTCTTTGGTCTCGTCATCATAGACCATATTTTCGATCACTGTGGCAAATTTTTGCGTGGTTGCATAGATATCAGGTTCGGATTCGGGCGTTAAATCAATGGTTTTTGCATAGCAGCCGCCTTCAATGTTAAAGGTACCCCGCGCCGACCAGCCATGCTCATCATCTCCAATGAGAACCCTGTTTGGATCTGTAGAAAGCGTTGTTTTTCCCGTTCCCGACAAGCCGAAAAACACCGCTGTTTCTTCGGGGTTGCCAACCGCGTGGTTTGCCGAGCAATGCATCGACATCACGCCTTTTTCTGGCAACAGATAATTCAGCAAGGTGAAAACTGACTTTTTGTTTTCACCCGCATATTCGGTGCCGCCGATCAAAATAACATTTTGCTCAAAATTGAGCACGACTACGGTTTCGCTGCGGCAACCGTGGCGCTGTGGATCTGCCTTAAAGCTCGGGCAATTGATCACGGTCCATTCTGGTGCAAACCGATCAAGCTCTTCCAGCGCCGGCCGGCGTAATAAGTGGCGAATGAATAGGTTGTGCCAGGCCAATTCGCTGACAACGCGCACATCCAGCCGATGTTCGGGATCCGCGCCGGCAAACAGGTCTTGCACATAATAGCGCCCGCCCTGCATGTGCTGGCGCATATCTTGATAGAGCAAATCAAATTTTTCGGGCTCCATTGGCGGGTTGTTATCCCACCAAATTTTATCAATCACATTCGCCGTGCGGACCACAAATTTATCTTTCGGGCTGCGCCCGGTGAATTTACCCGTCGACACCAATAAACTACCACCTTGGCCCAACTGCCCCTCTCCTGCTGAGACAGCCAATTCCATCAAGGCGGGTTCTTGAAGGTTATAATAAACAGCGCCAAGCCCAGTGATACCCTGTTGCTCTAACGTGTTGTTATTATTTACCCGACCGTGGTTCATTATCGCTCTCCTAATGGGACTGCAGTGTTGCGCCATACAGGTTCCTAACACCATCGCTTCACCCAACGGAAGCTGCGATTTGAAGCGTTAGCGCAAACACAATCGTGTTAGCGCAATCACCTTGAAGACCACGCGCAGATCTGCAGAAAATTCATGCAAATTTGAAGAAAGTCAGCAAGAAACAGCGTTCAAAAATGTGACTTTTCATCAGGGGGGCAGACCAAGCGAATCATCTTGGAGCCCAAATGCAGCCAAAGCCCGCGCCTCCCGCGCATGGCATCAAGCAGCTTGCATTCCAACCAATTTTCGGGTCACAAACCCGCATGCAAAAGACACGCTACACCGCCCAAAATACCGCAAAATTATAGGGATTACCCGCAATGCGCGCGCCGCATCTTATCCAATCTTTTTTGGCACCTACGTCAGGGGCCATAAGATCAGCCCTCGGCGCTGACCCTGATCCGGGCCCGCAGGATCTTTAGCATGGAATCCGGCCTGATATTTTGGAGCCTTGCCACCTTAGCCGCGGTGTTTGTCGGGCTTGGCAAGGGTGGCTTGCCGGTCGTCGCGGCTTTAGCGGTGCCAAGCTTGGCGCTGATCATGTCGCCGATCGCCGCCGCGGGCTTATTATTGCCGGTATATATCGTGTCCGACGTGTTTGCTTTGGCCGCTTATCGGCGAGATTTCAACAAGCAAGTGCTTAAAATCGCCGTAATCGCGATGAGCCTTGGCGTTTTGATCGGCGGCTTAACCGCGCATTTGGTCATTGAATGGATGGTAACCGCCTTGATTGGCCTGATGGGGGCCGTGTTTGCCCTAAAACTGCTTATGGAACCCAAGCAAAAAGCTCAGGCCACGCAGCCCATTCACCAAGCTTCGGGCTATTTCTGGTGCACTATTGCGGGATTTACCAGCTTTATCAGCCATAATGGCGGACCGCCCTGGCAGATATTCACTTTGCCTTTGAACTTGCCAAAATCGATCTTCGTAGGCACTTCGGTGATCGCGTTCAGCTATTGCAACCTGATCAAGCTGATCCCCTATCTGTGGCTGGGGCAAGTGAATCTAGATAGCGTCTTCATGTCCTTCTATCTGATGCTGCCCGCGTCAATCGCGGTGTTTATCGGCGTTAAACTGGTGCAACGCATTCCGGAATTGCTTTTCTTTAAACTGGTGACTTGGGCCTTGATGATCATTTCTTTAAAATTGATATGGGATGGGATGCGCATCGGCTTGAGCTAAACCCAAAAGGGGCAATAATTGCGCAGATCCAGATTATCCTTTACGCTTTGGCGACCGGCCCAGTCTGGCAGGCACCCCATAGGCCTCAACGCGCATCTGAACGATAAGGGGCTTACTATGCGCGGCAACCCAACCAGATAAATGCAAAGAAATAGCAGAGAACCGTATTGAGAATGCCCGCGTTGAGAAGGATGGAATGCTCAAAGCAGAGGCTGCAAAGAACTTCGCTGGCGCGCCTGCAACCAACCCACATCTTTTGCTTCTAGGGTTTTGCCGCTTTGCCACAAACGTACAAAGTGGCGCGTTGACCTGCGCGGCATAAGATCGGGCACGCTCAGCCTGCGCGATGGCCAACTACAAACGCCGCTGATGCCCCCTGTGGATTATGTCACGCGGTATCACTACCGCGATTTATTTTAGAAATGACGATAATTACAGCGACGCGCTGCTCTGTTTGATCCAACCAAAAAAAAACGCGTTCAAACGTTGATCGTTCAAAAAGCTAGCGCCGATGCTAACCACTTTGATCTGTATCTGAACGGCGAAAGTGAAACCGTATTTTTAAATATATAATGAGCAGTAGATCGTTTGATCATCCCTTGGCTGTCTGGATATTTTGGCGAGCCCGAAAAAGTCGAAATCAGGTCGGCGCAAGCCCATTTGTGGCCTATAGGTTGCTTCGAAATGGCGTAGATACGCACGCTTGGCGCCTGCGATCTGCTTTCCGCCCAGCGCGCAGAACAGGACGCGAGCGCGATCTTTGACGATCAAGTTGATCAAACAGCGCGCAAACGGGGCATAGCCTAAGCTGCCATGGCTGTTGCCAACTACGCGGCGCAATTATGCGCGGCTCGGGCGCTAGAATGGATGATCCTACTGCAAATGGCGCTGGCCATGGGGCGTTTCCTGTTAACCAGCAAGAATTTTGCGCGAATATTGCACAAATAGGGCAGAGCGCCGATTAAAATCAGCGTCTGCTAGCTAGACGTGGGCGGGTATAAAGATGGCTTTGATTGCCCCGGCGGCATCTCAGCAGCATTTGGAGATTTCTTCAAAAGTCAGCGATGCTAATTTAGGATAATTTTTTACTTCCAAACCACCGTTTCAGTAATTAACGTATCGCCGTAATCTGGTATAAGTACCGGTCAAAACCCGCCTGCTCTCAGCCTTGAAAAGGATGCGCATATGTTTCGTAACCGATTGACTCTGTTTCAAAATACATTGGCGGAAAAAAATATTGATTTGGCACTTATAACGGATGAGGATAATGTTTACTATCTCACCGGCTATTATGATTATTTGCATATGGAATTTGGGCGCCCGACCATATTGGTCGTTCCCCAAAACGGCCCCGTGGTTTTAATCACACCAACAATTGATTTAAACGCCGCGCAATCGGCGGCCCAGGTCGACCGAATTGCCCCTTGGAATGATGGGATGGGCAATGAATGGCGCGAAGAATTGCCCAAAGCGATCAGAAACACCACAACCATAGCCGTCGAACCGGATCATATGCCCCCGATGGTGCGCGCCTATGTGAGCGAAGTGATTGACACGCAGAGATTAGGCAATGCAACGGCTCTGCTCAGCGCCATGCGCATGATCAAATCGCCTGAAGAGCTGCAACTTGCCCGCCACGCAGGCGAAGTGGCCACCGCGATGATGCTGGCAGGGCGGGGCGCGATTGCAGATGGGGTGCCAGAATTCGAAGTGGCAATCGCAACCTCGCAAGCGGGAACGCGCAAAGCCGCAGATCTGCTGACGCGGCATTACGCCGATACCGATATGTCGCCCAACACCCATTTTCTGCAAATCATGGCTTCGGGCGAGTCCATCATCAAAACCCACCACCGCGCCTCAACGCGGATTATGCACAATGCTGATCCCGTATTCCTCTGTTTTTGCGGTATGACCAATTTTCATCGCTTCAAGCTGGGTTTTGATCGCACCTTCTGGATTGGCGATGCGCCAAAAGATCAAATCGCCGTATATGAAGTGGCGGTGGCCAGCCAAAAAGCCGCGCTGAACGCGCTGCGTCCCGGCGTCACCGCAGAGAGCATTCACGCCGAATATGCCAATGTCATCCAAGAGGCCGGCTATGACTATCCTTTCCGGTGTGGGCGCGCGACCGGCTTCAGCTTTCTGGAAACGCCGCAGCTTGTGACGGGAGATAAAACGATTATCCAGCCCGGTATGGTTCTGGCGATTGATGGATCGGTCTCAGTTGAAACCTTCAGGGCCCAAGTTGGAGATAGCGTGATCGTGACAGAGGATGGCTGGGAACCGCTGACGCAGCATTCCAAAGCCCTGCAGGATGTGATTTTATAATGTTTCGATCTGGCGAAACCGTGTGTTCACAAAAACGGCAGCCTGAGCTGAATAAAGGGCGCCATCCTCGGGCAAAACTGGGCTTTATTCTAATGTCGACCGATCTTGCTGCCGAAGCCGATTTTTATGATATGGTGCCCTCTGGCGTGGCTGTGCACATCACCCGCCTGAAAACCGAGGATTACACCACCACGGAAACGCTCGCGCGCCATATTGATCATATGGCCGAGGCCGCAGCGCGCCTTCAGCCTGATGTAAAACCAGAGGTGATCAGCTATAGCTGTACCTCCGGCTCCATCGTGTGCGGCGAAGAACATGTTTTTCGCCAGATTAAACGGGGCGCGCCTTGGGCCCAGCCCATGTGCATTGTAACAGGCGTGGTGGATGCCTTGCGCGAAATTGGCGCTCAGAAAATTGTGGTGGGCACCCCTTATCTGGATGAAATCAACACTTCAGAAGCCGAGTTTTTGCTGCAAAAAGGCTTTGATCTTCTGGATATTCAGGGGCTGAACCTCACCACCGGGATCGAATTT
>Ga0208971_1000501_pt1 | contig 27766 bp, 19 predicted proteins | sample AOAMet1_18_M0_10_2_FD_188229 | JGI IMG/M metagenome (GOLD analysis project Ga0208971, IMG submission 188229) | Ammonia-oxidizing marine microbial communities from Monterey Bay, California, USA - CAN11_18_M0_10 (SPAdes) | ecosystem: Environmental > Aquatic > Marine > Intertidal zone | place... | reverse complement strand
TTCAGACCCACCAACAATTTCTGAAATCTCTGTCGTAATTTCTGCTTGTCTTGCTTGATTACTTTTCATTGCTAATACTTTAATTAATTCTTCTGCATTGTCAGTTGCGGCTTTCATGGCTCTCATTCTTGCAGCATGTTCAGACGTTGAACCATTTAGTAATGCATTGAAAAATGATGCATTTGCGTACTTTGGAAGAATGCTATTTAGAACTTCTTCTCCACTAGGTTCAAAAGTTACAGAAGATTTACTTTCAACTTCTTGGGGGTCTAGAGGAAGTATTTTTTTGATAACAGCATCTTGAGTTAAGGCTGACTTATAACTTGTGTAAACAATTTCTATAGAGGATACATCACCTTTGTAGTATTTATCTGTAATGGGGGTCATAACCTCTAGTGCATTATCAAACTCTGGACTGTCTGTAATCCCTTCATAACCTGAAGAGACATTAATTTTCCTATATGTAAAATACCTAGTTGCTTTTTTGCCAACAGTTACAATTTCAACATCTTTACCTGATTGTTCAATTTCTTTTCTTCTGTTATCAGCTATTTTTAATATATTTGTATTGTATGCTCCAGCTAATCCTCGATCAGATGTTAATACAATTAAGAGGACTTTTTCTTTTCCCTCCTTGGCATCGATTTTTGGTACTGCGCCATTATTTATTAAGTCTTGAACTATTTCACTAAGGAGTCCAAAATATGACTCAGAAGATTTCATTCTATTTTGTGCTTTAACAATCCTAGATGAAGCAATAAGCTCCATTGCACGTGTAATTTTTTTAGTCGAGCGAACGCTCTTTATTCTTCTATTAATTATACGTAGTTCAGCACTTGCCACTTCTAGTCCTCTTCTGGTGTTTCCAAGGTTGCAACGAAAGCAATAACGGCGTCTTTTAATTCATCCCCCGGAAGCTCTCCTGTTTCTTTTATAGTATTAACCATGTCTGAATATCGTGTTTTCACGAATTCAAGCAAATTCTTTTCTGCTTCATATATTCCATCGACTGGTACTTTATCAAAGTAACCTTCTGTAACAGCATAAAGTGCAATAACTTGATCTTCTGTTGCTACTGGTTCGTATTGAGGCTGTTTCAACATTTCAACAACTCTAATACCTCTGTCCAACTGTGATTGTGATGCTGCGTCTAAATCTGATCCAAACTCTGCGAAAGCTTCAAGTTCCCTAAACTGAGCTAGATTGATTCTTAATGGTCCAGAAACTTTTTTCATAGCTTTTGTTTGAGCTGCACCACCAACACGAGAAACTGAAGTTCCAGGGTTTACTGCAGGTCTTACTCCAGAGTAGAACAATTCACTTTCTAGATATATTTGACCATCGGTAATTGAGATTACGTTTGTAGGAATGAAAGCAGAAACATCACCAGCTTTTGTTTCTATGATAGGTAAACCTGTCATAGATCCTCCACCTAAATCTTCAGATACCTTTGCACAGCGTTCAAGAAGTCTTGAATGCAAATAGAATACATCCCCTGGATAAGCTTCTCTTCCAGGAGGTCTTCTAAGCAATAATGAAATTTGCCTGTAAGCAATAGCTTGTTTTGAAAGGTCGTCAAAGACAATTAAAGCATGTTCGCCATTGTACATCCAATGTTGTCCGATTGCTGATCCAGCATAAGGAGCATACATTTGAAGTGCTGCAGCTGCAGATGCGGGAGCGTTAACAATTACTGTCTTATCAAGTACTCCTTCGCTTTCAAGTCTTGCGACTACTTCAGCCACGGTGGATGATTTCTGACCAATAGCAACATAGATACATTTAACATCTGTGTCTTTTTGATTGATAATTGTGTCAATTGCTACTGCAGTTTTACCAATACCTCTATCGCCAATTATTAATTCTCTTTGACCTCTTCCAATTGGAATCATGGAGTCAATAGCTTTTATACCAGTTTGAAGTGGCTCTCCAACAGGCTGTCTTTCAACGACCGTTGGTGCTTGAGTTTCCATTAATCTTCTCTCTGTAAATTCGATTGGTCCCTTACCGTCTATTGGGTTTCCAAGAGTATCAATAACTCTTCCAAGAAAACCATCGCCAACACCTATAGATAAAACTTCACCTGTTTGTTTTACAGGCATACCTTCTTGAATATGATCTGAGTCACCCATCAACACAACACCAATGGAGTCTTCATCTAAGTTGAGAGCAACACCTAAAAGTCCACCAGGAAATTCCAGAAGTTCAGAAGACATGGCATTCTCTAATCCTTTAACCCTTGCGACTCCATCAGCTATGGAAGCTACATAACCAACTAAATCATCTTTTACTTCGTCTGACCAATTCCCTAAAGTTTCTTTTAGAGATTCTGAAATTTGTTTTGGATCTATATTTAAATCGCTCACATTACCTTCCTTCTAATACTGTTTGTATATCTGAAAATTTTGATGAAAGCAATCCATCAAAGGTTCTTTCTCCAATACTTACTTTTATTCCTCCTATTACAGAGGAGTCAACTTTAAGACTTAACTCTATATCTCTGCCTAACTTGCTTTTTAGAGCAGCTTTGAGATCATTCTGAGTTGAGTCATTTAATTCAACAGCTGAAATAACCTTTGCTAATGCTGCACCTCTTTTTTCAGCAATATAGTTAGAAACTTGCTGTTCAATATCTGACAAGTTATCCGCATAGCCTTGAGAGATAGTAAGTGTTATTAAATCAAGAGTCATTGAAGTAACCCTTTTTGAAAATATACTACTTATCGCTTCAATTTTCTTATCTGCAGGTATACCAAAATTTCTAAATACATCTAAAGCTTCAGTATTACTGTTTAAAACTTGAAGAACTTGGAGGAATTCCTCTTCAATTTTCACACTGTCGTCAGAAGATGAAATAATTTCTACTAACCCTTTAGAAAAAGATTCTGTACCCATTTAGCTTGATGTCTCCATGTCTTTAATGAATTTATCAATTAAATCTTGTTGATCTTTTTCAGACATTGATGCAGCAACCTTTTGTGAAATTGCTAATGACAGATCTGCTACCTGAGAACTTATCTCTGATGATAATCTTTCTTTCTCAGCTTCAGAATCGGACTTAGCTTTTTCAACAATTGCTTCAGCATCTTGTCTAGCTTGATCGATAATTTCTTCTTTTACTTTTTCTGCAGCAGCTTTACCTTCATCAATTATTTTTTGAACTTCTGAATTAGCATCTGAAACTAACTTTGCATATTCAGCTTTTGTTGATTCTGCTTCCGCTTTTGTTGCTTCAGCAGCTTCAATTTGTCCTTCAATTGATGCAGCTCTTTCTTCAAGAGTTGTATTTAAGGCTGGTAGTGCCCATTTCCATACAAAGAAGAAGACAATGGCAAATGCAGCCACACCAGCTACTAATTCTGATGTTGCCGGGAGTAGTAGATCTACCCCTGAGCCTGCTTCTTCAGCTTCTGCGTAAAATACGTTTAAATTTAAAGTCATTTGTTAATCCTATACTAAGAAGAATAGAACGAACCCAATAAGTGCTAATGCCTCTGTAAAGGCGATACCTAAGAACATTGTTGTTCTTACCATACCTGCAGCTTCTGGTTGTCTAGCCATCGCTTGTACAGCATTACCAGCAATTAACCCGATTCCAATACCGGGACCAATTGCGGCTAGTCCGTATCCTATTAACGCGTATGCAGCTTCCATTTTCCTCCTTATTATTATTAATGCTCTGGGTGCAGAGACGTTTGTATATACACTGCAGACAACAAAGTAAATATGTATGCCTGCAAAATTGAAACTATTAATTCGAAACCATAAATTGCTAGACCTAATGTGAACCACGCGGCACCTATTGGGGCTCTAGCGATTAAATACTCAACTCCACCTGGTTGAACAATGAAGAAATAAGCTGAGGCCAAAAGAAGACTCAACATTACGTGACCTGCAACTAAGTTTGCAAAAAGTCGAACCGCGAGACTAAATGGTCTCACTAAAAGTACAGATACTAGCTCTATGATTCCAACTAGAGGTTTAAGAGCCACTGGTACACCTGGTGGCCATATTAAATGAGTGAAATACCCAATTCCTTGTTTTTGGACACCGACTACTAAGAAAATTACATAGGTCAGCAAACTTAAAAATAAAGGTAGCGCCATGCGAGATGTTACAGGAAAGTTTACAAGGGGTGTTACTTCAAAAAGATTTCCTACTAATACAAACATAAATATTGAAATTAAATAAGGTGTAAACTTCTCTCCACCTCTACCAATTACTCCAACGGCAATCTCGTCTTTTACGAATGAAAATATTGACTCAACTACAGATTGAAGTTTTCCTGGTACTGTGGATTTTTTTCGAAGACCAAAGTACATTACTGCTACTGGTATTAATCCAGCAAGAAGTATCAGAACTTCTGTTCTTGATATTTGAGAGGAACCGAAATTAGCAAACTCGAATAGCTCTTTAACATTTGCAGGTTTGCAAACTACTTCATTTATAAAATCACAAGTTTCAGCTGCTGTTATCATTTGCCCAATCTAAATCTGTGTCTTTTCTCTTTATAACCATAGCCATTTCTAAAAATAACATGCTCAAAAAAACAATTGGCACTGTCAGTGACATTGCCATTTCATCAATAGGATATAGGTTTCTAAATAATAAGAGAAACCCAAATATGTAAATTAGTCTTGCTACATAGCCAAATAAAGCTGAAAAATAATAAAAATTAAGTGAGATATTTGCAGCAAAAGACATTAGAAAAGCTCCTAAATAAAACCCTGATGCAACAATCAAACCAGAAACGAGAGATGTGATCATAGATTCTGTAGACTTTATTAAGAACAGTACTGGAACAAGTGTATAAATTGGAAAAGACCGTTTAAGCATACGAGTAGCAAGTATTAACTCAACATTCATTGCTTATTCTCTAACTTTTTGGAAATTTGCCACATTCTTCTAGAACCATCATAGATACCTATTAAAACAAATATGATTACAGGAACTGGTTCATAGCCTATAAAATATTGGATTAAGAGCCCAATAAGTAGTCCACTGATTATTGATGTTGAGAAGGAAGTTACTGGACCAAAGTCTTGAAGGTTAAGATTATTTTGTTTAGGCATACGGTTGATGCGTTATTGCCAGATCTCTTACCTGAGCTTTTAAATTTGATAATTGATTTTCATCATTCCTATTTTTGAGAATATCAGAAATTAATAAACCAACTGTAGTTAACTGTTCTTCTTTCATACCACAAGTCGTAACTGCAGGTGTCCCCATGCGTATGCCTGATGTTACAAATGGAGATCTTGTATCAAATGGTATTGCATTTCTATTAAGAGTTATACCCATTTCATTTAATAGAATACCTGCTTCTTTTCCTGTGAGTTCTTCATCGACACTTTGAGTATCGACTAAGACAATGTGATTTACAGTTCCTCCACTAACAACCCTTAGTCCTTCATTTGTGAATGAGTCAGATAATGCTTTTGCATTTTTTAAAATCTGTTGTGCGTATATTTTAAAATCATCTGATAAAGCTTCTTTAAAACAAACTGCTTTTGCGGCTATCTGATTGTTTATTGCTCCACCCTGCGCACCAGGAAAAATATTTTTATCTACATCTTTTGCAAATTCTTCTTTAGAAAGTATAAGTCCACCCCTTGGACCTCTCAGAGCTTTATGGGTTGTTGCAGTAACGACATCTGCATACTTCATTGGATTATCTACAACTTTACCTGCGACCAATCCGATAAAATGTGCTGCATCAACCATAAATTTAGCATCTATAGAATCTGCTATTTCCCTAAATGCTTTGAAATCTAAACTTTGTGAATAAGACGAGTAACCGGCTATTAATAATTTTGGTTTATGCTGATGGGCAAGTTTCTCAACTTGATCCATGTCTATTAACTCTGTTTCCTTGTTTAAGCCATAGCCGACAAAATTATACATACGGCCAGAGAAATTCACAGGTGAACCATGTGTTAGGTGACCGCCTTGATCAAGATCCATTCCCATAACGGTGTCTCCAGCATTTAACAATTGGAGATATACAGCCATATTTGCTGAAGAGCCAGAGTGTGGTTGAACATTTGCATGATCAGCCTCAAAAAGCTCACAAGCTCTATCTATAGCTAGTTGTTCTATTTCATCAACAGTCTCACATCCTTCATAGTATCTTCTACCAGGAAAGCCTTCAGAGTATTTGTTTGTGAGAATTGATCCTGATGCCTCCATTACTGCTTTAGATGCAAAGTTTTCAGATGCAATTAAATGAATATGAGAATTCTGTCTATTTAAGTCTTTATCTATTAAATTTGATATTTCGATATCAATATCAGATAAGTTCTTTTGTGAAGCACCATTTATATCCATATTCATATCTTAACAGTAACTTGGCGGCCACTTTAATGGGCCTTGCCTTAAAATTTTTCCTCCTTCTATTCTAAGGTCTACTACTGTTGAGCCATCCCCGTGAGTTGCATAACCTTCCAAATAGGCTGAAACAGAATCTCCAAATATATTTTTAGCTTCAATATGATTATTTGCCTCCTTGTTACCTGAAATATTTGCACTAGTAACTGCTAAAGGTCCAGTTTGTTTTAATAGTTCGAGTGCTAATTCATTTTCAGGTACTCTAATTCCAACTGAATTAGGATTGATGGTTCCTACGCCGGGTGGGAATGCTTCCTCTACCTCAACAACTACTGTCAAAGGGCCTGGCCAATATAACTCAACTACTTCAGGTATTTCTGTTTTTATATTAAGTTTTCTTAATTCAGCAAATGAATGTACCAGCAATGAGACCGGATTGTCATCATCTCTTTTTTTGATTTTAAAGAGATTTTCTACTGCTACCTGAGAATTTGGGTTAACACCAATCCCGTAGACAGTTTCAGTGGGAATACCTACAATTTGATTCTTTTCAATTTTATTTACAGCTTTATCTAAATTATCTAGTTGCAAAAACATAGCGATCCTTTTCAGCTAAATCTTTTAGTAATTTGACATCTTTCCAATCTGCTAATAAATCTAAAGTTTGTTTTGACTTTGTTGAGTCAATCTCAAGACAAAGTGTTAAGTTGGTGAGGTCATTACTTTCAATTTGTTGTATTAATCTTGAAATTATATCTAGACCGTCTACTCCCCCGTTTAATGCAATTAGAGGTTCATAATCAATAACCTCTTTATCAAGGCCATCTAAATTATCCTGAGGGATATACGGAAGATTTGCAATTATTAAATCAACATTTTTAGTTTTAACATTTTCTAACAGATCAGATTGATAAAAATTTACTGGCACTGAGTTAAGTTGTGCATTTTCAATTGCAATACTTAATGCTTCTTGAGAAATATCTATACCGGAAACTTCAACATTAGGAAATAAAACTTTCATCATTAAAGCAATACACCCTGAACCAGTTCCAATATCTAAAATGCCTTTTGATGGTTCAGTATTTTCTTTGATTAGTTCAATAAGATACTCCGTTTCAGGTCTAGGTATTAAACAACGCTGATCAACTTTCAATTGAATAGTGTAAAAAGGTACGTACTCTTCAATGTACTGCAAGGGTTCGTGGTTAAGTCTTCTTGTTAATAGGGTCGAATACTCATTTTCATAGTCAGTAGGTGAACCATTTATTTCTTTTGCTTTTTCTCTTAATCGAGCTAATTCGTATTCTGGTATATTTCTAATGTTCACTTTATTCTTCCAAGTTAGCCAAACGAGTAGTTTCATGATCAGCAATCAAAGCTGTGACAAAATCTTCTAAGTCCCCATCTAGAACTTGATCAAGTCGTTTAATTGTTAAATTGATACGATGATCTGAAACTCTGTTGTCTTTATAGTTATAAGTTCTTATTTTATCTGAGCGTTCACCGGAACCTACTTGTTCTTTTCTGTCTTTAGCTCTTTCGGCAGCAGCTTCATCTTGTCGTGCTTTTAGTAGGCGTGCTCTTAAGATTCTCATTGCTTGATTTTTATTTTTTAATTGTGATTTTTCATCTTGACTGGTCACAACTAAACCTGTGGGAATATAGGTAATTCGTACTGCGGAATCAGTTGTATTAACACTCTGACCACCTGGTCCACTAGACCTATATACATCAATTTTTAGATCATTTGCTGCAATACTCAAGTCAACCTCTTCTGCTTCTGGAAGAACTGCAACAGTAGCTATTGAGGTGTGTACTCTTCCTTGTGACTCGGTCTTAGGAATTCTTTGAACTCTGTGAGCTCCTGCCTCAAACTTAAGTTTTGAATATACACCTTTTGATTTAATTGAGAAAATAATCTTGTTATAGCCTCCTTGGTCTGATGCTGTAAGCTCTATAGGCTCTACGTTCCAGGTATTTCTCTCTGCAAAACGAGTGTACATTTTATACAAATCCCCAACCCATATAGCTGCTTCTTCACCACCTGCACCAGGACGTATCTCTACTAGAACATCCTTTTCATCAAGAGGGTCCTTTGGTAAAAGTGCAATTTTTATATCTTCTGTAAGGTCAATAATTGAAGATTTTGAGTCACTCACTAATGCCTCAAGCTCTGTTTTCATATCAGTATCCTCTTCAGATTTTAACATTTCTTCTGCATCAACTATATCGCTGTTAAGCGTTCTCCATTCATTAAAAAGAACAACAATTGAAGTGACATCACTATGTCTTTTTGCTAGTTCAGCATATGCTTTTGGATCTGATGATATATCCATCTTTTGGAGCTCTGCTTCTATCTCTTCTAAAGAACTTTCTAAAGCTGTAAGTTTCTCAACTAATGCTTCATCCATTTTTTAACTCCTTTGATGTAGATAGTAGTTCATCAAATTGGGCATTATCTTCACTATATTTAATACAATTAGCCATGGATATTATTGCAACTTGAATCTGTTCATCACTAGGTATTTTTGTTGTTATTTTTTGTGTCCATATTCCAGGAGTTGCAAAAATTTTGGAGATTAAGGAATCGCTATTTTTAAAATTAAATTTTAATATTTCATACGAAATCATTGCAACAACAAAAACATGTAACAGCCGTGTGATAAGAGTAAAAAATACATTAAGGGTTGGAATAAAGGGAAGAGTCAGCAGGCTGACAAAAACTATTAAAAATATAAATGAAGTACCACATCGAATATGCTCTTTAGGAAATTTCTTAACATCATCTATTTCAAGTGAATGTTCAGCTTCGAATGATGCTATGGTCATATGTTCTGCGCCATGATACTCAAACAACTCTTGAGCATCCTTTGTTTTACCAACTAGGTATATATATGTAATAACAATTACTCCTCTTAGAATACCTTCAGCAAATCCCTTAATAGTTTGGGTAAGATCTAAAAGGTCTATCAATATTCTTGGCCCAACTATCAGGAGACTCAAAATTGACACTATAAGTAAAGTATTAGTGATTTTTGTAAAAAAAGTCTCTTCTTCTTGTTCACCGTAATATAAAGTATCTGAAAGTGATATGCCTTTATAGCCCACATATAAAGAATCAACTAACGCTCCTACTCCTCTTATGAAAGGTATTTTCCAAATACCCTCTCTCTGCGTTAATGGAGTTCTTTTTTCAAAGTAATTATGAATTTGATTTTTTTGATCTCTTACTGCGAGAGACCAACCCTTTGGACTCTGTATCAAGACGCCACCAATTACAGCTTGTCCTCCATAGGCAATATTGTCTTGAGACATTTTGGGTGAATTAAATTAAGTTATTCTTCTTCTTGAGAAGAAGCTTCTTGTTGTGGCGCTTGACGGGTACTTGTAGAACCGTACCTTTGTTTAAATCTCTCTACACGTCCTGTGGAGTCAACAAGTTTCTGTTTACCAGTAAAGAATGGGTGACTTGCACTAGATATTTCAAGTTTGACTAGCGGATAGTCTTTTCCATCTTCCCAAGAAATTGACTCACTTGTTTTAATTGTAGAACGAGTGAGAAATGCAAAACCCGCGTCTTCATCTTGGAAAACTACTTCTCTATAGTCTGGATGTATGCCTTGTTTCATATCTACACTCTAACTTACTTATTGTTTTTTGCGACATCTTTTAAGAAGGCTTCATTTGTTTTAACAGTTTTGAACCTATCTATTAAAAGCTCCGTAGCACCGCTCTCAAGTCCAACTAACACTCTTCTTAATGCCCAAAGAGATTGTAGCTCTTGTGGTGAAACAAGTCTTTGTTCTTCTCTAGTTCCAGAAGGTGTGACATCAATGGCTGGGAAGACACGTTTATCCGCAAGACCTCTATCAAGCTTAAGTTCCATGTTTCCAGTACCTTTGAATTCTTCAAATATAACCTCATCCATTTTCGAACCAGTTTCAACAAGAGCTGTTCCAAGAATTGTTAAACTTCCTCCGCCTTCTATGTTTCTAGCTGCACCAAAAAATTGCTTTACTGGAGTAATTGCAGTTGAATCTAATCCACCGGAAAGAATCCTACCGCTGGCTGGAGATGCCAAGTTGTGTGCCCTAGCTAAACGAGTGATAGAGTCTAAAAGTATGACAACATCTTTTCCTTCTTCCGTAAGTCTTTTTGCTCTCTCAATTGCCAATCTTGAAACTTGTGTATGTTCTTCTGGAGGTCTATCAAAAGTAGAGAATATTACCTCACCGTTTACTGATCTCTGCATATCAGTTACTTCCTCTGGTCTTTCATCAACAAGAACTACCATCAAATGTACTTCAGGATTATTTTCAGTAATTGAGTTTGCGATTTCTTTAAGAATTGTTGTTTTTCCTGCTTTAGGGGGCGAGACGATTAATCCTCTTTGACCTTTACCGATAGGAGCAATTAAATCAATTATCCTTCCTACTATTTTTTCAGGTTTACCTATTACTTCTAGTTTTAAACGTTCGTCGGGGAACAAAGGTGTTAATTTATTAAAATCAACCCTTCGAGCCAATAATTCAGGATCTGCACCATTAACAGTTTTTGGATCCATTAAAGCAGGATATTTTTCTTTTTGTCTGGGTGCACGTATAGGTCCTTCGACTAAATCCCCTTTACGCATCCTATATTTTTTTATAATTCCTGCAGGAACATATACATCATTATCACCGGGTTTATAACCACTACATCTTAAAAATCCATAACCCTCTGGAAGAATATCAAGAATACCTTCTCTAGATTCTCCAGCTTTTACTTGGCTGTCTCCAGAATTGACTACTGATGGAAGGTCTGAATCATCATTTTTATTAATTACCTCAGCAACAACTGGTTCCTCAGCTTCAATAACTGTGTCCCCTTGCTCTAATAGAAGATCTATCAGCTTTGCTTTTTGTAGGCCTTTAAATTCAAGACCTAAACCTTCTGCTATTGCTCTAAGATCTGCAACTGGTTTTGATTGTAATTGCGTTCTTGCGGACATTTTTCTCCTAATTTAAATCAAATTTTTTTGATATTGACTTGTGAATTTATTGTCTGAAGACAACATCATTATATACATATTATTAGTAAAGGTATAGTTTTTATTATTTTTATAAATTGTCTTTAACGTTGTTTGTATTACTTTATTGGCCTTAAAAGTGCATATGGAACAACTATTAGTAATGTTGCTAAATAATAAAATATACCGAATACAGCCATCTGAGGTAAGTTAAACAAGACGGAAAAAGTTAGCACAATAGGAAAATTTTGACATAAGGCTTCAATAGAGATAGTGACTGCATCCCTTTTATCAATTTTTAAGAATCTTAAAGTTCCTTCAACTGAAAGGAAGACAACTGTAATTGCTATTAAAACTATCACTATGGCTGCTAAAAAATAGTCAATTAGAGCTTCCCTTAATTCAAATGGACCAGTTACGGATATTACTAAAACATATATTTTTAGAAACTTGTCTAAAAATATAGTTACTCTATTTAAAAATTTTATATTTTTTGAATTCAAAAAATATCCAACTATAAACGGTAACAAAATTAATAATGAGAGCTGAACTAGGGTTTCTAGGAAATTAAATGAAAACTCATCTGCATTTATAGAAATGATACTTAACCAAAATACTGTTGTTAATGGTGTTATCAATGAAGTTAGTGAGGTCAGAGAGACAGAAAGTGGTATATTTCCACCTTTGTAATGGGTTAAAATTCCGGATATGAAACCACCTGGAGCCAATAAAACAATAGCTATTGATACTGCAAATATACTTGAATTAAATACTAAATAAAGAGTCAATCCAATTAAAGGTAAGACAAACATTTGAAAAAATAAAGCAAATGAAAATGTAACTTTATTTTTTAAGGTATCTTTTAGATCTTTAGATGTAGTTTGAGTTCCTAAAAAATAAAACATTACAGGAATCATTGGTGTAATAGTTTTGAACGTTATCGAAGATGAAATTAATAAACTTAGTTCTTCTATACTCATGTATTAATAAAGTATATTAGTTTTTGAAGTTCTTTAATAGCTAATTTATTATTAATTCTCACAGCAAAGAGCAATATAATTGTCTAAAAATTCTCTTTCAGAATCTTGTAAAACAATATTCTCTCTGTAATAAGCGTAATCTCCTCCGTAGTATATCGCTAAAGCATCAGCAAATAATTCCTCACTACCAAAAAATTCTTGTGCTTCTATACGTTTTTTTTCGCCTTCTGGATTTATGCAGTTTCTTGTTAAGTAAGAAAGTGCATGCGAGGTTTCATGAAGTAACGTATCATACTCACGGTTGTTTGCGAAAGCTTTATTTGACACCCAAACGGATAACTTCCATTTAGAATTAACTGTTCCATCTGCAAAAGTGCCTGCGGAATCCCAAACTCCAAAAGGGCATCTTTCTAATATAGTTGCTGCGTAAGAATGGCAACCATTGACAAATATCACACTACTTTCTACACTTTTTCTTAATTCATCAGGTAAGCTAGCAACTAATTCATTAAGCCGTAATTGATTCTCTCCTTCAAAACCATCAAATGATGTGAATTCCCCCTTGTAAATCTCTGTATCCTCTTCACTGTTTGTATTAATGGTTACTTCTTCTTGTTCTTGAGAAACTTCTATGGTTGTTGTAGTAGTCGGAATTGTTGTGGTTGTAGTTACAGGAGCTGTTGTGGTTGTAGTTACAGGAGCTGTTGTGGTTGTAGTTACAGGAGCTGTTGTGGTTGTAGTTACAGGAGCTGTTGTGGTTGTAGTATTTCCTATTGTTGCTTGAATATTTATCTCAACTGGATTATCAAGCACATATATGTATGAGACTCCTATAAATAAAACAATAAAAAGAACTGTTATTAAAGTTAAATTACGATTCATTAAAAGAGTCGCTTAGTTCATCATCTATAAATTCAGAAATATCTTCGTCATTTAACCTTAGGCTTTCCTCGTATTCTGCAGGTTTATTCAATTCGGCATATTTTTTCATAAAGTTACCTAATAATAAGATAATCGTAATATACAACAAAAGCACTAGCATAAATCTGTATGCTAAAGCTCCACTTTGTAGTAGTGTTTGTTGCACTTCTTTAAACTCGCTATCAGGTGGCAGAACAAGAATTCTTATAAATAGCCAAATGCCCATCAAAAAGCTTACAATCGGCATAGCCTGGTTTAACCCCTCAGAATCTCCAATTGCGTCAAATAACTCATTACCTCCCCATGGAACTGCCTTAAATATAACTCCCTCTAAACACATTAAATAAGTTAGTTTACATACTGCCATTAAAACACCTGAGGAGCTTACAGATTCAAATGATGTTGCATAAAAGAAAAAGTATCCAACAATTGAGAGACTCATCATTGAGTAAAACTTAGGAGATAACTCAGCCTTGGGTCTATTGGAGACTATGTGGATAGCTGCGATGAAACCTAATATAAAGCCAAAGGGAAGTTCTATAACCACAAATAATATTGTCGAAAGGACTGCAAAAAACATTGCTTGTGGATTCCAATCGAATTTGACAATTTGGTCATAAACATAGTATTCAATAAGTGACTCAATGCCTTCATAGAAAAATGTAACAACAACCAAACCAAATAAAACTCCTAGAAATATTGCCAGATTTTCCTCTCTAACGTCAAATGTAAATCCCTCTTCTACAAAAGCATATAAAAGAGCAGTGATAAGTGCTACGAGTGATATTTCCATTACTGTTTCAAGAGTTGTTTTTTCTTTTTTGTTGCTTTTACGACTTGTCCATCTAACTCTGTAGTAAGCAATAATTCGATTAAACCACTCTTGGGCAAGCAGCACACCATAGAATAAAATTAAAATTCCTGAAGTAATCAAGAATGCAAAACTATTTTTTTGATGGTCGGTGAAATCAATATCATTAAATAATGGAATTGTTGTTATGAGTTCATTAGTAAAAGTTATATTTGTAGAAGTATCAACAACTGAGGACTCCTCATCTTCTAGGATTGGGCTTTCAACTACTGGCGTAGTTGTTGGCACTACAGGAAGAACTGGGATTGGAGGAATTAACTTTTCATCAGATGTTATTTCAGTTGTAATATCTTTATAGCAAAACATTGAATCACAGTCTGGTCCAGAGTATTGTGTATATTCTGTAGATAATATTTTTATTGTAAGTGAAAGGGTATTGGACCCATCCCACAAAATTTCTTTTGATCCACTTGCTGCAGAATCTTTAAGCTCTAAAGGTTCACTCAACAATCCATCAGCTGTAAATTCTCTAACTACAAGAGTAACCTGATCAATGTTATCAACTCCGCTGATGTTCCATGAGATTTGTAAATTGTTTTCATCTAATCTGGCTTCTTCAATTTCTATTAATACTTCTTCAGTGTCGAATAGTTGTGGACCTGAAAAATTATCATTAATTACACCATTAAAAAAAGATAGAAAGAAAATCAAAGACATGATTATTTTTTTCATTACCCGAATACCTTTACCTTTTCTAATTTACCAATTACGACCAGTCTTTGTTTAGCTGAAAATTTTGGGTGGCAAGTTGATAAGGTTACTCTGTCATCACCGAAGCTTCCAAGAAGATAATTTTCTTCAGGTGAAACTATTTTTATATCTACAACTTTGTATTTATATTCGTTTGTGTTTGTCTGAAACAAAATATCATCACCAATCTCTACTCGATCTAGATTTCCAAAAGGAGCTCCATAAGTAGTTCTATGACCAGCTATTCCGAAGTTTCCACCAGATCCAGGTAAAGATGTCCCTACGATGTACCCGGGTCCATATTCTAATTTTTTAGCTGTAGCACCGAATACTACATAATGGTTCACATCTGCAGATAAGAGCGTAAGCCTGCCAACTACGTCAGGGAGAAACTCTGCTTTGGCAGCCTGATTAGTAAGAGTTTTAGTTGCTATAGAGATAATAGATTCCTGAAACTCATCAATTTGTTCTAAGTTTCCAACTGAATTTTCAGCATTTAAATTTTTCGTTCTTAAATCACTGAGGTTTGTGTTGTTAGCTTCAAACTGATTTTCTAACAATTTTTGTTCGTCATTAATTACTGAGGTAGAGAAAAAAGTTTGATTAACTGAATAAGCTACAATAAATAATCCAGCTATTAAAAGAGCTACACCAATTGGTGCAAGTGGCTTTTGTTTACGATTAATATTCTTTATCTGCCTATAAGATCTTCTCGGTGCGTTATTAAGGTTTTTTTTTACGGGCTCGTCGAACCTTAATTTTGCAAAGTTTTTATGTATTGGTGCTGGTTTTTTAGTGAATACAATAGAAAACAGATTCGAAGTCATTAAATTTAGCTTCTCCCTCAGCATCTGTTCTGTGACCTTTATATCTAAATATTTAGCATTTTTTGATATATTGCTTACTGCTGATATTAGATAGTCCACTTCTTTTAACATTAAAACAATATCGCTTGTATATTTTTCCTGATCAGTGATTAATGGATTGAATCTTTCACTAATATCAATGCTTATCATGACTTCAGTGCCTAAAGTATTTTCAAGAACTTTTTTAAGTGTATTAGATTTTACATATATTTCAGATAATTCAATCTCCAACTGTTGGTTGATTATTCCAAGTGATTGTTGATTTTGGAGAGAATTACGAGAGGAGTAAATTTGTGTTCCTGTTTCATCTGAATCGGCATTCTCTAAATTCTGTAAGTCGTTTCTTTGATTCTGAAGTTTTATGTTTATAGAACTATAAACTAAGCTACCAATCTCATCTGCAAGTATTGTATTTTCCAACAAATAAAACTTTGCTTTATCTTTACCGTATCCAAGCTTTACATCGCCGTATAAATACCAGTTACCTTTTTTTTTGATAATTTTTTTCTCAACAGCTAGATCTAAAAGTTGACCATCATATATAAGTTCTGTGTTTCCTAGGTCTAAATCTTCATACTCTACAAATATATTTCTGCTTTGTTGATTATTGAAAAAATTATATGACCTTCTATTCCTTTTTGGGTTTGGAGTATCATCAACAATCGTTGCTTCAGTAATTACATCAGCACTATTTGTTTTATTTCTCCTGATTTTCAATACTCCTAAAATTGCGAAAATGTTGACAACTATTACAAATAGGTAAGTAAAGAAATACTCCATCAGAATCTATATGCCCTTCTTAGGAGGAAAGCTCCACCTGCGACTAGTAATAATCCGAAAGATATTATTAACCCTCCAACATTACGACCTGTCCCTGGGAGTTCTGGAGTTCCAGGAAGTGGCGGCGGTGTTGAATCTATGGGATCAGTGCTGATATCTTCTGCATCCTCGTTGTAAATGAACTCTACAAAATCATCACCGGGAAGGAAATTTATCGATTCACCATTATCTTCCATTTCTTCATCATCTCCAGAGCCGTCAATAATATTATCTATTCCTGTTTCTTCTCTTACAAGATCAAGTGGGTTTATTGGATCAGTGATGCCGAAGTCATCTTCTTCTATGCAATCGGCGTCCTTGTTTTTAATCATTTTCTGAACTTTTCCATTTTCAGTATTCGTAACCTCAAGTGCGACTGTAAAGAACTTATTCTCTCCAACCTCAATTGAGGAAAAGTCAATAGTTTGACCTGGACCAACTGTTACAGTTTCTTCAGCAATTAATGTTTGATTAATCCAAATCTTTTTTAAGACCTCTGCCTCAACATTAGATCTTGAGTTGTCGACTGTGACGCCGAACTCAGCACCACCATTTTCTTCATCACATACTCTGTTTGTTGAAACAAGTGGTTCAAAAATATATTTCGTTGGTGGAAGCGTAGTTGTAGGAGTTGTTTCACAGATAGCTGTCTCTGCATTCGATACCTGATAAGGAGAATCAATAGCAAACTGTGTATAAGCACTATCTAAAGCTCTCCATTGAATTTTTTGGTTTTGAGTAATATTCAAGGATCTAGTTGCTGCACTCGTAGGATTGATTTGTACTGAATCATAATTTGACCATGGGCCATCATCTATTCTGTATTCGAGATAGAACCTTTTAGATTCATTGCTTAAGTTACGAATCTCAATTGTTGATTTAGCGACATTTGCAGAGCATTCATCGAGAGTTAAAAGCATCTGAGGGTTATCAGGAGTACTTCCGCAATCTACTCCTGATTTTGCGGATGTAAATTGATAGGCAGTATCGCTTGTACTCTTATACCTAAAGACAATTTGATCTGTAGATCCTATAGGAATTTCTATAGCAGTTAAAGAGGAGTTCGCATTGACAGAGATTACTGATCCTGACTGGTACTGACCATTATTTAACTTGTAATCATACATAATAGAAGCATTCTGAGCTCCTGTATTTATAACAACTAATTTTGCAACTGGAGACACTGGTGAGCCGTTACTATCCACTTCACAACCTATTTCTGTATACCCACTTAATGAACTTGCTTGCGTACAGCTTTCTGCTGTTGCAGAGACAAACTTATAGGCAGTCTCTGTCGAAGTCTTGTACCTCCACTGGAATGAACTATTTGCTGGAACACTATAAGCACTTGTAGCAAAACTGCCCGTGACAGAAGTATTCCCTACTGACTGGAATGGACCTCCGTTAATAGATATGTCATAACTCACCACTACTGCAGTTGAGTTAGGATTGATGATTGTTAACTTAGCAGCCGGACTACCGTTTACACATTCATTAGTGCTGTATGCACTTACAGTGATAGGATTTATAACTGTCTCACAATCAGCAGGTGCCATTACTACAACTTGTTGCCAGGTATTTGGAGTTGTTGCATTGAAGATTCTGTATCTATAAACTATATAATTTGTAGTCAAGACATTGTTAACAACATAAGGCTGAGAACCGGTAATTGTCTGCGTACCCAATGAAGTCCAGTTAATATTATTTGTTGTAGATTCAACTTGTACCTGAGCACTATTTGCTGAACCATTTGAAATTGTAAAGGTCGAATTCTTTGTAGACGTTGTTCCATTTGGTGTACAGGTGGAACTTTGAGTAGCTGTCAAGTTTGCAGACGTACAATCAACTGTGGCCGTTCTGGTCAAGTATATATAGGAAGCATTTGAGAAGTCATTCTGGACTGTACTTGGTGCATATCTCCAAGTAATGTACTGACCAGAAGTTAAGTTTTTATAAACTGAGTTATCAAGTTGGCCTGCAGCAACAGTTGCAGTGGTCATATACTGATACCCACCATTATTGATTGAGTATTCAACTTTGTAATACTGAGTTATAGTTCCAGTGTTATTAATTGATAGTTTAGAATCTCGAGTCTGATTAGAACATGCCTCAAGTGTTTGTGTCACTGTGGATGTTTGTGGGCAGTCAACTGTGAGAGTTGTGAGTGTTGTAAAGTCACCTGTCATGGAGCTTGAAAGACCAAGACGATATCTCCATTTTACACTTGCCCCATGAGGTGCACCAGGAGATTCAAGGACTTTTGGAGTTCCATTGATTACCGCTGAGGTTCCTCTAGTTATCCAACCTGATCCAATGTCATACCAAGCTTCTACATAAACGGTTTCGCTTGAATTGTTTGTGACCGTTAGTTCAGAAATTCTACTACCAGCGACACAAGCTTTTAGTACATTGTTCAGAGAAACTTGATTTATTACTTCTGTATCACAATCAAGCGCTGGAATGGAGTTAAAAGCTGTTTCAGATGCGCTAGATAGCTTTGTAACTGTGCCAGCATATTTATACTTCCAACTAATAGTTTGACCATTAATTACGGATTTTTCTAGAACTAGCTGATTGCCAGCTGTTATCTCGACTGTTGAAACTTCTGTAGCCCAATCTCCAGAATTTATTGCAGAGTGCACTGTAACAAGCATTGGAGTAGATCCAGTGTTGTTTAATGTAAGTGTAGAAGTTGCTGTCTGATTAGAACAAGTACCCATTTGATGGACTACTGAGATAAAGGTTCCACAATCAATTTCAATTGCACCACCTGGTAAGTTAGTAAAACTTACATTTGTCAATGCCACGGTACTGTAAGCAGCTTTGTATCTCCATTCAATTGATGAACCTGAAGTTACAGATTGTGATGTGTATGTATTTACTCCACCTACGACTACACCATTTGAAGAATTGATTTTATCAGTCCAGGTTCCGCCATCAATTCTGTATTGAATTTGATAGTACGCTGGTGCAGGGCTCGATGATAATGTTCCGTAGTGGAATTTTGAAGTCTTTGAGCCGCTAATACATTGTCCAATAGAGGTATACGGTGTAGATATGTTCACACCAGTACAATTCACAATATCTGAGGTAGAAGTCGTAGTCCAATTTAACGTTGAGAAATCAGCTCCGGTTTGTGAAATCTTATATCTCCAAGTTATTGTCTCACCTTCAGAAACAGATTCGGGAAGGAATGTTGCTCCTCCAGGATTGACTTGAACTTGATTAGCAGACAGGGTCCAATTTGTACCACCATCTGTTGAGTACTCAGCTTTGTAATATAAAATTCCAGAGCTTGAATTATTAATGTTAAGTTTTGAAGTTTTGTACCCATTACTATCACAAGTAGTATCGAAAGTTACTGTGATATCTTCACCTGAAGAACATGTAATTGTTCTTAAGTCATCATTAGTCCACTCAGTAGGAAGATCTGTTACAGTTTTTCCTACTTTGTATCTCCATTGAACAGTCTGTCCAGTTGGTACAATTTGTGTATGTGGATATTGCCCATTGGCACCAAGAGTGATATCAGACTTATCTACCCATCCTGTGCCGTTAACATTAACTTGTACTTTAAAGAGTGCTGACGTTGTTGCATCTGCACTATTTTTAATAATGAATTTAACTTCTTTAGTACTGTTATAACAAATACCAAATGAAGTTGTCACACTTGGGTCGATGGTTTCACAGTTGACGGTGGCAGACTGAACATGATCAACATACATTGCAGAAACTAGTCCACTTAATGAAGTTGCTGCTTTATAACGCCATCTAATAAATTTTCCAGAAGCTACACTCTGTGTGAATTCTGATGATTGTGTACTTGATCCAGCTGCTCCTAGTGTCAGATCTGTATCCGCTACAACATAACCACTGCTTCCTTGAATAAAATACTCAACTTGATAATACACAGTTGTACTTGTGTTATTTGTTAAGACATATCTTGAAACTGCAGCATTACTAATACAGACATCCAAAGTTTGTGTAATAACAGTATCTAATGAACAGTTTACCTCCTCACTAGTTGCTTCTGTAATGTAAGAAGTAGGTGTTGTTGCAGAACTCATTGGATAATATCTCCAAGTGATTGTTTGGCCGTTTGGAACCATAACATACGTTGTCGCAGAAGTACCAGCTATCACTGGTGTTCCAGAGACCTTTGTTATCCAATCTGATGAATCGCCACTTAGGTTGTACTGTACGTAGAAGTATGCAGGTGAGTTAGCAGAGGATGAGTTTGAAAAAGTAAATGTTGATTTTCTTTCTCCACCTGTACATACACCAAAACTAGAGGAACCTGTTCCGTCTAGGATTGGACAATCTACGGTTGCAGAGGCAGCAAGTGCTGTGTAGGTCAAGCCGGTATAGTCATTATTTGTATTGGTAACTTTGTAACGCCAGATAATGTTCTTGGTGTGAGGAACTGCATGATTTAATGTCGTATCAGTAGCGCCTGGAGCAACTGCTAAATTTGAATTTTTTAGAATCCATGTAACCCCGTTATCAATGGTGTATTGAACTTGGAAATAAATAGTATTCAAACTCTCGTTGTTTTGTAAGCTCAGTGTTGAAAGTTTAGATCCAGAGTCGCATGAACCCATGATATTTACTACAGCTACATCTATTACACAGTTCACGAAATCACTTGTCGTATCGTTAGTCCATACGCCTGTAAATGCATCTGCTGTGTTTACTGATTCATACCTCCACTCTATCTTTTGGCCCTCTTGAACCTGTATAGTGTTTGTTGTTACCAGTGAAACTCCTGGAGCAATAACGGCATTTACTATTGATGAGTTAGTCCAGTCAGTGACCGTTGTGGATGAATTGAGAATTTTGTATTGAACATTGAATTTTGCTGCTGAAGTAGAGGAGCTGGTGTTTGTTACTTTAAATGAAGCTGCTCTATAATTTTCTGCACATGAGGTGTAAATTGCCTCCCCTGTTACTGCTGTAAATGGACAGTTAATGGTTTTTGTATCGGTATAGTTCCACTCTTCTAAATTAAGATTATTTAATACTTTGTTTACTTTGTAACGTACTTGGATTGTTCCACCATGTACAACAGTTACTTCTAGAGGATGGTTCTCTGTTAACCCGTTACTAACAATTTCTGCATTTCTAAATGCCTGCCATTCTGTGTCAGAATTTCTCTTATATTCAATAGTGAAATATGCGGTATCTGTACTTGATGGCACTAAGTTAATAACTGGTGTTGAGTTACCATTTCCACATGTCCCAAGACCAATATTTACTTCTACAGAACCACCATCACAACCACAATCTACAGTTGCACTAGCTGTAACCTCTTCCCACACCTGTCCTTCAAAGTCACCACCATTGGTTGTATCTTTAACTCTCCATGTAATAGTTTTTCCATCTGGTACAAATTTTGATAAATCAGTATTCGTCGACCCACCGGTAACCGATATATCGAAGGCCGATTCTAAGGAGTCTGTGGCAGATTGCCAAGTAATACCTCCATCCAGTGAATACTGCACCTTATAATATGAGGTGTAGTTGTCGTTATTTGTTATTGATAATGTTGAGGTTGCACCTAAATCATCACAATCACAGGTTGTTAGTGTTTGTGAGTAATCTGAGGCGGGGTCACAATCTATTGCCAGATTTGTAGTATTGACCATGACGTGATTCATAAAATTAGCATTGAAGTCGCCAGTTATTGAACCACTAGTAGTATTAGTACCCTCGTCATAACGATTGTAAAAAAGACCTGTACTTGTTAATCCTTTTATAAAGGCATACTCTGTTGGAGGTTCATCATAGCTATAGTATGTACTTCCACGATCATAAACCTGATAGTAAGAGCTGGAATTATAAAAATCGTGTGATCGAATATAGCCCCATTTTATAGTAATACTCTGACCATTTGGTACTTTAACCGAAGGTAAGTTAAACGTTGTCGTGTTAGTAAGTTCATCTGTTTGAGTTGTAACTTTACTCCAAGTAACGCCTCCATTTGTAGAATATTGATAAAAGAGCCTTGCTGGCTTGTATGGTTCTATATGAGTTACAGTTGTATCTTCAAACTTGAATTCTACTTGACCCTTATTTTCGAGACATGTTAACTGTGTTGATGTAAGAGTAACTGGTTGGATGTCGTTGCCATTACAATCAGAGTCGGCAGCTACTGTAATAGTTGAATAATTTCCAGTAAAGTTTTGCATATATTTTGTAGTCGTGTTACTTGAATAATATCTATATCTAATTTGATACTCGTGTGATGAGTCAAGCAAGATAACACTAGAGACAGACTCGCTTGATGTGTTAAAATAATACGGCTGTAACCACCCCCAATATGAAGCGTCATCCCCAACTAAACCACCATAACCATTGTGTTTGAACCAGTAACTACTTTCTTCTGAATACTGCATTTGTCCAAAAGGTTTCCAGGAATTTCCATCATGTGAAATCTCAACTTGAAAGTGAACATACGTGCTAGAGTTTACGCTACCACGTCTCTTGAGTTTCAATTCAAATTTATCAGGGCCATATGCACTACAAGATACATAATCAGTTTGGAAATAAAGAGGATCATCACTTGAACCGCCGACTGAAACTCCACAATCAACGTTTATTGGTGATGACTCAACAGCAGTGTAGTAAGCACCACCTGAACTACCTTCCATATGATACTTAATTGTTACTGTGTCTCCGTCGGCATAAGTTCCAAAAAGATTGACAGTATTTGTCCCAGAAGTCGCCGTAAGCGTAACAGTTCTCTCAACTGAATATGCTCCGTCATTTACTTTTATTTGATAGAGTAAGTAATTAGCTCTACTGGTGTTTCCCCCATAAGTTAATCTAATTGTCTGTTCATTGTTATAACATGAGCTCGCTGCGAGATATTGGGAGAAACTATGAGATGTAATATCGTTTGTACAATCAACAAGAAGAGTTCCTGTATTAGTAAAGCTTCCACTAGTAACAGGTGAAGTAGCAGCATACCTATACTTCATGACAATAGTTGTTCCCTGGGGAACTGTATCTTGAATAGTAAAAGTTTTAACTTCATTAGGAAGCAGCATCTTGTAAATCACTGCATTGCCGTTACTGGCATCATAGAATGCCTCATTCCATGTGGTGCCCAAATTAGTTGAGTACTGTATGTGAAAATAACCTGATGCCCAACCGTTGTTGCCTATTGTAATAGATGGTTTAGAACCACCAGAAACACAAGTACCTAAACCAATAGTTGCTGTACTTGCGCCTACAGTAGGACAGTTCACTGTTTTTACTGCTGAGTAATACAGTTTTGAGTTAGTAAAATTACCACTTGTATAAGAAAACTTAAACTTATACTGCACTGTTCCTGCGTGGTTGATAGTTGAAGAATCTGTATATGAGGTGCCTACTGCAAGATTAGTCTCAATATCCGTCCAATTAGTTCCACCATCCGTCGTTTTTGCAAGGTACAGATAATACTGCGTACCAGCAGGTCTTGTGACAGTAAATGTTGCAGTTGCAAATCCTCCTGTTTCTAAAGTATTTTGACACTCTCCAATAGTGACAAGATCGCTGTAGGTATCATTGGTAGAAGTAGTAGTTGTTGCTGTTCCCCAGCCAGTAGTTGTAATAACAGGATCACAATTTGTTGTACGTTGTTCAACAGTTTTATTGTAATTTCCAAAAACAATCCAATCTGTTGAGGCAAGCTCACTTTCAGCGTATGTGACTTTATATCTAATTTTCATTATGGAGCCAGATAATGCCCGAGTTGAAAGGTAAATATAATCTTTACTGCTGCTTTGCTGCTGATTTATATAGTTTGTTGTTTGAATTGCCGTATAGCCATCTGTCGCCAGACTTCCAGTAACACTACTATCAGTAACCGCACGATTATCGTTATAACTATCACTAGATTCGAGCTTGTAGAATAAGTCATTTTTAGTCCACGTAGAACCATTATCAAGTGAGATTTCAAATGCATACCATAATGCTGTTCTGTTGATGTCGCTATAGTTTGAGTTATACAATACCCAACCCATCCACTGTTTATTATCAACACAGCTGTTTACTACATTGGATGCTTCCATTTGATACTGATACGCCTGATTTGCTGGGTCAATATTTAAGTCACAGTCGTGATGCCTACTAACTCCATTTGACGGGGAATACAAGTATTCATATTCATAAATACTTGTATTCCATGATGGGTTTTCAGTATATGACTTCTGAATCCTCCAATGCATATACGCGTCTATTTCGTTTGTATATGTTTTCGCTCCTGCTGTATAAGTTAGAGTTTGACCGGCGGCTAAGGAAATTGTTGTTGTATCAGAAGAAAGGTAGTAGGACGAGCTGGTGTAGCCGGAGCCGGAACCTACTTTTGAAGGAGTCACCTTAAAATACACTGTTTCTGACTCATTATTAGTAAGAATTAATGTAGAGGTCTGGCCTGCAGAACTACATGTTGTCACTTCATAACTTGCTGTAACTGATGGGGTACAGTCGTTGAATTGATAGGTTGTGTATTTATATGGGTACCCAGATGTATTAGTCCAATCAGGATTCTCAATATACGAACCTTGTACAATCCACTGCATCCAACCTTCAGTATCATCAGGGTATAGTTTTCTCATGTCCGGACTGTTAGTAGCATCATATGTTAGAGTTTGGCCAGCTGGAACTGAAAAAGTTATTGAATTAGACCAATCTACATAGCTCGAACTTGATGTATTGTAAGTGCCAGAAGAAGTTTTAGTGGGTGCAGCTTTAAAGTACAAAGTCTGTGCTTCATTATTGGTTACAGAAAGAGTTGAGTACCTTCCAACAGAGGAACAGGTACTAAAAGTTGCTGACTGTGTAAAATCGGCAACACAGTTGGCTTGTTTACTAAAGACTGCCCATGCAGCGTTTGCTGTGGAATCTGTAGGGTTTGCCTCAGCAACACGATATCTGAAATATCCTGTTGAAGATGAGGAAATGGTTACCGGTGATGAAAAAGTAAGGGATTGACCATCGGCAATGGCCTGTCCATCTACGACCTCCGTCCACGTAACATTATCTGAAGAAAACTCTACATCAATAAAACCACCGTAACTATCGTTTGCTGCATTAAAGTTTGTTACTGTAAGCCTTATTGTTGCGTTACCAGAGCCATCACAGATTTGAGAAGTGTTTTGATTGATTATAGAATAATTACTACTGCTATTTGTTGATTCTCCACCATTGCCCCACCAGTTGCAATCTACAGCGCTACTTGCAGTCCATCGAATCCAAGAATCTCCTGATTTTAGATAATTTCCATAAGTTCTTGAAGTGAATGTTCCTTCAACAAAACTAGCACTATTTAAATCTGTTGGATAATAAACAAGGTAACTAGTTCCGTACGTCATTTTAAATTCTGGTGTAACTCCGTGATACACATCTGTTGTAAATGTATATGTTCCACCAGCACTGATAGGTTTATTTTGATCCTGCCATGAAAATTGAGAACTTCCTCTTGTATTACGTCTTGCTATAGCAAACTCCATTGTCGTATTTCCAGTATTTGTTACTGTCACCGTATATGACATCCTGTCTTGGTTACATGTACTATTCGTGGTTGCAGTAATAGTGCCTGTGTAGGTTTTACAGTCTATAGTTCTACTCGTAGCTGGTGTAAACCCGGATGTAGCTGTTGGATTAGCATCAGCAACAATGTATTGAAAATAAACTGTCTGAGCATTTGCTACTGTTGTTGCCATACTTATTGTCTCTGGTGTTCCTGAGACAACTAACTCACCATCTATAAAGGTTATCCAAGAACCACTTGAGCCAATCTTGTACTGAACATCAAAATATGCATTAACTGTTCCTGTATTAGTTAGGGTGACTGATGGTGTTGAAGATCCACCATTACAAGTTCCTGGAGCCGTATCAACTGTACCTGCAGCATACGCACCACAACCTGAGCCAGTTAATAAATCTCCGACCGTATAGAACGTACCACTTGATGGATTAGAAGTGTTATACCTCATCCTATACTCCACCGTCTGTCCTTGGTATACAGCAGGTGCATCAGACGTAGAAAACTGACCCCCTGGCGATATCTGTGTTCCATTTAATATACTTACCCAGCTTCCACCTGCAATTCTGTAATCTACATCGAAGTACTGTGTGGTTTGTTTGTTGTTGGTAATAAGAAGAGCTGGTTGTTGATAACCGCTTGCACACACTCCAAGAGAGGTTTTAAATGATGGAGCAAATGGATCATAAGCATTTGGTCCACAAGATGCACCATCTGTGTTATCACTTGTAAATGTTGTTCCTTTTGCAACTACGTTGTATTGATTGGTACCAGTTCTACTTACCTCAAATCTATTTCCAAGACCATCATCAATAATAAAACGAATCTCTCCCTCTGGAGTTTTATAGGTATAGCTTGCAAGTGTTGCTGAGACTCCAGAGAATGCTGCGTTTGTTGGTGTAACCTCTGTAATGGTGTTGTTGTCTTTATCGTAAAGTACAACTTTGTTAGCTAAAGCATTATAAGTAGCAAGCTCTTTCCCATCCCAGTTATCAATATAAGAAAAGTCAGCAGCATTAATATGAGTGGTCATACCTGGATTAGCAAAGGTAGTCACACCTCCTGTGTCTACGTTATAAATGTAGCCATGTTTGAAACCTGCCTGAGCCATATAAATTTGATCGTTACCATTTGCGTTCACGACATACTCTCCAGATGAGAAACCGTAGTAACCGTTTACCCCATCATAAAAATCAAGGTCACCGACTTGGGTATAGTCAGCAATATGAGCTAGTGGAGTAAGAGTACCTGTAGTACTAATGGTGAAGAGGTGTGTGCCATGCCCATCAGAGGTAATTGTTACATACATAATGCCTGTTGGTGACATAGCTAATGCATTAATACCTTTGACATTTCCTGCAATATTGGAAGTAGAGCTAAAGTCTACGGTTGTTGTAGTTCGTTGAATAGTGGTGGTCTCCGTAGCTACATATTGGTCAATAGTGAAGTTTGTAGAGGTATAATCCCAATCTAATTTATAAAAGTATGCTCTTGCATATGCATCGTTACAATCCCAGTTAGCACTCGCATAAGCATCTTCTTGAGGCACAGCCCATGAAGAGATTAATACGATTAAAAATAAAGCTGAATATGTGGTTCCTTTGAGTATATTTTTGAAAGTTGACGAGTAAATATAAGACTTTACTTTTAAATAACTAATTAAGAAATTAATTTTCATATAGCCCAACTATATTTTTTAACTAGATTGTATTCTAATTAACTTAAGTCTAGTTTAACTAGAATTGATTTAAA
>Ga0208971_1000497_pt1 | contig 27824 bp, 27 predicted proteins | sample AOAMet1_18_M0_10_2_FD_188229 | JGI IMG/M metagenome (GOLD analysis project Ga0208971, IMG submission 188229) | Ammonia-oxidizing marine microbial communities from Monterey Bay, California, USA - CAN11_18_M0_10 (SPAdes) | ecosystem: Environmental > Aquatic > Marine > Intertidal zone | place... | reverse complement strand
GGTGGCACGCGCAGCTGGACATCCCGTAAGGGAAACGTCGGCGGATTGAACAACAGCAGCAGTTCAATCCGCCGTTTTTAGTTTCGGGGCAGCGCCCCAATTTAAGAGCGAGGCAGGCCCAAGTGGCACGCAGGTTTAGAGGTGAAAGCCACCATAAGGTGGACAATAAGGGCCGGGTGTCTATTCCCGCTCTTTTTCGCCGCGTGCTGGAGCAGGGTGACCCCAATTATACCGAAGGTTTGAATCCGGAATTGGTGATCGTCTACGGAGATCACCGCCGCAATTATCTGGAATGTTACACAATTTCCGCCATAGAAGAGGTGGATGCCAAGATTGACACCTTGCCGCGCGGATCTATGGAACGTCGGATGTTGCAACGGCTGTTTCATGGGCAATCTTTCCCCACCATCGTAGATGATACGGGCAGGTTGGTGCTCCCGGCCAAACTGCGTCGGAAGATTGATCTGGATGCTGAGGCCTTCTTTATCGCGGCTGGTGACACGTTCCAAATCTGGAAACCTGAGACTTATGAAACAGAAGAATTAGCCAAAACTGAGGCTTGGTTGGATGAGTTGCCTGAGGATTTTGATCCGATGTCCTATTTGGACAGGGCGGGGCCAGATTAGATATGCAGCCTGCCTCCTCACCATCTGCGCCGCATGTCCCTGTTCTCATTGTACCATTGATTGAAGCGGCTGCACCCATTGAGGGCATCTGGATCGATGGCACCTTTGGGGCCGGTGGCTATAGCAAATATTTGCTCGAGGCCGGCGCGGGCCGGGTGATCGGAATAGACCGCGATCCCAGTGTTTTTGAGATGGCCGCCGATTGGGCGCCGCAATTTGGCGATCGCTTGCAGCTGGTACAAGACACATTTTCTAATTTGGATCAAACCGCCGATGTGGTAGATGGTGTGGTGCTGGATATCGGTGTATCTTCTATGCAGATTGACCAAGCTGAGCGCGGGTTTTCGTTTCAAAAAGACGGGCCGCTTGATATGCGCATGGGCGATAACGGCCCGACGGCGGCGGATATCGTCAACAGCGCCAGCGCGGAGCAGATTGCCGATATTTTGTACAATTATGGTGAAGAGCGTGCCAGCCGCCGCATCGCTAAAATGATCGTTGCGCGCCGCGAGGAAACTCCCTTTGAGCGGACCTTGCAATTGGCCGGGGTTGTTGAGCGGTGTTTGCCTCGGGCCAAGCCCGGCCAATCGCACCCGGCCACCCGCAGCTTTCAAGCTCTGCGTATCGCGGTAAATGGTGAATATGATCAATTGGTCCAAGGGCTTGCCGCTGCCGAGCGCATCTTGCGTCCCGGCGGCGTTTTGGCTGTCGTGACCTTTCATTCGGTCGAAGATCGCATTGTGAAGCGGTTTTTCCAAGCTCGCGCGGGCACACAGGCCGGAAGCCGATATGCGCCATCGGTTGAGGAAGTTCCGGCGCAATTTACCATGCAAAGCCGCAAGGCAATCAAACCGTCACAAGATGAACTTGCGGCCAATCCTCGGGCACGATCGGCCAAATTGCGCCTGGGGCGGCGAACCGAGGCGCTGGCGCTGCCTGTTGATCCGCGCAGCCTTGGCGTGCCGCAACTCCCGCAGCGGAGGGCCTCATGAAAAATCTGTTTTTGAGCTGTTTGGTTGTCGGTGTCATCGGGCTCGCCTTTTGGGCCTATACTGAAAACTATGAAACAAAGGGCAAATTGGATGAGGTGGCCCAGTTGAACCGCGATATTGCGGAGGCCCAATCGCGGCTCCGCGCTTTGAAAGCGGAATGGGCCTATCTCAATCGCCCTGAGCGGCTGTTGCAGCTGGTGAATGCCAATTTTGATGAGTTGAAATTGTTGCAGCTGACGGCGGATCATTTTGCCCGTTTGGAGCAAATTCCTTACCCCGGACCAGATTTAGGGCCAATCACCGAGCCGATTGAGGTGATGAACCGAGAGGCGTCGCGATGAACCGCAAACCTCTTCGGCCATTGGCGCGCATATTTTCGGCCAGAAACGCCGGTGAAAATCCCGATTGGATTGAAAATGCCAATCGGCGCGAGCGTATCGAGATACAGCATGAACGGATATTGCGCAAAACTCAGATGCGCCTGTTCATGATGGGCGGAATATTTGTCATCAGTTTTGGCGTTATTGGAATGCGTATGACAAGCTTGGCGGTCTCTGAGCCCATTGAGCCTAGGGCCCGCGCCACAGCGGCACAAATTCTCGCCAGTCGCGCGGATATCCTAGACCGTAACAATCGGGTTCTGGCCACGAATATAGAGACCCATTCGCTCTATGCGCATCCGCGTCAAATCATTGATCCAGAGGGCACAGCCCGGCAATTGGCGGAAATATTTCCCGACATCAATGTCGAAAAAATGGCGGCGCGCTTGGCGGGGCCGCAAGATTTTTTGTGGCTCAAACCCGCCATTAGCCCAGAGGAAAAACAGGCCGTGCATGACTTTGGTGAACCCGGTCTGTTGTTCGGCCCGCGCGAAATGCGCCTTTATCCCAACGGTCAATTGGCCGGTCACATTTTGGGAGGTACGACTTTTGGCGCGCAGGGCGTGCATTCTGCTGAGGTCATCGGAATTGCTGGCGTTGAGAAAGCCTTTGACACGTTTTTGCGCGACCCAAGATTTGACGGTCAACCCTTACAGCTGTCGATTGATGTCACGGTGCAATCGGCCCTGGAGGAGGCGCTTTACGGAGGCATGCGCTTGATGAATGCCAAGGGCGCATCTGCGGTGTTGATGGATGCCCATAATGGCGAGATTGTGTCGCTGGCCAGCCTGCCAGATTTTGATCCAAACAACCGTCCACGCCCTTTGACAAAGGGCGATGCCAGTGACAGCGCCCTGTTCAACCGCGCGGTCCAAGGGGTTTATGAGCTGGGTTCGGCGTTCAAGGCGTTCACTGTGGCCCAAGCCATGGATCTGGGTTTGGTGGAGCCGGGCAGTATGGTTGACACCAAAGGTCCGCTGAGATGGGGCAAACATAAGATCAACGATTATCGTGATTATGGCGCGCAGTTACCTGTTGAAAAAGTTTTGATTAAGTCTTCCAATATTGGCACGGCCCGCCTGTCGTTAATGATTGGTTCTGAATTGCAAAAAGACTTTTTGGATCGTCTCGGCCTGTTAACATCCACACCCATTGAAGTGATTGAGGGCCCAACGGGGCGGCCACAATATCCGAGTAATTGGTCCGATATCTCAACAATGACCATCTCTTATGGGCATGGCATTTCAACCTCGCCGCTGCATCTGGCGGCGGGATATGCTGCCATTGTCAACGGTGGGACTTTGGTGAAGCCGACGGTGCTGAAACAACCGACCGCGCCGCTTGGCGCGCGTATTATTACGCCCAAGACCTCGCGCCAATTGCGCAGTATGATGCGGCGTGTGGTGACCGAGGGCACTGCCCGGATGGGCGATGTTCCGGGCTATTCTGTGGCGGGAAAAACTGGAACTGCGGATAAGCCGAGCCCAGATGGCAGCTATTACAAAGACAAGGTGCTGGCGACCTTTGCCAGCTTCTTTCCAAGCACCGATCCGCGCTATGTCTTGATCGTGACGCTGGATGAGCCAGAAGACCGCACCGGCCCAGAGCCACGCCGGACGGCGGGCGCGACGGCCGTGCCTGTGGCGGCTGAAGTTATCCGCCGCGTTGCGCCTTTGCTGGGGCTTGCTCCAGAGATTGAACCCCCGCTGCAAAATGGTTTAACATTGGCCAACAACTGATTTTCAGAAAGCGAGCCGATGGATGGCGACCAAGAGCAAAACCCTTGCAAATTTAGGTCTGACCACGGCGCGGGCGTATCAACTGGAAATTCAAGGCCTCGCGGTTGACAGCCGCGACGTGCGAGATGGGTTTCTGTTTGCAGCATTGCCCGGGAGCCGCAGCCATGGGGCTGAATTTGCCCCATATGCCCTGCGCCGGGGCGCGCGGGCTATTTTAACCGACCCGGACGGGGCCGCGCAGATCTCGAAAACCTGTCCAGATCACGCGGCACAGATCTGCGTTGTCGATGATCCGCGCCAAGCGCTTGCGGCGGCCTCAGCTTTGTTTTTTGGGGCACAGCCGGAGGTGATGGTGGCTGTGACGGGCACCAATGGCAAAACCTCAGTCGCCAGTTTTTGCCGGCAAATTTGGAGTGAATTGGGGCTGTCAGCCATAAACTTGGGCACAACCGGCGTGCAGGGGGCGTGGAGCGCGCCTTTGAATCATACCACCCCGGAGCCCATCACCCTGCACCGGGTCTTAGCGCAGGCCGCCGCCGCTGGCGTGACGCATGGCGCGATGGAGGCCTCGAGCCATGGATTGGCACAAAAGCGCTTGGATGGGGTAGATTTGGCGGTGGCAGGTTTCACCAATTTTACGCAAGATCATCTAGATTATCACGCCACATTTGAGGCCTATTTTGCCGCGAAATCAGGTCTGTTTGACCGTGTGTTGGGGCCGCAAGGCTGGGCCGTCATCAACAGTGATGATGCCAAGGGGATGGTCCTTTATGAGGCCTGCCGTGCGCGTGGGCAAAACTGTCTGACCGTCGGTCGTGGCGCGGCAGATTTGCAGATTTTGGCCCAAACCTTTGAAGCCAACGGTCAAGAGATTTTATGCGCCTGGCAGGGGGCACGCTATCAGGTCAAACTGCCTTTGGTGGGCGGGTTTCAAGGGGAAAACCTGCTTTTGGCTGCGGGCATGGTGCTGGCGGCAGGCGCAGAGGCTGAAGCGGTCTTTTTGGCATTAAAGTCCGTGAGACCGGTGCGTGGGCGCATGGAATTGGCCGCCACCCGCGCCAATGAGGCTTCTGTTTATGTGGATTATGCCCATACGCCCGATGCCGTCTCCACGGCGCTGCAGGCTCTGCGGCCGCATGTGAGGGGACGGCTTGTTGTGGTTCTCGGCGCCGGGGGGGATCGCGATCCGGGCAAGCGGATCTTGATGGGGCAAGCAGCTGCGGCGCATGCCGATCGGGTGATCGTCACAGATGACAATCCACGCAGTGAAGACCCTGCCGCCATTCGGGCGATGGTCTTGGCTGGCGCGGGCGAGGCCGAAGAGATTGGCGATCGCGCCGAAGCGATTTTGTCCGGGGTTGACGGGTTGCAACCGGGCGATTGTTTGCTGATTGCGGGCAAGGGTCATGAAACCGGTCAAATAATTGGCGATGATATATTACCTTTTGATGACGTGGAACAGGCGAGCATTTCTGTATCGGCTTTGGAGGATTTTGCATAATGGCCCTATGGACTGCTTTTGAGGCCCAGGCTGCGACAGGCGGCTATTGTGCGGCGCCTTGGGATGCCCATGGCGTGTCGATTGACACGCGGACATTGCAGCCGGGCGATCTTTTTGTGGCATTGAAAGCGGCGCGTGATGGTCATGATTTCGTAGCGCAGGCCCTTGAGAAAGGGGCGGCCGCCGCTTTGGTGCAGCATCGCCCGGATGGGGTGCCTGAGACGGCACCGCTGTTGATTGTACCCGATGTCCTACAGGCGCTAACCGACCTGGGCCGGGCCGCGCGGGCGCGGTGCGCGGCGAAAGTGTTGGCGGTGACCGGCTCGGTGGGCAAGACCTCGACTAAAGAGATGCTGCGCAGGGTCCTTGAGTTTCAGGGGCGAACCCATGCCTCGGTGGCCAGTTACAACAATCACTGGGGCGTGCCGCTGACCCTGGCGCGCATGCCGGCTGATACGCAATTTGCCATCTTCGAGGTTGGCATGAACCATCCCGGAGAGATTGCACCTTTAAGCGAGATGGTGCAGCCGCATGTGGCACTGATCACAACCGTGGCCCCTGCGCATATGGAAGCTTTTGAGAGCTTGGAGGGGATTGCCCGGGAGAAGGCTGATATCCTGGCTGGGTTAACGCCCGGTGGGGCGGCTATTTTGCCCGCTGACGTCTCGACGATTGATATACTGGTGCAAGCCGCCTTGGCCAAAGGGGCGACAATTGTCGGATTTGGCGAGATGGCGGAAGCCTTTCGGCTGACGGCTCTTGAGATGCATCGCGATGTCACGGTGATCCAAGCCAGTCTGCGCGGCGTCCCCGCCGTGTTTCGGTTGAACACATTGGGGCGGCATTTTGCCGTCAATGCGATGGGTGTTTTGGCGGCGGTCGAGGCTTTGTCGGGCGATCCGACACGCGCGGCGGTCGATCTGTTCCGCTGGCAGCCGCCGGCGGGGCGCGGGCGGCGCGAGACGATCAGCTTAGATCCGGCGGATACCAGCGCCTATTTCGAGCTGATTGATGACGCCTATAATGCCAATCCTGCGTCTATGGCGGCAGCCTTGGAAGTTCTGGCAGCTTGTGATCCGCAAGAGCAGAAGGGCCAGAGACTACGGCGCATTGCGATTTTGGGCGATATGTTGGAGCTGGGGCAGGAGGAGGCGCAGTGTCACGCGCAGCTGGCCAGCAATAACTATTTGTTAACCGTGGATGTGGTGCATTGTGTTGGGCCGCGCATGCGGGCTTGTTATGACGCATTACCGGCCGCGATCCGCGGTCGCTGGGTACCTGAGGCGCAAGAGCTGGCCTCGGGCTTAGGGGAGTTGATTGCCCCAGGGGACCGGGTTTTGGTCAAAGGCTCCTTGGGCAGCAAAGTTTCAATGATTGTTGACCTGATCCGCAAATTAGGGCATCGCTCACAACCGTAGGTGTAAGGGGAATTTAGATGGTTTATTGGCTGACATTATTGTCGGATGGTGGCGATTTTTTCAATCTTTTTCGCTATATCACCTTCCGGGCTGGCGGCGCATTTTTGACATCGCTGCTGTTTGGATTTGTATTTGGCAAGCCGCTAATAAACCTTTTGCGCCGACGTCAGGGGCGCGGGCAACCAATCCGGTCCGATGGACCTGAGGGGCATCAATCCAAAGCGGGCACGCCGACGATGGGGGGCGCGCTGATTTTGGGGGCTTTGGTGGTCTCCACACTGCTGTGGGCGCGGCTTGATAATATGCATATTTGGGTGGTGCTGTTTGTAACCATTGGCTTTGGCGCGATTGGCTTTGCCGATGACTATGCCAAAGTCTCAAAGCAAACCTCTGCCGGGGTTCCGGGCCGGGTGCGGCTGGGACTGGGGTTTGTGATTGCTTTGATCGCCGCGCTGGTGGCGGCGCAATTGCATCCCGAAGGCCTGCGTTTACAGGTGGCCGTTCCAGTGCTGAAAGACGCATTGGTGCCTTTTGGCATAGTGTTCTTTCCCTTTGCCATGATCGTAATCGTCGGAACGGCCAATGCGGTCAATCTTACCGATGGTTTGGATGGTTTGGCCGTTATGCCGGTGATGATTGCCGCCGCGGCGCTCGGGGTTTTGGCCTATGCGGTGGGCCGGGTTGATTTTACCCAATATCTGGACGTGCATTATGTGCCGGGAACCGGCGAGTTGTTGATTTTCTGCATGGCCTTGATTGGCGGAGGCTTGGGCTTTTTGTGGTACAATGCGCCACCTGCCGCCATATTCATGGGCGATACAGGCAGCCTTTCACTGGGCGGGGCGCTGGGCGCCATTGCCGTTTTGACCAAACATGAGATTGTTTGGGCGATCATTGGCGGTGTATTTGTCGCCGAGGCCTTGAGTGTGATTATCCAGGTGTTTTGGTTCAAACGCACCGGTCGGCGGGTGTTTCTCATGGCACCAATCCATCATCATTTTGAGAAAAAAGGCTATGCGGAAAGCCAGATCGTGATCCGTTTTTGGATCATTGCCATTGTCTTGGCGATGATTGGCCTGGCGACTTTGAAAGTTCGGTAGATGGACATCGGGGCCGCGCGCCAATTGGAGAGCAGAGCATGATAGCAGTTCAGGGAATGCATGGGCGCCGGGTCTTTGTACTTGGAATGGGCCGCTCTGGCTTGGTCGCCGCGCAGGCCTTGGTGGCTGGTGGCGCAGATGTGCTGTGCTGGGACGACGGCGAGGCGGGGCGCAAGCGGGCGCAGGAGGCGGGCTTGCAGTGCAGTGATCCGTTGCGTGACGGGCTTGAGGGGGTGGATATGCTGATCACCTCACCGGGGATTGCGCACCTCTATCCCAAGCCGCATCCGGCCATTGCCCGAGCGATGCAGCTCGGCATTCCTCTCGATAATGACATTGGCCTCTTCTTTCGCTCCTTTGCGACGCAATCTTGGACCGGGTTTGACCTAGCGCCCAAGGTGATTACTGTGACCGGCTCAAATGGCAAATCCACCACCAGCGCCCTGATACATCATTTGCTTGAGGTGGCTGGGCGGCGCAGCCAGCTGGCGGGGAATATTGGCCGCGGGGTGCTGGATCTTGACCCGGCTGAGGATGGCGATGTCATCGTTCTGGAACTGTCCTCCTATCAGCTTGAACTGGCCCGTAGCCTAACACCTGATATCGCAGTCTTTACCAACCTCTCTCCAGATCACTTGGACCGCCATGCCGGCTACGGCGGCTATTTTGCCGCCAAACGCCGCCTGTTCTCGGAGGGCTGTCCAGATGTTGCGGTCATCGGCGTTGATGAGCCAGAGGGGCAGTATTTGGCCACGCAATTTTCTGATCACACCCATGATGATAGGGTGATCCGCGTCCTTTCTGGACAAAAACCCAAAGGCAACAATTGGCAAGTGACAGCCCGCAAGGGATTTTTGGCGGAAAGCCGAAAGGGCCGGCAAATCGCCTCAATCGATCTGCGCGATATCCCTGGACTTCCCGGGGCACATAATCACCAAAATGCTTGTGCCGCCTATGCGGTTCTGCGCGCTTTGAATGTGGCGCCGCGGGTGATTGAAGAGGGGCTGCGCAGCTTTGCGGGCCTGCCACATCGCAGCCAGGTGATTGGTGAGCTGTCTGGCGTGCGGTTTGTCAATGACAGCAAGGCCACGAACGTCGACGCTGCGCTCAAAGCGCTGAGCGCATTTGACACGATCCGCTGGATCTGTGGCGGGTTGCAAAAAGAGGGCGGGCTCTCGGCTCTGCAACCGGCCATGGGGCATGTGCAGAAAGCCTATGTGATTGGCCGTGAGGCGGAGGCTTTTGCGATGCAGCTTAATGTGGAGTGCGAGGTTTGCACGACGATGCAGGCGGCCGTCTCTGCCGCCTATGCACAAAGCCAACCCGGCGAGGTGGTCCTCTTGGCCCCGGCTGCGGCAAGCTTTGATCAATACGACAGTTTTGAAACCCGCGGCGAAGATTTCATTGCACAGGTGGCAGCTCTCAAAGGGACTTAGGCCTGCACGCTGTGCTTTTTTGGCGACGATTGGCGCGTTAGGGCTGAACACTTATTTTGCGTATAAAATTTTATTTGTAAGGACATATTATGATACCAAAAAAGTTGCATTTTGTATGGGTTGGCGATGAAAGCAAAAGGCCGGACAATTGCATCCAGTCTTGGGCCGAGTTGAACCCCGATTATGAAATTGTCATCTGGGGCAATACGGCGCTGTCTCAGTATTCTTGGGTGAATAAAAACACATAGACGCAATGTATTCGCGTGAACTTAATGGCGTGGCCGATATCATGCGCTACGAAATTCTGTTCAATGAAGGGGGCATTGCTTTGGATGCGGATTCCCTGTGTCTGCGGCCATTGGAAGATTGGGTGCTTGAGTCGGCCGCTTTTGCCGCTTGGGAGCATGAACACATTCGTCCCGGTCTGATCGCGGCTGGGGCTATGGGGGCGGAGCCGGGCCATGAATTTTTTGGTGCCTGTGTGAAACGCCTGTCGAAAAAATGGCGCGTGACCAACAAACGCGCTTGGAAAACCGTCGGGCGGCAATTGATTACCGATGTTCACAAAGACACGCGCTATGATCTGACCATATATCCGTCACATTTTTTCTATAAAAGTCATCATTCCGGTTGGAAATATACCGGCACGGGCCCCTGTTTTTCTGACCAATTCTGGGGGTCAACCTATGGCTATGAGGGCATAACCTGAGATGGCCGCCCTGTGACGACGCGCGGGTGTCACGCACAGGTGATCCAGGAGTGTGGGAGCATATCCTGATTTCGGGCAGCGGGATCAGCGTACCAGTTTTTTGGCGCGACGATGATCTTTTCTGCATGGCCATTCAACCAGGCACCCCACCAAGAAAAAGAGGAGTTGGCAATGATATGATGGCGGCAGCTGGACATGAGCCGCAGATCTTCATAATTTGTGGCCTCATCGTTGAGGTCGACAAAAATGGTTTCATATCCCGGCTTTAGATTTTGTTTCGCCCAAGCGATATCATCTGAAAAATATAGAAGATCGGCGCTTTTTGCGTCTTGCCCGCAATATATTCAATGGCCGTCTTGTAATATCCCAAGTCGCAGATCCCGTGATGCGCATTTGCCAATGGGTTGGTGACATAATCTCCGCGCCGCACATGCAGCGAGACCGCATTATGCGATGCGATCTGATCCAGAAGTGATTGATTTTGTGCCAATGGCGGCGTGAGGATATTTAGGTCTTCTCGGATCGTATCTTCGAATGCTTTGAAAAATTTTTCGCTTTGCCAATAGCCTTTGAGCCGCGCATGCGGCCCGAGGGATGCAAACCGCGGATCATAGCCGAGCGCGGATTCGCGAAATACCCGCGCCGGTCCATATTGCAAAAAACTCTAGATCGAGCGCAGCCCCAATCGGCGCAAAGGCTTGGGTGACATTATGATCTCTGATCGAATATTGAAATGCCCAAGGTCAAATGCGCGGGTGGTGGTATTTTCCTTCTCTCGCCCATCCCATAGGAGCCGCAATTTCACATTATGGCGCAAGGAGAGCGCCCGGCCGCAGCAGTATTGAAACAGTTGGTTCCCAAGGCCTCCAACGATATGAGTCGTAATCATCTCGTCAGTCTCCAAGTCTTATATTTTCTGGGCCAGTGCGAAATTGCACGATGCAGCGGCTGCGCTCGCGACCGGCATTTTAGGGGCTATGCGTCTTTTGAGATAGGCGGGCTGCAAAAATTATTTATCGGCTGCGGCTTTGGTGGCTGCAAAAGGGTTATTATAAGAGATTTCTCCAGTCTTGGGAAAAAAGTATAGGAATCTGCGTGATGGTTTTCGCCGCAGGGCACAAAACAAACTTCTTGGACAACGTTGGGCAGGCAAATCGCAGCTGCCACCGGTCGCGAACACCAATGGCCATCCGGGCTTGAGCGCTGTGACATTCACTAAATCAACCTGAACCATCGCGCGGACCGTCGCGCGGAAATGCAATCTGAATTTAAAGCGCTCGGCGTGACCCAGTTTGCCCGCTTTGAGGCGATTGCAGATGCCAATGGCGCGCTGGGCTGCGCCAAATCTCATGAAGCTGTGCTTTCATCGGCGTCAACTTCAGAAGACTAGCTCGTCATGATCTGCGAGGATGATTGCCAATTTATCGCCGATCGCGCCGCAATAGACGCAGCGATTGAGGAGTTTTATTATAATCTGCATTTGAGCGTGCTGTGTTTGGCTTATAATGCTGAAAATGAATTTTCGATTTCTCAAAATCTGATGATCACCTCTGACACGCAGACGATGAGTTGTTATATTTTAAAAGCCTCTGCAATTGTCGAGGTATTTGAATCTGTGCGCTTCAGCGTGGACAACCTATCGCGCGGAGGGGCGAGGTTTGACTATGCGATTGACCGGGTTTGGAAGCGATTGCAGCAGCGGATGTTTTTTGCCCTAACCAAAGGGCGTCTCGCCCGGCAGCGGCCATCTTTTTCAGACATCGAAAACAGTCACCAAGATTATGGCTTTTGAGACTGGCCTATAAGACTGGCCTATAAGACTGGGCGATAAGTGCCGGGCCGCGGCTACAGCCCTGCCTTAATCGACTGGCCTGCCACCCACCCAGAGGACCAGGCCCATTGGAAGTTATACCCGCCAAGCCAGCCTGTCACATCCACACATTCGCCGATGAAATAGAGACCAGGTTGAGTTTTTGCCATCATCGTTTTGGAGGAGAGCGCAGCGGTATCCACCCCGCCGACCATCACTTCTGCCGTGCGATACCCCTCGGTGCCTGCTGGGGTGAGCTGCCACTGGGTGAGGCGTTTGGTGAGTTGGTCCAGCTGCGCGGCGGTGAGATCGGCAATACGTTCGGGCAATGTGAGATCGTGTAGCACTAAGGGCACGAGCCGAGCCGGCAGAAGGCGTGCGAGGATGCTCGAGGGTGATTTTCGCCCTTCGGTTTCCTTGGCGTCCCGCACAGCTTGGCGCAGGCATTCTTCTGACAACATTCGCAGAGTGAGCAGGTCGCCCGGTGCCCAATAGCTCGACACTTGCAGTGCCGCAGGCCCAGACAGGCCGCGGTGCGTGAACAATACAGCTTCCTCAAAAGCGGTGCCATTGGTCTGCAAGAGCGCGGGGGCGGAGACGCCACTTATGGACTTAAAGGCCTCCTGCTGCGCGCCGGAAAAGGTGAAGGGCACCAATCCCGCGTAGGTTTGCGTCACGGGAATGCCGAATTGCTGGGCCAGGCGGAGGGCGAAGTCGGTGGCCCCCATCTTCGGGATTGGCTTGCCGCCGCAAGCCACCACAAGATTACGCGCTGTGACCGATCGTGACCCCTGCGCTCCGCTGAGCTGGATCGCATAGCCAGCTTCAATCGCATTGACCGATTGCACAGAGGTGTTGAGCTCGACCTGTCCACTTGCCTCAGCCACGCCTTTGAGAAGCATGGCGACAATCTCTTTGGCAGAGGTGTCGCAAAACAATTGTCCCAGTGTTTTTTCGTGATAGGCAATGCCGCTGCGGGCCACCCAATCAATAAAATCCCATTGCGTGTATCGGGCCAGTGCGGATTTGGCGAAATGCGGATTGCCGCTGATATAATTTTCAGCTGAGGCATATAGGTTGGTGAAGTTACACCGACCGCCGCCGCTGATGCGAATTTTCTCGCCCGCGGCCTTTGCGTGATCAATCACCAAGCATTTGCCAGGCGCTTGCGCGGCGCAGATCAACCCAGCCGCTCCAGCGCCGATAATGAGTGTGTCAAAGTCCATAGGCGATGACTTGCCTGTTGCGGGGCAAATGGCAAGGCAATTGGTACTGGAAAAATGCGCAAACTCCGGCTAATGTTGAAGGAGACCTCAAAAATGGGGCGCAGTACAGGCGGTTTTACGATGACAGAGATGGTACATGGGCCTTTGCCCGTTGAAGTGCGCGATCCAATTTTGCCGCGGTGGTGGCGAACCGTGGACCGTTGGACGATGGCGAGCGTTCTGTTTTTGTTTATTTTTGGTTTGATATTAGCACTCGCAGCCTCGCCCCCATTGGCAGAGCGCAACAATCTTGAAGCGTTTCATTATGTGCACCGGCAAGCGATCTTTGGGGGTTTGGCCCTTGTGGCCATGACCATCACATCCATGATGTCGCCCGATACGGTGCGGCGCTGGGCCACGGTGGGCTTTGGCTTTGCGCTTTTGGCGCTGATCTTATTGCCGATATTTGGAACAGATTTTGGCAAGGGCGCGACGCGTTGGTATTCTTTTGGGTTCGCCTCCGTGCAGCCTTCTGAATTCATCAAGCCGGTCTTTGTGGTGTTTTCAGCTTGGTTGATCTCAGCCTCCTTCGAGCCTGGCGGACCTCCTGGGCGGATGATGTCTTTCGCCGCGGCGGTGGTGATTGCCGGGTTTTTGGCCCTGCAACCTGATTTTGGTCAGGCCAGTTTGATCCTCTTTGCTTGGGGCGTTATGTATTTCTGCGCCGGAGCGCCACTTTTGTTCATTCTGTCCATGGCCGCAGCAACGGTTTTGGCCGGTTTTGTGGCTTATAATTTCAGCGAGCATTTCGCACGACGCATTGACGGCTATATGGCTGCTGATGTGGATCCAAATACCCAGCTTGGCTATGCGGCCAATGCCATCCAAGAAGGCGGGTTATTTGGTGTCGGTACCGGTGAAGGTTCGGTGAAATGGTCCTTACCCGATGCCCATACGGATTTCATCATTGCGGTGGCAGCTGAGGAATATGGCGTGCTGATGGTCTTGGTCATTTTGGGACTATTTGCCGTGATCGTTCTGCGAACGCTGGCCCGTTTGGTGCAAGAGCGGAATCTTTTTGTGCGCCTCGCTGGGACCGGTTTGGTGTCGATGTTTGGGGTGCAAGCGATGATTAACATGGGGGTCGCGGTGCGTTTGCTGCCGGCTAAGGGCATGACTTTGCCTTTCGTCAGCTACGGTGGATCTTCCTTGATCGCTGGCGGCGTTGCTTTGGGCATGATCCTGGCCTTTACGCGCAGTCGTCCCCAAGGGGCTTTGAGCGCTGTTTTGCGTGGATATTGATATGACACAATCTCCCCTTTTGGTTCTCGCGGCCGGTGGTACTGGCGGGCATATGTTCCCGGCGCAGGCCGTGGCAGAGGTCATGTTGGCGCGCGGGTGGCGGGTGGTTCTATCGACTGATGCGCGCGGTGCACGCTATACGGGCGGGTTTCCCCCCGAGGTTGCGATAGAACAGGTTTCCAGCGCCACTTTCGCCAAGGGTGGGTTGGTTGCCAAAATTCTCGTGCCGATCCGAATAGCCTTTGGCATCACAGTTGCGCGGCGAAAAATGCGCCGGGATCGGCCAAAGGTTGTGGTGGGGTTCGGCGGTTATCCGGCCATACCGGCCATGGGGGCTGCAACTTCGCTGGGCGTGCCCTGTCTGTTGCATGAGCAAAATGGGGTCCTGGGGCGCGTCAATCAATTGTTTGCGACGAGGGTCAATCAAATCGCCTGCGGTACATGGCCCACTGAATTGCCTGCGGGGCTGACCGGCCATCATGTGGGCAATCCGGTGCGCGCGGAGGTCTTGGCGCGCCATGCTGCGGGCTATAGCGCACCTGGCGATCATTCCATGAGCCTTCTGATTATCGGGGGCTCGCAAGGCGCGCGTATTTTGTCCGACGTGGTCCCTGCGGCTGTTGCCTTATTGCCCAAGAGCTTGCTCAAAAATTTGAGCATTGCGCAACAGGCCCGCGAAGAGGATCGCGCGCGGGTGCAAGCGGCCTATGAAGATATGGGTCTGCGCGCCGATGTCCGGCCGTTTTTCGATGATATTCCCGAGCGCATGAGTGAGGCGCAGCTGGTGATTAGCCGCTCCGGCGCCTCCTCTTTGGCGGATATTTCGGTCATTGGCCGCCCATCGGTTTTGGTCCCCTTGGCAGCGGCCATCCGGGATGAGCAAACCGCAAATGCCCGCGCATTGGTCGAGGCGGGTGCCGCGCGGCTGTTGACCGAAGACGCCTTTACGCCCGAGGCTTTGGCCCGTGAAATTCAAGATATATTAACCAATGGCCCTCAAGCCCAATCTATGGCCGAGTCGGCGCTGAGCTGCGCCAAGCCTGAAGCAACAAAAACCCTTGCCGATATGATCGAGGCCTTGGCCGGAGCGACGTGATGAACAAAGTAACCAAACTGCCTGGAGACATCGGCGCGATCCATTTTGTCGGGATCGGCGGCATTGGCATGTCTGGCATAGCGGAGGTTCTGTTGGATCAGGGCTATCGGGTGCAGGGATCTGACTTGAAAGCCTCTGAGATCACCCGTCGGCTTGAGCGTTTGGGTGCCACGGTATTTTTGGGGCAACGGGCGGAGAACTTGGCGGGTGCTGAGGTGATTGTTGTCTCGACGGCCATTAAACCGGACAATCCTGAACTGGATGAGGCGCGTAAAGCCGGCCTGCCGGTGGTGCGGCGGGCCGAAATGCTGGCCGAATTGATGCGGCTCAAGTCGAATGTGGCCGTCGCTGGCACCCATGGCAAGACCACCACCACAACGATGGTCTCAACTTTGCTGCATGCAGGCGGATTTGATCCAACGGTTGTGAACGGTGGTGTCATCCATGCTTTTGAATCCAACGCCCGCACGGGCCAGGGAGAATGGATGGTGGTCGAGGCCGATGAGAGTGACGGCACATTCAATCGCCTGCCAGCAACCATTGCCGTGGTTACCAATGTGGATCCTGAGCATATGGAGCATTGGGGCAGTTTCGACAATCTGCGCCAGGGATTTTTCGAATTTGTACATAATATCCCATTTTATGGTCTAGCGGTCTGCAACACAGATCACCCCGAAGTGCAGGCTCTGGTCGGACGAATTACGGATCGCCGGGTTGTGACCTATGGGTTTAACACCCAAGCCGATGTGCGGGCTGTCAATCTGTCCTATGCCCAGGGCGCGGCCTATTTTGACGTGGCGCTGCGCGATGGTCGTGTGATCACCGATTGCACCCTGCCCATGCCAGGAGATCACAATGTCTCGAATGCTCTGGCGGCAGTGGCCGTGGCGCTGCATTTGGGTATGAGCGCGGAGGCGATCCGCGAGGGTTTGAAGAGTTTCAAGGGCGTCAATCGCCGCTTCACGCGGGTGGCTGAAATTGACGGGGTTACAGTGATTGATGACTATGCTCATCATCCGGTGGAAATTGCCGCCGCGCTCAAAGCGGCACGTCAATCCCATTCGGGCCGGATCATGGCCGTGCATCAACCGCATCGCTATTCGCGGCTGAATGACCTGTTTGAAGAGTTTTGCACCTGTTTTAATGATGCAGATGTGGTTGGAATTATGGATATTTTTGCCGCAGGTGAGGCGCCCATTGAAGGGGCTGATCGTGACAGCCTTGTGGCCGGGCTGACCAATCACGGGCATCGCAACGCGCTGGCGGTGGCTGATGAGGCCGCACTTGCCGCCTTTCTCACTGAGCAGTGCAGACCGGACGATATGTTGATTTGTCTGGGTGCCGGTTCGATTTCAGCTTGGGCGCATGGATTGGCAAAGTGAGCTTGGGTGGGCGCTTGGTTGTTGGCATCAAGACCTCAGTAAACCAAGGTGAAGAGATTTACTTAGGGCTTTGACTTGGCGGCCATGATCCGGTCTAAAGAAACGGAATTCTTGAGGCGCAGATGATGTCTATTCCAACTCCCCGCGGGCGCTTGACGCTGAACCGCTCTTTGGCGGATCTCACATGGTTGCGCGTGGGGGGCGCCGCAGATGCAGTGTTCCAACCAGCTGATCGGCAGGATTTGGCCGAATTTTTGGCTCAACTGCCACAAGAAATCGCGATTTTTCCGATGGGTGTTGGGTCAAACCTGATCGTGCGAGACGGTGGGTTGCGGGCGGTGGTGATCCGTCTGGGCCGCGGTTTTAACGCGATTGAAACGGATGGTGACATGATCCATTGCGGGGCCGCGGCTCTGGACAGCCATGTTGCGCGCAAAGCGGCAGAGGCCGGGCTTGATATGACCTTTCTGCGCACCATCCCTGGAACGATGGGCGGGGCGCTCAAGATGAACGCAGGCTGCTATGGCGCATATGTCGCTGATGCTTTTGTCTGCGCAAGCGGCTATGGACGGGCGGGCCGTGCGGTATCTTATGATGCGAAAACCCTCGGATTTTCCTACCGCAGCAGTGATTTGCCGCAAGATGTTGTCATCACTGACATCACCCTGCGCGCTTTGGGGCGGGATGCGCCGGAGAGGCTGCATCAAAAGATGGCGGACCAACTGGCCCACCGCGATGAGACACAGCCGACCAAGGAGCGGACCGCGGGCAGCACCTTTCGCAATCCAGCCGGCTTCAGCTCGACAGGGAAGGCCGATGACACACATGATCTAAAGGCCTGGAGCTTGATTGACGCGGCCGGATGCCGGGGGCTTGAGCTTGGCGGCGCGCAAATGTCACCCAAACATTCGAACTTCCTCATTAACACAGGCGCGGCCACCGCCATGGATCTCGAGGCTTTGGGGGAAATGGTGCGAAAAAAGGTTTACGATCACAGTGGTTTGACGTTAGAGTGGGAAGTAATGAGGGTCGGAGACCCCAAGGACGACTAAACGCGATTTAAATCGCGGCAACAAAAGCCCCTGAAGAGGGCGAAATATTGAGCGAGAACAGTGGGTATGTCGAGCAGGACTCCCGAAACTGTGGCCGTTTTGATGGGTGGGCTAGGCGCGGAGCGCGCTGTCTCCCTATCGACAGGCCAAGAATGTGCCACCGCCTTGCGGCAGGCGGGCTATCGGGTTGTTCAAATTGATGCGGGCGCGGATCTCGTTGCACAGTTGCAGCGGGTGCAACCGGATGTTGTGTTCAATGCTCTGCATGGGCGCTGGGGCGAAGATGGCTGTGTCCAAGGTTTGCTGGAGTGGATGCAAATTCCCTATACGCATTCAGGCGTGCTGAGTTCAGCGCTTGCAATGGATAAAGAAAAAACCAAAGAGGTGTTTCGCGCCGAGGGGCTGCCTGTCGTTGAGAGCTTATTGATTGCGTGGCCAGATTTGGATGAGACACATCCCATAGCGCCGCCCTATGTCATCAAACCGAACAATGAAGGATCCTCTGTCGGAGTTTATTTGGTAGAGGCGGGCGCGTCCTGCCCTCCGCCCATGTCGGAGGATATGCCTGATATCGTCATGGTAGAGACCTTTGCGCCGGGCCGCGAGCTGACCACAACCGTAGTCGGCAGTCGTGCCTTGACGGTCACGGATATTTTGACCGATCGCTGGTATGATTATGAGGCGAAATATGTTGAAGGCGGGTCAGAGCATGTTGTGCCGGCCAATTTGCCTCAAGATATTTTTTCCGCCTGTCTCGACTATGCGCTTAAAGCGCATGAGGTTTTGGGCTGCCGCGGGATTTCGCGTACCGATTTTCGTTGGGACGAGGGTCGAGGGCTGGATGGTTTGATCCTGCTGGAAACCAATACCCAACCGGGGATGACACCCACCTCGCTCTCACCGGAACAGGCTGAGGCGGTGGGGATTTCTTTTCCAGACTTATGCAAATTTTTAGTGGAGGATGCCTCATGCAACCGTTGAGTGCGCCAACTCCACTGATCGCGCCAAGACGTGGCGAGGATCGCACGGTTGCGAGCGACCCTGCGCCGTCTGTTCTGAGCTATCGGCTGCAGCGCCTTTGGCTCACGCCGATTTTTCGCGCATGTGTCCGGGTGGGTCTGCCGGCCTGTTCAATTGTGGGTTTGGTTTGGATGTTTTTATCCCAAGATGAAAATCGGGCCTATCTGCGCGGTTTGGTCCAAGAGGCACAGGTCAATGTGCAAAACCAGCCGGTTCATCAATTGCAAACCTTGACTATTGAGGGGGCATCGCCCGTGTTGGCGCAGGAAATCCGGGCGGAATTTGGCGATCTTTTTCCTATCAGTGCGTTTGAATTGGATCACGAGGCTATGCGCCGCTGGATTATGGACATCCCTTCCGTGGCGCATGCAGCGGTGATTGCATCCCCCGGCGGTTTGCTATCAGTGCAGGTCAGCGAAATCGCACCAGAGTTCATTTGGCGCACAGTCGAAGGGCTGCAACTGGTCTCTGCTGGCGGTGAGCTATTGCGCCGGGTTGAGCGGCGAGCCGATTTTCCGCATCTGCCCTTGATTGCGGGCGAGGGGGCTTTGGAGGCTCTACCAGAGGTGCGCGCTTTGCTGCAGACCGCCGCGCCGGTCGTAGACAGGTTGCGCGGTTTGGTGCGGATTGGCGAGCGGCGCTGGGATGTGGTGCTGCTCGATGGGCAAACGATTGCCCTGCCTGAGGCCAATCCGGATCCTGTTTTGGCCCAAGTTCTCGTTCTGAGCGCGGCGCAGGATTTGTTTGAGCGTGATATCTTAATGATGGATTTTCGCAATCCACGCCGCCCCACCCTGCGTCTGCGCCCGCAAGCTTTGGCCGGGTTGAAACAGGTGAAGGGCGTGACATTTTCGGAGTTTGCCAAATGAATGATTTTTATCAAGCCCAACGGGCGATGCGCGCCTTGCGAACCACCGCTATTCAACGCGGGGTGATCGCGGTGATGGATGTGGGCAGCTCAAAAGTGGCCTGCCTGATTTTGCGGTTTGATGGGCCGAGCGAGATTTCATCTGGTGAGGTCATTGGCTCTATGGCCGGACAAACGAGCTTTCGGGTGATTGGCGCGGCCACCACAAAATCGAGGGGCATGCGCTTTGGTGAAATTGAATCGATGGCAGAGACCGAACGGGCCATACGGACTGCGCTGCAAGCCGCCCAGAAAATGGCCCTGGTGCGGGTGGACCATGTGATTGGCTGTTTTTCTGGCGGTGCGCCCCGCAGCTATGGGGTATTTGGCGAAGTTTCCATTGCTGATGACGCAGTGCACTCACAGGATATTGGCCGCGTGTTGGCGGCCTGTGATCTGCCTGATTTTGGCGAAAGCCGAGCTGTGATGCATGCGCAGCCGATTAATTTCACACTGGATGATCGTGCTTGGATGACCGACCCGCGTGGTCATGTTGGGCAAAATCTTTCTGCTGATCTGCATATTTTGACTGTAGAGGAGCGTGCCATACAAAATCTCAACCAATGCGTGAAACGCTGTGATGTTGAGCTGGCGGGCGTGGCCTCCTCGGCCTATGTTTCGGCGCATGCGGCTTTGGTTGAAGATGAGCAAGAGCTTGGTGCGGCCTGTATTGATATGGGTGGCGGGGCGACGGGCATTTCTGTTTTCTTCAAAAAACACCTGATTTATGCCGACAGCGTGCGGATGGGTGGGGATCATGTCACCAGCGACATCTCCATGGGTCTTCAAATTCCAACGGCGTTGGCCGAGCGGCTCAAAACACTTCACGGGGGGGCAATGGCTATGGAAGTGGATGACCGCGAAATGATTGAAACCGGCGGCAATAGCGGCGATTGGGAACATGATCGCCGCCAGGTGAGCCGGTCGGAACTGATCGGAATTATCCGCCCGAGAATTGAGGAAATTCTTGAAGATGTCCGCGACCGGCTTGATGCGGCAGGCTTTGACAATCTACCCGGGAAACAAATCGTTTTGACCGGAGGGGCCAGTCAGCTCCCTGGGCTCGATGGTCTGGCGGCGCGCATTTTGGGCCAACACGTTCGTCTCGGTCGTCCCATTCGGGTGCAGGGTCTGCCGCAAGCGGCCACCGGACCGGCCTTCTCTGGAGTGGTGGGCTTGGCGCTCAATGCGGCTCATCCGCAAGATGAATGGTGGGACTTTGAGGTGCCACAACCCCAATTTGTCGGTCGTCCGCTGCGTCGCGCCCTGCGTTGGTTTCGCGACAATTGGTAAAAGGCCCCTATGGTGAATAGCAAAATTTAGCGTAAAACGACGTTTTCTATGCTATATTTTGTAAAAATAAAGACTTTTTTCGTGACGCGAGTCAAAACTGGCGTTACAGTAGTTCAAAATTGGTGTGCCGCAGAGCAGTGCGGACAAAGCAGGTGGATAAAATTATGGCTCTAAACTTAACCATGCCCGAGCAAGATGACCTGAAACCCCGTATCACGGTCTTCGGTGTTGGCGGTGCCGGCGGTAATGCTGTTGATAATATGATTGAAAAAGAGCTTGAGGGCGTGGAATTTGTGGTTGCAAATACCGACGCGCAAGCTTTGCAGCAATCGAAAGCTCCAGTGAAAATCCAAATGGGCCTGAAAGTTACGGAAGGTCTAGGTGCCGGGGCGAAAGCCACCATTGGGGCTGCGGCTGCTGAAGAAAGCATTGAGCAAATTGTTGACCAACTTGCCGGCGCGCATATGTGCTTTATCACCGCTGGCATGGGCGGTGGCACAGGAACGGGCGCGGCACCGATCATTGCGCAAGCGGCACGCGAGCTTGGTGTTTTAACCGTAGGTGTTGTGACCAAACCCTTCCAGTTCGAGGGCAGCAAGCGCATGCGCCAGGCCGAAGAAGGCGTTGACTCCCTGCAAAAAGTGGTCGACACGCTGATAATAATTCCAAACCAAAATCTGTTCCGCCTGGCCAATGAAAGCACCACTTTTACGGATGCCTTCAGTATGGCAGATGATGTTCTTTATCAAGGCGTTAAAGGTGTAACAGACCTGATGGTCCGTCCGGGCCTGATTAACCTGGATTTTGCCGATGTACGCGCCGTTATGGACGAAATGGGCAAGGCGATGATGGGAACAGGCGAGGCCAATGGCGAAAATCGCGCAGTTGAAGCGGCGGATAAAGCGGTCTCTAATCCTTTGCTGGATGAGATTAGCCTGCGTGGCGCAAAAGGCGTCTTGATCAATATCACTGGTGGTGCCGATTTGACCCTGTTTGAGTTGGACGAAGCGGCCAATCGCATTCGCGAAGAGGTCGATCCAGATGCTAATATTATTGTCGGTTCCACTTTGGACACGACTTTGGAAGGGGTGATGCGGGTTTCTGTGGTGGCTACGGGCATTGATGCGGAGCAATCCAACCATGCCTCTGCAATGCCGATGCGCCGTGTAGCGGCACAGACGGAAGCTGCGACACCAGAACCTGATCAAGCGGCAGAGCAGCCTGTGGCGCTTGAGTTCCCATTTGATACGGAGGCCGAAGTGCCGAGCGTTGCTGCGAAAACTGCAACCGAGGATGATATTCCTGCACCAGCCTATCAGCAGCAAATGGAAGAGCCTGAGCAAATTGTTGTGACTGAGCCCGCGGCCCCGGCGGCTTCTGCTCCGGTTGCGCCAGGAACGCCAACACCGGAAGCAATGGCTCGGTTGCGCGCGGCTGTTGAGCGCGTGCCAGAGACGACTGAACCGCGGATGTCCCGTCCCTTTGGGGAGCCTTCCGCGCCTGCTAAGGGCAAATTTGGTATTAACTCGTTGATAAATCGGATGACAGGGCAGGGCGACTCAGCCGCTTTAGAGCCTCGCGCCTCTTCGCCTTCGATGAACCAACAGAGCTTTGAAACCGATGAGACCGGGAGCGAAGCGGATGAAAGAATTGAGATACCGGCGTTTTTACGCCGACAGGCCAATTGATCCAAAGATCCTCATGCCCTGTAGAGAAGGCGCGAAATGGTGCCTTTTTTATATTTAAAATTAATACGTTATTTGTTTTGGGTTCCAAGAAGGCGTTTGCCTGCTAATCGCTTTTTGAGAATGTTTCAAATGGTTGCAAACTGTGAGTTGCGTCGAACGGGTACACAAACTAGCGATGCAGCAGTAATTTTCTGAAAATTTTGAGGTCTTTTTGCAAAATACACTGAAATCAGACGTGGTGTTCACGGGCGTTGGTCTGCATTGCGGGCGTGCTGTGACGCTGCGCGTTCGGCCGGCGGCTGCGCAAACGGGCATTTGGTTTCGGCGTACAGATATCTCTGACACAGACCCCTTTATTTCCGCTAATTGGCAATTTGCCGTGCATACAGCGCTGTGCACACGCCTGGTCAATTCTGATGGTTTGGGCGTCTCGACGGTTGAGCATGTCATGGCTGCCATTGCGGGCTGTGGGATTAACAATGCGGTTCTTGAGCTCGATGGCCCTGAGGTGCCGATTATGGACGGCTCCGCATTGGAGTTTGTTCGAGGGTTTTTGAAGGCTGGCTTGATTGAGCAAGCCGCACCCGTTCAGCTGCTGGAAATTTTGCAAACGGTCGAAGTTCAGGAAAACTGTGCCTATGCGGCTTTAATGCCCTTTGGTGGCATTGAGATGGATTTCTCAATCGACTTTCCAGACGCGGCGATTGGTCAGCAATCTAAAACGCTCAATCTTGCCAATGGAAGTTTTGTGCATGAGCTCTGCGACAGCCGGACTTTTTGCAGAAATTCGGATGTGCAAGTGATGCGCTCCAATGGTTTGGCCCTTGGTGGCACATTGATGAATGCGGTTGTCATTGAGGGTGCCGATGTTTTAAGCCCAGGTGGCATGCGTCATCCAGATGAACCGGTGCGTCATAAAATGTTGGATGCTATGGGTGATCTTGCGCTAGCAGGCGGCCCGATTATTGGCCGCTATGTCGGGCGGCGCGCTGGTCATACGCTGACCAACAAACTGCTGCGCAAGCTCTTTGCTCAAACGGGTGCGTTTCGCTGGATGGATTGTGATGCGCATATGTCCGAGCGCCTGCCAGGTGCGGGATTAGTCCAAGAAGACGCGCAAAATTGCGCATAGCGGCGCGCTTGCGGTAAAAAAAATTCACTCTTTCATTTTGCCACAAATATTTCTGTGCTAACTCTATCTGTGAATTAAGGATGAGGGTTACCATGCGGTCTCACTATGTGATTCTTCTTTGTTTTTTGACAGTTGCGGTTGCAGGGTGCAGTGCGTTGAAAAATGAACCGAACGTCGACATTGATACTTATTCCGCCAAGGAGATTTACGATCTGGCTGAGGATATGCTCGCGAAGAAGCGTCCACAGAATGCTGCGAAATATTTTAGCGAGATTGAACGGCTTTACCCCTATTCCGAATGGGCCGAGCGTGGTCTCATCATGCAGGCCTATAGTTTTCATCAAGATAAAGACTATGAAAATAGCCGTAGCGCGGCGCAACGGTACATTGATTTCTTTCCTGCCGCTGAAGATGCGGCCTATGCGCAGTATATACTGGCATTGAGCTATTACGATCAAATCTCCGAAGTTGGGCGTGACCAGGATGTGACTGTCAAAGCTTTGCAGGAATTGCGTGTTCTGATTGAGCGTTACCCTGACAGCAAATATGCGAAAAATGCGGCCGAAAAATTTGATATGGCGTTTAGCTTTTTGGCGGCAAAAGAGATGGAGATTGGCCGCTATTACTTGCAGCGCGGATATTACACCTCTGCGGCCAATCGGTTTCGCAAAGTGGTGCAAGAGTTTCGCACAACCGAACAAACTCCAGAGGCACTATATCGTCTGATGGAATGTTACCTGTCATTGGGTCTAAGGGGTGAGGCGCAATCTGCCGCTGCGATTTTGCAAGCAAGCTACAGCAGCACGCAATGGCACGATAATAGTTTAATTTTGCTCAGTGGTGAGGGTCTGCTTCCTGATGCGGGTGGGCAAAACTGGCTGTCCACCATCTACCGACAGACGATCAAGGGCCAATGGTTGTAACCAAAGCGAGGCGGCGATGCTGCGTGGGTTAAGCGTTCGTGACATATTGATCATTGATCACTTGGAGCTGGATTTTCAGCCGGGGCTCAATGTGTTGACCGGGGAAACTGGAGCGGGCAAATCTATTTTGCTCGATTGTCTTGGCTTTGTTTTGGGATGGCGTGGTCGGGCGGAACTCGTGCGCCACGGGGCCGAGCAAGGCGAGGTGGTTGCTTGGTTTGATCTGCCGGGGGACCATCCGGTGAATGATATTCTAAAAGACAGCGGGATTGAGCCCGAAGATGAGTTAATCCTACGCAGGATAAACAGCCGCGATGGGCGCAAGACCGCTTTTGTGAATGACCGAAGGTGCTCGGGGCAGGTTCTGCGCCAAATCAGTGACACATTGTTGGAGCTGCATGGGCAGCATGATGACCGTGGCCTATTGAATGTTAAGGGCCATATGGCGTTGCTCGATGATTTCGCTCAGGCAGCCCCCTTGCGTGACGAAACGCGCCAGGCTTGGCGTGTGCTTAGCTTGGCTAAGGCGGAACGCACCGCCTTGGCTGAAAAGATTGAGGCTTTGGCGGTGGAGGAAGATTATCTGCGCCACACGGTCGATGAGCTGGAGGCTTTGGATGTCCAGCCTGGCGATGAAGGTCAATTGGATGCCAAACGTCGCTTGATGCAGGCAGCTGTTAAGATCCGCACCAATGTGACCAAGGCTCATCGAGCGCTCTCACCCCAGGGTGCGGAGGGGCAAATCAGCGATGCCAGCCGTTGGCTCGTGGAAGCGGCCGAGCATCTGGAGGGGCAATTGCATGCGGCGATCGAGGCTCTTGATGGGGCTTTGAATATGCTTGGGCAGAGCCAGCAAGAGATTGAGACTGTGTTGCAGGACTTGAGTTTTAATGCCTCCGAGCTGGAACAAACTGAGGAAAGATTGTTTGCCATTCGGGCTGTGGCCCGCAAACATGCGGTATTGCCTGATGAGCTGCCGAGTGTTGCTGCTGAATTCAGTTCGAAGCTACAGACTTTGACCAGTGGCACGGTCGGAGTTGATAGTTTGCAACGCGAGGTGGAGGCCGCTGAGGTGACTTATCTGCAAGCGGCAGAGCGGTTGCATGATGCGCGCATGTCCGCAGCCGATGCGCTCGATCGGGCTATGGCCGCGGAGTTGGCACCGCTTAAGATGGAGCGTGCGGTGTTTAAGACAGAGATTTATCCAAACGAAGCGGGGCCAAATGGCACCGATACGGTCGCTTTTACTGTGGCCACCAATCCTGGCGCGCCAACTGGTGCTTTGGAGAAAATTGCCTCTGGAGGTGAATTGAGCCGCTTTCTTTTGGCACTCAAAGTCTGCTTGTCGGAGCGCAGACTTCAGCGCACTATGATCTTTGATGAGATTGATCGCGGTGTTGGTGGTGCAACAGCCGATGCGGTTGGGCGGCGTTTGGCGCAATTGGGTGCCGACGGGCAAGTCTTGGTCGTGACCCATTCTCCGCAGGTCGCGGCGCTGGGTTCGGCGCATTGGCGCGTTGAGAAACGGGTAGACGATGACAAAACGCTGTCAACTGTTGTAGCGCTAATGCCAGAGGAGCGGGTGGATGAAATTGCCCGCATGTTGGCGGGGGATGTGGTCACCGATGAGGCCCGCGGCGCGGCCCGCTCGTTACTGGGTGCGCTTTAGACCTGTTCTATGGTGATCTTATCATTGAGATGAAATGCCAAATGATCCTTGATTCTGGCCAAATCTTTTTTTTGCGTCTTATAGCTCCAAGCCACGTTTTCAATTGGCCCATTTTTGGTGATGATCGAGAAATAACGCGCATCGCCTTTATGCGGGCACTGGGAGATTTTGTCAGTTTGGTCCAGAAATGCCATGGCGATGTCATTGCAGGGAAAATAGATCACCGGGTCATAGCCCCGCTCCGTAAGCTCCAAAGCTCTGCGGGTCTCTGCAATAACTGCGCCTGCGGCGCGGATGGACCATTTGCCTGACAAGGCTCTAATTTTTATATGTTCTGTCATGGTGGATCTTTGTCCCACTCTCTGCGGTCGGTGTCAAATGCTACGCGTGGCCTTTGCCAACCATTGACATGTTGGTGGCGCCAGCAGCGGCGAGAGTTTTGTATAGACCTCGTGATGATAGGCGTTTAGCCAATCTTTGTCGCTCTTTGTCAGTTCGGACGCCTCAATCAAGCGCAGATCAATGGGGGCGTAGGTGAGTGTTTCAAAGGCCAGCATGGCGCGATCATCGCCGCCTGGCAATGGCTCTGCTTCAATGACTGTGATGAGGTTTTCGATACGAATGCCAAAGGCATCAGGACGATAGTAACCTGGCTCATTTGACAGTATCATGCCCGGCTGCAACGGCACGTCACCGGCACGCGATAGCCGTTGCGGCCCCTCGTGAACTGACAGGAAACTTCCAACCCCATGTCCGGTGCCGTGGTCATAATCCTGGCCTGCGGCCCAGAGGGGTGCGCGGGCAATGGCATCAATATCGCGGCCCGCCAATCCTTCGGGAAAGCGTAGCTGCGATATGGCAATCATGCCCTTCAATACCCTTGTGAAGGCTTGCCGCATCTCTTGGCTGGGATTGCCAATTGGCAATGTGCGGGTGATGTCGGTGGTACCATCTTGATATTGCGCACCGCTGTCGACCAACAAAAGGCTGTCACGATCCAACGGGCGGTTGCTTGTCTCGGTGACCCGATAATGCACCACGGCCCCATTTGGGCCAGATCCGCTGATTGTGTCAAAGCTGATGTCATGCAGCAGGTTGGTGGCGGCGCGGTAGCTCTCAAGCTGTTTTACAATGTCAATTTCACTGAGCTCGGAAGGATCGGTGCTGTCAAACCAGGCCAAAAATTGCACCACCGCCGCGCCATCGCGCAGATGCGCCGCCCGGCAGCCCTCCAGCTCCCTGCGTGTTTTGCAGGCTTTCGGCAGGCTACAGGGATCCAGACCGCGTAAAATCTTTGCGGAACCGGCTGACAGCGCGTCAAAGGTGGCTTGTGGCAGGGACGCGGGCTCAATCAGAACGGTGCCCTCGAGGTCGTTGAGCTGTCCGGGAAAGGCGTCCCAAGGGGCAAGCGTGACAGTTTCAGGCAGAGTCAAATCGGCAAATT
>Ga0208971_1000493_pt1 | contig 27930 bp, 4 predicted proteins | sample AOAMet1_18_M0_10_2_FD_188229 | JGI IMG/M metagenome (GOLD analysis project Ga0208971, IMG submission 188229) | Ammonia-oxidizing marine microbial communities from Monterey Bay, California, USA - CAN11_18_M0_10 (SPAdes) | ecosystem: Environmental > Aquatic > Marine > Intertidal zone | place... | reverse complement strand
GATTGCGACAACAGCACTTCCACCACAGCCACCTTCACCATTGTCGATACGACAAAACCTGTGGTAAGTGGAGACGAGGTGGTCATCATCGACTGCTCTCAGTGGCCGTGGGACGCTTTGTATGAGCCCACGATCGATGAGCTCCTCACGGTGCAAGACACAGCGGGCAATCCCGTGATCACCTTGGTTGAGGACTGCGGATACTCCAGCTTCCCGATTGACTACACATGGATGTCGGGTGGATGTCACTACGACCACCAGTTGGTGTACCGTCCGATTGACGATTGTGGCAACGTAGGAGACACGCTCTACCAGTTGATTCAGGTGGACGACTTCACAGATCCTGTCTTCACGTTCGTGCCAAACGACACCACGTTCGCCTGCACGGATAACGTGATGGCGTACCTCGAAATGGCCACGGCAACTGACATCTGTGATCCAAGTGTCAACATGACCTTCACAGACAGCATTTCAACTGAAATTCTCGGGGGTTATGAGATCCACAGAGAGTTCCGTGCAGAGGATTGCGGTTACAACATCGCCTTCATGACCCAGGTCATCACGGTGACGGATACATCAGCCCCTCTCTTGACGGTGACGGCGCCTGAAGATGTGGTCATCAATGGCTGCCTTTCTTCTGCCGATACCACGGAGGCCACCAACGGTTCTCCAGTGATCATCACTTCGGATGACTGCAATGAGGTCACTGTGACTTACACGGTTTCTGATGCCCTTGACTTTGTTTGCTCGGGGACCTTTGACGGAGATGGATCAGGCGAGGGCAGCTTCGTCGTGACAAGGACGTTTGCAGTGACCGCTGAAGACGCCGCCGGTAACACGACGATGGCTTCTGTAGATCAGATGTTTACCATCACAGACGATACCGATCCTACGGTGAGCCTTACCGCTCCTGCGGATACCACGGTTTATCTGGATGCCACCTGCTTTGCAGCTGAAGTGGTCCACCCGGTTTCAGGTGATGCGAGCGGCTTCATTGTGGATGCCACAGACCTCTGCGACACCGATGTGGCGCACACGATCACACACACCGACGATACGACCTACACAGGTGCAGTCGACGGAGTGGGCAGCTACAACATCTTCCGTACTTACAATGTGACGGTGATGGACGACTGTGGCAACAGCAGTTCAGCCTCCACGAGTCATACGATTGCAGTGTTGGATACGCTCAACCCATCCTTGACTCCAGATTTCCCGAACGACACCATCTTGTATGCTGACGACAGCAACGGATACTTTGATCCGACGCCAGGCAGCACAGGCGGTCCTTCGGTGGATTACGTGGACAACTGCAGTGGATCAGGAAACAGTCAGTATGGTTCCATCGGTCAAGCCGTACCGACAGGTGGACTGATCATCACGGCCATCGGTGACCCAGAAGATGCCGCATCTACATGCCGCTTCGTGGAGATCCACAACAGCAGTGATGCAGACATCAACATGTCTGGCTATGCACTGCAGCGTTGGACCAACGGAAACTCCGGCCCATCCACGTCGAGCAACATCGATCTGAGTTCCATTGGAACGTTGGCTCCGGGCGCATACGCCCACATCGCCAACAACGCAGGGTTCTCTGGATGTTATGGATTCGCTCCAAACATCGTGGGCGGCTCAGGCGGACCGGTGGACAGCAATGGTGATGACAACATTGCCATTATTGACGGCAGTTCCAACATCATCGACCTCTTTGGTGTACCAGGAGAAGCGGGCGACAACAATTGCCACGACTTCGAGGACGGTGTCGCACTGCGTGCGGGAACCAACATGGATCCAAACGGAGGCGCTTGGGATGAAGCGGGATGGATTGTGTACAGCGACTTCTCTAATGCGAGTGGATGTACCAACCACAACTCCAGCCAGGCACAGGATGCTGTGGACATTGAGCCACTCTTGAACAACTGGGCAGGTGCTGGACCAGCGCCGGTTCAGACGGACTTCAATGACACAGACATCAGCTTCTCTGACGTGACCACGAGTTACACGGCATCGGCCTGTTACACGTTCGAGCGCACATGGACCGTGACGGTGACCGACAACAACGGAAACGCCACCACGATGACATCCATGCAGACCATTCAGGTTGCCGATACTTCGGCGCCAGAAATTGCTGCTGCTCCGGATGCAACTGCAGCCTGTGACTTCTTTGAATTTGACCTTTCGGCTGGAGATGAGTCAACCCTGTTGGCTGGAACCAGCTTCGAGCAAGCTTCAACGGGCAGTCAGTACACAGACACCGGAGATGCGGGTGAGGACCATGCATTGGTCAACAATCCAGGTCAGGCTGATGTGAACTTCACAGCTGCCAATGGAGAGATGGGCTTCACTAGCTATTTCTACACCACAGGGTCTGGAGGTTTGTCCAATGACTTTACCGGTGTCTCCAGTTTCACTGGCCAAGTGGACGCCTATACAGACGGAGCACAAGGCTTCCAGATGACGGACGTTGACGGCCGAATGGAATTGACCTTCGATGAGGTGGATGTGAGCGACGGAGGTGTTACACTGAGCATCGACGCCTTCATCCAAAGCACAGGATGGGAGGTCGCTGATTTGGTGCGCATCTGGATTGTTGCTGATGGCGGCGAAGTCGACCTGTTGAACACAACCGGTCAGGACATCGATAACCTGGGGATTGAGGATCAATGGATCACCTATACCCTTGACCTAGACGGATATGACTCAGCTGAGCTTCACGTCAGTCTGGCCAGTAACTCAGGTTCCGAAACGCTGTACATCGACAACATTTCCTTCAGCCAAGGCAGCAGCCCATTGGCGACGTTGATGGCCAACGGTTATGTGTCCTTCAGCGACAACGTCGAGTTGGCGTCTACCGACGCTGCGATCACGTTCGATGCGGCACCATGCGAAGGCGCTTACGATGTCGTCTACACCGCGACAGACAGTTGTGGAAACTTGACGACGTCGAACCAGCGCATTGTGTTGATTGACACGGTTTCACCTGGATTGGTGGTGACCGAGCCTGCCGATACTGTGCTCTTCGCTGATGCGGATTGCAATGCAGACTTCATCGATGGTGTGCCTTATCCAACAGCGTCGTCCTCGGACAACTGCGATGCGGATGCGGCCATCACGTCGTATCACGTCGACAGTCCGAAACAGTATGCTTGCTTGCCAAGCACAGGAGCGTTCACCTTGCTGCGGACCTACACATTCACTGCGACGGACAACTGTGGCAATACGACGACAGAGCAGGTCAACCGCTTGGTAACGGTGGTGGATACCATCAGCCCAACCTTTAATGTGGTCGGGCCCGATGATGCTACCGTTAACATCGATCCATTCTGTTCTGCCAGCTCTAGCACGGCCATCACGGGCATGCCTGTTGTGACCGACGAAGACGACAACTGTGACAGCAGTGTTGACATGGTGGTCACGCATGTTGACAGCGCTCCTGTCTACACTTGCAGCGATGCTGATGGCAATGCAGAGGGTTCATACACCTATGTAAGGACCTTCACGGTGACGGGTACAGATGACTGCGGCAATTCCACCTCTGTGACGCTGACGCAGAACATCACGGCACTTGATGTGACGGCGCCGACCATCTTGGCGTTGCCTGTGATGGCGACAGACTCGTACACTGTGGATGGTGATTGTATGGCCGACTTAACCCCCATCACCATGCCAATGGCATCCACTACGGACGCCTGCGACACAGAAGTGGGTGTCACGTCGACCTACACCGATGGTGCTCCGACCTACAGCTGCTCCGATGCAGATGGTCAGGCAGAGGGGTCGTATATCTTCACACGTACATGGACGGTGACGGCTCAAGACGACTGTGGCAACAGCACACAACAGCAAGCCACACAGACCATTGTGGTCACCGACGCGACGGCTCCATCCATCACAGCGACATGGCCTGAAGACTACACCACGGACCTCGATGTGGATTGCATGGCGGACCTCTCGCCGGCGGCTACGGGCAGTGCTACTGGATCAGCAGATGACGCATGTGACAGCGAGTCAGATGTGGTGGTGGGCTACACGGATCACGATACCACGCTCTTCGCTGTAAACGCTGACGACATGGCTCAAGGTGGATTTAGCTTCATCCGTACCTGGACAATCACGGCTACGGACGACTGCGACAATGCGCTGACTGAGTCTCACGACCAGACCATTACAGCGAACGACGTAACAGCTCCTGTGGTGACACTCGAGACCTTGCCGACTTACACGGTCGAGGGTTGCTATGGCGATGTTGACCTTTCTCCTGCTGCTGCGGGCACCCCAATGGCTTCTGCCGAGGATGGTTGCGACAGCGACGTGGATGTTGAAGTTGTTTACACGACAGACAACCTCGCGTTCAACGAGGTGGTCGGTGACTACAGCCTTGTGATTGACACCGTCAGCGGCCCAGAAGAGGGGCTCTTGGGCATGACCACGGTACGGATGTACATCCAAACCGAGAATGCCGGTGACTTCATCAGTGCTGTTGCAGGTGACGCGGTCAACCCAACGGGCATCCGCACCTCGACAAGCTTCTACCAGAATGCTTTGGGAGGTTCTACAGCGAACAGCTACAACACACTCCTCGAAGCAGTGGATCCACTCGTGGCTTACGACAGCTGGGTGACCATCGGCATCGACCAGGCACCCGATGGTGGTGCTGGAGAGATTGCAACTTCTGTGGTTGGAGACTGGGAAGGTTCCTTCGAGAACGGTGGTGACTTGTTCATCAACGACTTCTTCGGCGGAAGCTGGTTCACGACCTATCCAAATGATGCGGCTGTGGCCGGTTCAGACAACAGGGTCTTGATCGGTCAGTTCACGACGGACGGACAGATGAGCGGTCAGCTCTTTGTGCAGGTGTTCCCGAACAGCGTCGGTTCCGATGAGATGCGCTTGAGCTTCACCTTCGGAGACTGTGCCGAGGATGACGACCTGCAGGAAGGCAGCTATGCGTTCACACGCCGCTGGCTGGCAACGGCTACGGACGATGCCAATAACCTCGACACTGCCGTGACCTACCAGCACATCATGGTCTTGGATACGGAAGCGCCACAGTTGACCAACACCTGTGACATTGAGAACGGAGAAACAGTCATGAACGATTGCCCAGGCATCGGAGTGATGGACTTCGATCCCGTGCCAGTGGCATGCGATGTTGAGGCGATTGACAACTGTGACTCCGAAGTCAACATCACGCTCTTTACGGAGATGGAGGGTTACATCCCAACCGATGCCATCCGCAACTACTGTGCTCCGGTTACTCCGGAAGCCCAGAGCGGAAGCCAGACGTGTGATGACCGCGCTCCAGAATCCTTGCGCTTGTTCAACTTCCCAGGAGCCGATGACAGCTTCACCATGGTATCCGAGTCTGAGAACTTGGTGCAGGTGATGGCCGATGGAAGCCTGAGCATTGCCATGGAAGTGGAGAATGCCGATGGAACTGGCGGCTTCGTCCTCTCTGCAGCATATGGTGCAGGTCAGGACTGGGCAGCATGGACAGCCAGTGGCAGCAACTACAAGAAGGATTGTGCTGAAATCTATCCAGGTGAAGCCGTCTGGGAAGATTGGTACTACTTCCTCATGACTGAAGGTTCATTGGAGGGAACAGGCATGTATTCCGGTTCAAGCTTCGAACTCAGCCACCAGCCTGCGAACGGTTACTACGGTTTGCAGATGGGTCAGGGTGCCAACAACAAGAACGCCAACTACGGTGGAAGTGCTTGGTTCTTCTGGCAGGGTAACCTGGTCATGAACGGTCAAAACATGGGGCCAATGGCCAGCTCGGGTGACATGTACATGGACCTCGACTGCTGCCTCGAGTGGCAGGTGGATTACACCTACACTGCTATAGATGACTGCGGCAACCCCACAGGTTTCTATTACAGTGAGGCCATGGGCAGCGATGTGAACGGTGGAGGTGCAGACGTCTCTGGTGGCCACACTGTGGGACCAGTTGACATCACCAGCATCGGAGGCATCAAAGAGCCCATCCGCATCACGGGCTTGTCACCGAACCCCACAAACAACCAGAGTCAGCTGACGTTCTTGGTCAACGAGAACCTGCGCCTCCGCGTAGACCTCTACAATGCCAATGGCTTGTTGATCCAAGAGTTGTACGATGGCAATGCTGTCACGGGTGTTCAGTACACCATGGACATCGACGTCGACAACCTTTCTGCAGGCATGTATCAAGTGCGCATCAGCAGTGCTACGTACATCGCAGTGAAGAAGCTACTGGTGGCAGAGTAATCTGTCTTCGAAACATAAAATTGAAAACGGGCTGCCTTCGGGTGGCCCGTTTTTGTTGTGGCCTACAGGGTGTCCGTTGGCTCAAGTCAAGGAGTCTTCCAGTCAGATACACATTACACATGGCTGTCGAGTATAATGACGTTATATACTGTGTTATACACGTGGTTTTCGACGAAAATGAAATGATTTTATATTCGTACAGAAATAAATAACTGATAATCAGCAAGATAAACGAAGGCAAAAATATATGGACTGCCGACTAATGATATGTGTCGACTAAATGATGTTTTGGAAATTACACTTGACCAAATCATGTCATGATGTTCCATTCCCCAACATTACTGTCGCCCTCCCTGCGACCTCTGTTTGCCGCTGTGAGTTTGGCTGTCCTTTTTTCAGGCCCATTGATGGCTTCAGGAGGATGGTCTGATTGTGACACCAGCTGTGTCGTAACATCTTACTCCCTCGATAACGACACGGTACAATGTCTGGACGATCTGGCGGCATACACCTGCGCGTCTTTGACACTGGTCGACACCTGCACCTTGGAGCAGACGTTGGCCTTTCATGTCATTGGCAGTGGGGCCGATACGGTCACAACATGCAATGCCACGACGGCTTTTGGTATTGGTCCTGACGGCGCTTTTCGTTTGCTGGGCTTGGCGGCCACTGGACTCGCCACCAGCGATCTGTTTCTAGAAACGGATGAGGGGCTGACACTGACCCAATACGCCAACGGCATTGCCATTCTCAAGGGGGAGGTGGCCAATGCCAACAACACAGACCAGAGGTTCGAGGTGTTTGTGGTGTATGAGAATGGAGTGAGTGGAGCCGATTGGGGAGGCGGCTTCAAGCATGCCATGGCTTGTGAGCCACCCACCGATACATGGGAGATTTACACCATCAAGCCCGATCAGAGTCACCTCATGGGAAGGGGTGCATTTGAGGGAAGCCTGCTTCAATTGCAGCATGCACCGAGTTCTCAGTTCTTTGGTTTCCAAGTGGGGCAAGGGGCCAATGACCACAACTGCGAATACGGCGCAGGTGGGTGGTTCAGTTGGAGCGGTACGATGTGCGGACAAGAAGTGGCGGGAGCCATGGGCGACGTCATTGTAGACTTGGACTGCGCGTCAGACTTTGACCCTTGCACAGCCCAGTCCATTGTGTATTTCAATGCTTACCAAGCCGATTGTGGTGTTTTGCAATATTCCAGGGACGTGTTGCGCGTGGATGACACGCCTCCGGTCATTTCCGGATTGCCCCAAGACACCGTCGTAGAGTGTTTGCCCGAATTTCCCAACCTCGAGAGTGTGACAGCAACCGACAACTGTCCGGTGCCTGGATACCCTACCCTTGTGTATGAGGGGGTCTTCGAAGTGGAAGCGTCGGAAGGGTTCTGCCGTTCATACGAGCAGCGGTGGCGGGCCGAAGATGAATGCGGCAACGTGTCCATAGCAGCCCGGTTGATCAACCAGTTTGAAGATGTCCTTCCTGAGATGGTGGGGGAGGAGATCGTGTTGATTGAATGCGACCAATGGCCCGGGGGTTTCGAACCTCCGTTTGCCGATTTGGTAGCGGCGGGCATCATAGACGCCACCGACAATTGCAGCATCGATACGGTTCTGATTGAATACGGCGTGATGTCAGGTGGTTGCCATTATGACCACATCATGACCTATACCCCGGTAGATGGTTGTGGCAATGTGGGGGCGTCCTTTTATCAAATTGTCGCCGTCGACGACACCACGCCACCGACCCTCATCAATGTTCCAGCGGATACGCTGGTCTCTTGCACCACCGACCCGGCAGCTGTTGATGTGCTGCCCAATGCCATCGACAATTGTGATCCGGACGTCAACATGACCTTTGAGATCAACTACATCGACGATGGTGATGGTTGCGATGAGACGTTCATCATAGAGCGCATCTTCATAGCAGAGGATTGCAGCTACAACCATAGTGTGGACACGCAATATGTCCATGTCGCCGATACTGCGGCGCCGTCGATTACGCTGAACATTCCCGACGACTTTGCGGCGCAGGGGTGCTTCGACGATGCCGATTTGAGTGTGGGCGCATTGGGTATGGCCACCTATACTGCTGTCGATGATTGCGGCGAAACCACGGAGGTTTTGACACACACGGATGGCCCCGTTGAAGCGCCTTGTGGCAGTGGTGGAGGCACAGGGTCTTTCCAACGGACATGGAACCTCACAGTGACGGATTGTGCGGGCAATACCTCTCAATTGCAAGGCACGCAAAACATCACAGTCGTAGACGATCAGGCTCCCACCTTGGAGGTGAACGGCTTGGTGTCTTTGGACTGTGTGGATTGGTTTGACGGTTTCGACTCAGACGACGCCGACGCCCTCGGGTGGGTGACCGCCTCAGACAACTGCTTGCTCGATACCGTGATTCTGACGGTCATTGGAGAATTCAGCAGCGATTGTGCCGGTGACTGGGAAGTCCAATACACGGCTGTCGATGCTTGCGGCAATGACACTTCGGCCTTCCAAATCATCAGCTTGGTCGACACCGTAGCACCCTATTTCACGCTCATTCCAGACGACAGCGAATTGGCATGTGATGGAGACCCCAGCCCATACGAAGCCGGCGATGCAGTCGCCGAGGATGTGTGCGGCAATGTGGCCATTTCTACGCACGACGAGTTGGTCATAGACGGCTGCGCCTCGTCAGCAGTCTGGGAGCGGACCATCACAGCCACAGACGATTGCGGCAATACTGCAGAGCATGTGCAGCGCTTTGCGCGGGTGGACGACGTTCCGCCGACCATCAGCGCATGGCCTGCCGACACCATGGTGTCTTGCGTGTTGTTTGCATTCGACCCTTCAACAGTGGTTTACTCAGACGATTGTGACATTGCGCCTACCCTCGAAGTCACCGACGATACGGTCCACTTCGAGTGTCCAGGGACCTTCACGGTGGAGCGCCATTTCACCGTCTCTGACTGCACAGGCAATGCACAGGACCAAGTCCAAGTGATCAATGTGGTGGATACTGTGGCGCCTGAGTTGGTGACGAGCGGAGTACAAATTGAAATTTCCTGTTCTGAATGGACCTGCGACATTGACTTTTTGGCCTCCCTTGGGCATGTGTCCGCTACGGACAATTGCGGCGATGTCGATTTGAGTGTCGTGTGCAACCAGTTCTCGGGTGGATGTTTGGACCCCAATGGCATGCTCACATTGGTGTACACCGCGGAGGATCCTTGCGGAAATACCACACAGGCAGAGCAAATCCTGCTCTTGATTGATACAGTGGCACCTGTGGGCAGCATCACCTGCCCGGCCGATGTTACCCTAGAGCTCACCGCCGACTGCACCTATGACCTCGGGGCTCCCGATGCTGCTGCTCCTTGGGGAGCGCCAACGGGGAGCGCCATGGACCATTGCGACGACAGTCCCGACCTGACTTTTGGCCATGTTGACGGAGCGCCACAATATGCCTGCGGCGATGCAGGCGGCATGACCATTGAGCGCACACACATCCTCGTTTCTGAAGACCGATGTGGCAACGCCGACACGGTGACCTGCGTGCAGACCATCGTATTGCTGGATGTCACGGGGCCTGTCATCACCTATGATGCCCCTCTGCCGCAGAACATCATGGGTTGTTTTGCCGACACCGATACCAGCGTATCCGCCCTCGGGGCCTTGACCGCAACGGCTATGGATGCATGCGGAGGTGATGTAGAGCTCGTGGTCACCTACTCGGACGAGGTGGTGGTTTCCTGCATTGGAGACGACGACCTGCCAGAGGGCAGCACCACATTGGACCGCACTTTTAGCATAACCGCGACAGACTGCGGGGGCAATGTCTCCACAGCGAGCCATGTGCAGACCATCAACTTCTTCGATAACGAAGCACCGGGTTTGACCCTGACCTGTCCGCCAGATACGACAGTGGCATCTTTGCCAGATTGCACCGCCGATTTGGCCACTTCATTGCTCGGGATGCCCGAGGTGAATGCGACCGACAACTGCGATACTGATGTGGCATACACCATCGGATACACAGACGACGAGTTCTCACTCGGTTGCATCGGTACGCGCTTCTATATCCGCACTTTCACCGTCACTGCGGTGGACGATTGTGGCCAAGAAACCCAATCGACTTGCACCCAAGACATCACGGTGGAGGACCTCACTGCACCCACAATCTCGTTGGTTTGCCCTGAGGATGCCAACATCGTGTTGGATGGTGATTGCAGTTGGTCTGGTTCTTCAGGCCAGCCAGCCGTTGTTGTCAGTGATGGTTGCGACCCCACTCCAAGTTTGGAGGTGGCCTTTGTAGACCACGACACGACCTTGCTCTGTTTGGGAGACGATGCACTGAACGAGGGGAGCTTCTCCTTCATCAGGACATTCACGGCAACGTCTTCCGATGCGTGCGGCAATGTGGCCACATCGAGCTGTGATCAGTTGGTCAACCTTTGGGACAGTGCGGCGCCAGGGTTGCATGAGTTGGAGACCCTGCCCACCGACACTTTGTTCTTGGATGCGAGCTGTGAAGCGGACTTGGAGCCAGCGGTGATGCCGTCTGTTGTGGCGGAGGATGCCTGTGACAGCGATGTGTCAGTGATGGTTTCCCACACAGACGATCCTGCGGTTTACCAAGCGCAGTCTGACGGGGTCGCACTGCAAATAGATACAGTGGCCATCAATGGCGTACCCGGGACCACGACTTACCGCTTATATGCCGTGCTGACGAATCCTGACGACTGCTTGAGCGCGGTTGTGGGTGAAGGCGCCGACGCGACATGGGTCACTTCCACAGCGCCGTTTTATCAGCATGAGTTGGGTGGGGTAACCCCGTCCAGCATTGACCCCATTTTGTTCGAGTTGTACCCCGATCTGGAGTACGATTCTTGGGTCACCATCGGCATTGACCGCGTCCCTAATTCCAGTCTTGAAGAGGGTGTTGTGCAAGTGGTCGAGTCTTCGCCTTGGACAGGGACTTTCAATGACGGCGGGTCTTTGGCCCTGAACAGTGCATTTGGCGATGGTTGGTTTGCCTTCCCGACCAGTGCCAATTGCCGTCCAAATGATGAAGGCAGGGTGCTGCTCGCCCAACTGAGTACCTCAGGTCATCTGAGTGGTCAAGTCTATGTCCAGGTGTTGACAGGAGGTCCTGGAGGTGCCGACAACCGCTACACGCTTTCCTTTGGCAATGCGTGTACGGCAGAAGACGGTAACCAAGAAGGGAGCTACAGCTTCATGCGCACATGGCAAAGCGTCGCGGCAGATGACTGCGGCAATTCTGATACGGCCTTCACCTTCCAAAACATTGCGGTCTTGGATACCACAGCGCCGCAGCTCACGGAGACTTGCGGTTTGATGAACGGCGAAGAAGTGTCGTTTGACTGCGCGGGACCAGCCATCTTCGACATGGATCCGCTTCCGCTCCCTTGCAATGTTGAGGCAGTGGACAATTGTGACAGCGAAGTGGGGGTGGCCAGGTTTGATGAAATCGATGACGATGCTCCGACGGGCAGTGTGTGCAATGTGTGCGCCCCCTCAGACCCAGCGCCATTTGTCAATGGCTTGACGTGTGACAGTGAGGAGCCTGAAGCAATGAGGCTGTTCAATTTTGACGGCCAGTCCAATGCTTCATTCGTGCTCGAATCAGCAGAAGCTTCAAGGTTTGATGTTCAATGTGACAGCTCCTTGCAGGTGGAGCTGTTCCTGACCGATGGGCAGGGTGGAGGCTTCCACTTTACCGCGGAATATGGTTTTGCAGGAGACTGGGACAGCTGGTCCAGTGCGGACAATCCCTACCACAGCGGACTTGCGGGCAGCTACAAAAAAGACTGTGAAGCCATCTATCCAGGCAATTCCATTTGGTTGGATTGGAATTACTTCGTGATGTTGGATGGTGCGTTGCAAGGGTCAGGAACCTATGAAGGCTCTTCATTCTCGTTGGCACACCAACCCTCCAGCCACTATTTCGGATTCCAAGTTGGCCCGGGGGCCAACAATAAGAACGAAGAGTATGGAGCAGGAGGCTGGTTCTTCTGGGATGGACAGCTTGTTGTAGATGGTCAGGACCAAGGAAACGCGGCATCAAGCGGTGACATTTTTGTCGACCTAAATTGCTGCTTGCCTTGGACGGCATCGCATTTCTATGTGGCTTCTGATGATTGCGGCAACGCAACGCCATTTTCATACGCCGTGTCAAACTCTGGAGAGCTGGCCTCTGAAGGGGCTGATTTGTCAGGAGGAACCCAACATACGGGAGGTCCTGTAGTCTTGGGTGGGAGTGTCAACGGCAAGCAGCCGTTCCGGGTTTTGGGTCTGAGTCCCAACCCAACGACAGACTTGGCGCAGCTCCAATTCGAGGTGGATGTCGCCCAACGGATGATCGTGCGTCTGCACACCATGAGTGGCGAGCATGTCATGGATGTATTTGATGGAATGGCCGAGCCTGGAGCTGCGTACCAAGTGGAGATTGGTGTGACAGCCATGTCGGCAGGACTCTACCAGCTTCGCCTGTCTTCAACCATGCATAGCGAGGTTCGGAAACTCCTCATTGCTGACTAAAAAATATATTTTTCGATAAAAAAGTGGAAAGAGGGGGCGTAAGCTCCCTCTTTTTTGTTTTGTCGCCCTCTGAAGCGCATGTTCTCCGGCATAGCCAACGCCCACAAGATTAATCATAGAATCCGGGGTTCTATCGATGAATTTCATTGTTCTCGCCCCATTTTCACCTTGACCAAACCTTGTTCACGCTATGCTCAGCCTTTGCTGCTCTTTAAATGCGCCTTCAGCGGCGCCCGTTTTTTCGAGATTCACCACCCTCGCTTCGCTTTTGACTTTGAGTCTTTGGATGCTTTTTGCGCCATCGGGATACGCTCAATGCCCAAATGACAACGACGCTTGGTTGACGTGGATCTTCACGACAGAAGGAGAATCCGCCTCGACTGCGTGCATCTTTAGTGGAGAACACAACATTCTGGAGGTGCTCGAGGGGTCGACCTACGAGGTCAATACTTGTGGCACCACTTGGGATACGCAGCTCACTGTTTATGACGTGTCAACTGGATCAGTCATCGATTACAACGACGACGCGTGTGGGCTTCAGTCCTCTGTGACCTTTACAGCTGCTCAGAATGGGGTCTACCTTCTCTTGATGGACGACGCTTCTTGCTCGGTTGGTACGGGGTTGGACTGTGGGTCTATGACAGCGACATTGGTCAATTTGGGTATCCCAAATGCTTGCGCCAACGCCGTGGTGGCGGTGTCAGGTGAAGTCTATGATTTCAACTTGGCAGCGGGCAATGGAGAGTTCAATCCGTCTGATGGACCAAATGGAACACCAGGCGATGAGGTGGTATATGAATTTACCGCAACGGTAAATGGCACCCACCTTGTGACGGTCACCAATGAAGAATACTTCGTGGATTTATTCGTGGGGGAGGCGTGTTCAGAAGATGACTTCACATACATCGAGCAGGTTTCTCAGTATCACCTGCATTCGCTCGAGTTGGTCGCGGGCACGACGTACTACTTCTTGGTGGATGATCAAAACACAACAGCCAATTCAGGCACTTTCTCTATTACAGATCCATTTTACTGTGGGTCAGGCATAAACGAGTCGCATGTGCTCGTTGCGAACGATACTTTGGTCATTCAAGACAACACAGCAGACTTGATCAACTGTTGTTTTTTTCAGCCTTCGAATGATGCGACATATGAACTGACGGTGCCTGAATCGGGCAGCCTTTGGATTTCTGCCTGTGGGTCTGCTTTCGATACCTATATGTACCTCTCAACCGCAACTTGTGGAGGCACCATTTTGGCCGAAAACGACGACTTCTGCGGCAGTCAATCGCTCATAGAAGTGGATCTGCCAGCTGGGACGTACTATGTGACTTTAGAAGGCAGCCAAGAGACCGAAGTGGGGGCTTTTGAGCTTGAAATCCTCTTCGCGCCCTTCGCTCCTTATTCAGTGCACTCGAAGCATGCGAGTTCACAGCAAGGTGAGGGCTTGAAATACGGTTCCGCTGTTGCGATGGGTGGAGACGTCCTCGTGGTGGCAGATGAGCAAGAACACGTGGAGGTCTTGAGAAAGGCTTATGACGGTTCTTGGTCATTGGAAACCGTCATTTCTGCTCCTTCAGCGGACATCAGTTTTGGTGCTCGGGAAGCCTTGGCGACCAACGGAGATTGGATCGCTGTTGGTGCCAAGTTGGACGATACCTATGGCAACAATTCTGGTGCGGTACACATGTATCATTTTGATGGTCTGGACTGGCAATATGAAGGCTCACTGAGCCACATGGCGCCATTTGGTAGCATTATCGCTGACCAATTCGGCATGGCCTTGGCCATGGACGGAAACCGCATGGTCGTGGGTTCTCGGGCTGAGAATGGAGTCGGAGCAGCGGGAGCGGTGCATTATTTCGAATACAACAGCATGTTGGACATGTGGCTCGAAAGCGGGTTCATCGCCAGCACGCACACGTCTGGGAATTCCACCAGCAAATACGCGGAGAGCGTAGACATCTCTGGGGACTACATGATTGTCGGAGAGCACCGCAACAACACCAACGGCAATTTCGCTGGTGCGGCGTACATCTACTCTTTCTACAACCAGTGTTGGCACGAGCAGAGTGTCTTCTACGGACACAATGCGGATGACATTCTCGGTAAAGACGTCGCCATCAGTGGTGAAGTAGCCGTGGCGGGATCGCCGTTTGCCGATACCGACGGCTTGAACGAGGCTGGTGCGGTGACAATGTACCGATTGCTCCCCTCTATTGGAGGAGACAGCGCTTGGGCTGAGACTGCACACTTTGCGCCAGAAGGAACGGCGCAAGGAGACTGGGTAGGTTCTGCCTTGGATATTGACGGTTCACTCCTCGCAGTGGGTGTGCCAAGAGACGACGAATTCCTCATCAATGGAGGTGCGGGCTACTTCCTCTTTGACTGCACAGGTGGTTCATTGGACTGCGTGAATGAGGGTTTTGCTTGCGATGCGATGCAGAATGACCGTTTGGGATTCGATGTGGCCGTCAGCGGTGATTTGGCTGCCATCGGAGCCACTTTGGATGACAACATTTACGATGACGCAGGATCGGTTTACATCCTCGGTTCAAATGACATCGGCTTCGAGTGCGACCTCACGGCTCCGGGTGACACCGAAACTGATTTGATTTCAGCGGACGATTCAGGTGCCAGCGCTACGGATGACACGACCCGGAATACCACACCTGATTTCGATGTGTTCCTTCCCGGAGGAGGAGGACTTTCTGTGACCGAAGGGTTCTTGGCACAAGCGGGCGATGCCGTCATATTCTACCTCGAAGGCAGCGGTGACAGCACCGTTGTGATCTTGTCAGAAGAGGACGTCGAAAACGGCTTCTTCAACTTCGAATTTGTATACCCTGGTCCCGTTTTAGAGGATGGGGTCTACACCTACTGCTCCTACGTGATGGACGTCTTTGGCAACATGGGTGCAACAGACTGCCTGACCATTGTGGTCGACAACGAGGATCCAGAGCCACTGCTTGACTTCGGCCCTTCAGCCGTTGCAGGCTCGGACACGACCCTATACCTGGACAACAACGGCAACATCGTTTTGGATGTCGAGAACAGCGAGAACCTCTCCGCTTCGGACAACATCGCGATGGACACGTTGTATGCGGACATCACCGACTTTGATTGTTCCGATGCCGGTACCATCGTCACAGTGACCCTCACGGCGGTTGACTTGGCGGGCAACATCAGCACCACCATGTTTGATGTGGCCATTGAGGACAACATCGCGCCAGTTGTTATCGTACAAGACGTTACTGTACAGCTCCAGATGACGGGCACAGGCAGCTTGACAGCAGCCCAAGCCGACAACGGTACAACCGACAATTGCGGCATTGACAACATTGCCATTGGTCAAACCACTTTTGATTGTGACGATGTGGGTGACCAAACAGTGGTGTTTACAGCTACAGACCTCAGTGGCAATACGACTACGGCCACCTTTACCGTAACGGTGGAGTTCAACCAGGCACCCAATGCCAACGCCCAAGACATCACGCTGGAACTCGACGCTGATGGCAATGCCAGCACCACGGCTGCTGCTGTTGATAACGGTTCAGGCAGCGCCTGCGCCATCGGCAGCTTGAGCCTCAGCCAAACGGACTTCACTTGTGCCGATTTGGGTGACAACACGGTCACATTGACCGTGACCGATGTCAATGGAAATGTCTCTACGGCAACAGCTACGGTAACCGTCTTAGACCTCTTGGCTCCCAATGCTGTGGCGCAGAATGTCACCGTGCAGCTCGACTCCGCGGGAATGGTCAGCCTCGCCGCAGCCGATGTGGACAACGGCACCACCGAAAATTGCAGCTTGGACAACCTCGCGATTAGCCAAACTGATTTTGGTTGTGCAGACGTGGGAACAATCACCCTGGATTTCACAGCCAGAGACATCAGCGGAAACACCGGCCTCACAAACTTTACAGTAACAGTGGAGGACAATGTGGCTCCACTGGTCATCACTCAGGACGTGACCGTACAGCTTGACGCTTCCGGTAATGCTGTCGCTTCAGCAGCGGCTGTAGACAATGGCTCGAGCGACGCCTGTGGCATCGGAAGCCTGAGTCTGAGCCCGACGAGCTTCGGTTGTAACGACCTGGGCCCCAACACCGTGACCTTGACGGTCACCGACAACAATGGGAATGTTTCCACGGCAACTGCTGTGGTCACTGTGGAGGACACCGCTCCAACCATCGCCATTGCTCAAGACTTGACCGCTCAGTTGGATGCCGCAGGCATTGCGTTCATCACGGCCGCTCAGGCGGACAACGGTTCCAATGATCCATGTGGCATCGCTTCCACGACTGTGAGCCAGACGAGTTTCAACTGTAACGAACTCGGAGCCAATGAGGTGGACTTCTCTGCTACGGACATCAACGGCAATACATCCACTGTCTCCTTCACGGTAACGGTGGAAGACAACATTGCCCCGACTTTGAGTGGTACCCCCAACGACATCACGCAGTCCGCTGCTCCCGGTGCCTGTGGCGCTGTGGCGACTTGGACAGATCCCACGGTCGCTGACAATTGTTCGGCCACCCTGTCTTCAACGCACACCAGCGGTGCGACCTTTGCCGTTGGCACCACTGCGGTGACATTCACGGCTACGGACATCGCAGGCAACACGACCACTTCGACCTTCACGGTCACGGTCAGCGACGACGAGGCTCCGGTGATTTCGGACACGCCCGCAGCCATTACCCAAAGCAACGACGCTGGAAATTGCAGCGCTGTTGTCAATTGGACGGCGCCGACAGCCGCCGACAATTGCGGAATCGATTCTATGGTAGGAGATGCCACTCCTGGTGACACCTTCCCAGTAGGAACGACCACCGTATCCTACACAGCCACTGACATCCACGGCAATTCAACCACCTCGACTTTCACGGTCACGGTGACCGATGGCGATGATCCGGTGATTGCGGATATGCCAAACGACATCACGCAAACTGCGGATGCCGGTCAGTGCACGGCTGGTGTGACTTGGACAGCACCTACAGCTTCCGATATCTGTGGCATTGACAGCTTCACTGCTGATGCGACTTCGGGCGATGCATTCGCGGTGGGCACCACCACAGTGACCTACACGGCCACTGACGTCAATGGCAACATCACGACGGGGTCATTCGACATCACAGTGACCGACGATGAGGCGCCTGCCATTGCAGGTATGCCCGCCAACATCACCCAGTCAAATGACGCAGGCATCTGCGGCGCTGCCGTGGGTTGGACAGCCCCAACTGGGACAGACAATTGCACTGTGGCTTCCTTGACTTCGACCCACAACATTGGTGACACCTTCGAGGTGGGTACAACAACCGTGACCTATACGGTGACGGACCTTACAGGCAACACGACCACAAGTTCCTTCACGGTAACAGTGACGGACGACGAGGACCCTGTCATCTCGAATGTCCCAGCAGACTTCACCGTACTGACATCTGGTGGGTTGCCCACCGCCGTCGTGACTTGGCCAGAACCGCCTGCTGCTGAGCCCGAGGCTTCTGACAACTGCGGTGTGACTTCGTTCACCTCGACCCACGTCAGTGGAGACACTTTTGCTGAAGGGATAACAACGGTAACGTATACCGCCATGGATGCTGCCGGCAACACGACCACTTCGTCCTTCACGGTCACCGTGAGCGACGGTGAAGCACCGGTCATCAGCGGAAATCCAACAGACATTACCCAAACGGCAGACGCAGGTGTGTGTTCGGCTGTGGTCTATTACACGGCGCCAACGGCAACCGACAATGTGGCCATTGCTTCCTTCTCGGGCGATGCCGCATCGGGCGACACGTTCCCTGTGGGTACCACCACGGTGACCTACACGGCCGTTGACGATGCCGGCAACACCACCACGTCTGACTTCACGGTGACCATCACCGATGACGAGGCCCCGGCCATCGCGGACACGCCAGCCAACATCACCCAAACGGCGGATGCCGGCCAGTGCGGTGCTGTGATCAATTACACTGCACCGACCGCAAGCGACAACTGCGCTGTGACTTCGTTCTCGGGTGACGCAGCCTCCGGCGACACGTTCCCCGTGGGCACGACAACGGTCACCTACACGGCCATTGACCCAGCAGGCAACACGGAGACTTCCAGCTTTACGGTGACCATCACCGACGACGAGGCTCCGGCCATCGCAGGTACGCCAGCCGACATGACCCTAAGCAACGATGCAGGCATTTGCGGAGCAGCGGTCTCATGGGCCGATTTGACAGCAACCGATAACTGCACAATAGCATCGTTAACGGGCACGCACGCTTCGGGAGACACATTCCCAGTGGGCACCACCTCAGTGACTTTCACGGCGTCTGACGTCAATGGGAACACCACCACATCGACCTTCACTGTAACGGTGACCGACGATGAGAATCCCTCGATTTCAGGCACACCTGAAGACATCACGCAGACAGCGGATGCCGGAGTCTGCGGAGCCGCTGTGAGCTACACGCCTCCAATGGCCGCCGACAACTGTGGAGTGGATTCGTTCACCTCTACCCATGACAGTGGAGACTTCTTCGCTGTGGGTGAAACGACCGTGACATACACCGCTACCGATGCGGCAGGCAACACCGCCACAGCATCCTTTACAGTGACGGTGTCCGACAATGAGCAACCGGTCTTGGCCGGCATGCCATCGAACATCACTCAGAGCAATGATGCGGGAGACTGCAGCGCTGCGGTCAGCTTTACAGCGCCGACCGCCAGTGACAACTGTGCGATCGCATCATTCTCAGGGGACGCCGCTTCTGGTGACACCTTCCCGGTCGGTACCACCACGGTGACCTACACGGCCACCGACATCCATGGCAATTCCACCACGGGGTCCTTCCAGATCACGGTTACCGATGATGAGGCGCCTGTGATCAGTGGAACCCCCGCGAACATTACCCAGACTGCGGATGCAGGTCAGTGTTCGGCTGTGGTCAATTACACGGTTCCAACAGCTGCAGACAATTGCGGCATGTCAGCGTTTTTTGGAGATGCTACTCCTGGCGACATCTTCCCGGTGGGAACGACAACCGTGACCTACACGGCGTCTGACATTCATGGCAACATCAATACGGCGTCCTTCACCATCACGGTGACCGACGACGAGAATCCGGTCATCAATCCGGCGGCAGAAGACGAGACTTACCAGCGCGATGGCAACGAAGGCGCAGCCTTCAGTGCCTGGGTGGCGGGTTACAGTGGCGCCGCTGCTACCGACAATTGCGGCATTGACGCTTGGACGGACAACAGCTTGGGCTTGAGCGACGGATGCGGAAGCACCGGCACTGAAACGGTGACCTTCACGGTGACCGATGTCAACGGCAACAGCAGCAGCACGACGGCCACCTTCACGGTGATCGACGATTTCGCTCCGAGCTGCCCGGTCATCGATCTGACCGATGGTAGTGACAACGGATTGAGTGGCACGGACAACGTCACCAACGATGACACGCCTACCATGCGCGTGCTCTTCACCGGAGCTGGCGTAGAGTCTGCCGAAGAAGGAGATGTTGTGGAGTTGTACATCGATGGACAGCTGTCCGAGACGCAAACGGTGTCCGCTTTGGATGTGGCCAATGGCTACTCCGAGTTCGAGACCGGTCCGTTCATCGATGGGCCTGTTTCGTTCAGTTCACGTCACATCGACGGTTGTGGGCAGGCGAGCATTTTTGCCTTCCTCAACATCGTCATCCACACGACCGATCCCACAGCAATGGCCGATGGGTTGACCTTGTATTTGGACCCTGACGGAAACGCCTCGATTGAAGCCCAGGATCTGGACGATGGTTCCAGCGACGACTTCACCGCAGTGGATTTCACTGCCACTCAGACTGCATTCTCATGTGCTGACTTGGGGGACAATACGGTGACCTTGACCGTGACCGACATTGCTGGAAACACAGCTACGGCATCGGCGACAGTAACCGTGGTTGACAACATCGACCCCATCATTGTCACCTCCAACATCACCAAGCAGCTTGATGCCACTGGAAATGCGACGCTTTCCGTTGCGGATGTGGCTTCGATCACAGACAACTGCACAGTGGCCTCCTCTAGCATTGACATTGAGTCTTTGGATTGCAGCCTCGTTGGAGAGGTCACAGTGACCATCACGGCGGCTGATCAGAGCGGCAACACCAGCTCTGCGACAGCCACAGTAACGGTGGAAGACAACGTGGCTCCCGCGTTGGTCCTCGCCGACGCTGTGCTTTACCTCGATGAAGAGGGCTCCGCTTCCATCATGGCTTCTGATTTAGACGATGGCAGCAGCGACGCTTGTGGCATCGCTGGATTTAGCTTCGGCGCTGCAGGGGTGGATGGTCCAGACATGACCTATGGTTGTGGCGACACCGGTATCAACACCATGACGGTGGAGGTAGAAGATGTCAATGGCAACGTGACCAGCGGATCCGTCAACGTGACGGTATTGGATACCCTCGCTCCTGTGCTCAACATCTTTGATCTCGAAGACTACACCATGTATGCCGGAGCGTCCTGCGTGGACATGGTAGACTTGTTTGCAGCAGGATCGCCTTGGTATGAAGCCACGGACAACTGTACGTTCAGTGTGGAGATCCTCTACGACGAAGTCAACGAGACTGGCATCGCCGGGTGCCGTGAGTTTGATCGCCGTTGGGTGATTCAAGCCACTGACGCCTCTGGCAACATGTCAAGCGATACCACATTGCAGCACATCACTGTCATTGACAACACTGCACCGACAGTATTCCTCGACGGTGTTCCTGCCGACGCTTCCTTCGACCTCGATGCCGATTGCAATGGGGACATGCCGGATCCAGCAGCTGTGACAGCGAGCGCTACGGACAATTGCACCAACGCTCCTGCAGTGGGTGTGGTGAGCTATGTAGACAGCGCGCCAGCTTACCTCTGTGGTGATGCGGGCAGCTACACCATCGTACGGACATACATGGCTTCCGCTTCGGACGATTGTGGCAACTCTGGCATGGCCAGTGCTACACAAACGGTCACATTTAACGATGTGACTGCGCCGCAGATCACCGACAGTGAAGGCATCATGAACGGAGACGGCCTCACACAAATGGAGCAGGTTGGATTGTTCGACTACATCTACCTCCCTTCCCCTGCGGGATTGGAAGTTGTGGATGCTTGCAGCGACGCTACCTACGAAGTGGTGGAGACCTTCAGCGGGTTTGTGCCCACCCAGCAGATTGGCAACTATTGTTCAGCAGCAACGCCAGAGGCCTTCCTCGATGAAGATGCTTGCACAGGAGATGCTCCTGCAGCATTGGTATTGGAAGGGGCACCCTTTAATGGCGCCTCCTTCACCCTCGTGCCAGGCGGCATCAACATCGTCGAGAGCTTCTACGATCGGACCATCAGCTTGGAGGTTGAAGTCGAGAATGCTGACGGAACAGGAGGTTTCATCTGGAATGCCGATTACAACGCTGGATACAATTGGACAGCATGGGATACCTTGGGTCGTGGATACAAGAAGGATTGTGCCGAGGTATTGCAAGGCACCGAAGTCTGGAAGTATTGGGACTACTTCATCATGCAGACGGGAGGCATGATCGGAACCGGCATTTATGCAGGCACCCAGTTGAGCTTGACCCACCAGCCTACGAACTACTTCTATGGCATGCAGGTTGGCACAGGAGCGAACAACCAGAACGCCAATTATGGTGCCAGCGCTTGGTTCTACTGGAGCGGTCAGCTCATCATTGATGGCACCTCACAAGGGGTCCTCGGATCGAGCGGAGACATCATGCTTGACTTGGATTGCACCATGCCTTGGGCAGCCGCGTTTGATTACACCATCAGCGATGCCTGTGGGAATGAGACAACCTTCGGTTACTCCGTGACCAACGCAGCGTTGCAGCCCGATGCGCCTACCGCAAGCGGTGAGGCTTCAGGACACCACCCCTTCGATGTGTCGGTGGGTGGAGACCTCAAGGAGCCCATCCGGGTGACGGGCTTGCAGCCCAACCCGACGAGCAGCGTGAGCCAGCTGGGCTTTGTGGTGTCGAGCAACATGCGCCTGCGCGTGGACCTCTACGACATGGCCGGCCAGCTTGTGCAAGGTTTGTACGACGGCAACGCCATGAACGATGTGGAGTACTTCATGGCCGTAGATGCCGAAGGGCTCGATGCGGGCATGTACCAAATCCGCATTTCTTCAGACACTTACATGGCCGTCAAGAAGTTGCTGGTGACCCAGTAATGTAAAGCGGTTCTAAATCTATCGGAAGCCGACCCCACAAGGGTCGGCTTCCTGCTTTTAGGGCGGTTATCTTCGCACCGTTTCACTGGCCATTCAATTCACATTTCCATGCCAAGCATTTCGACCAAAGGGCAGGCCATGCCCGACAGTCCCATTCGGAAGCTCGCACCCTTCGCCGTGGCTGCCAAAGCAGCCGGCCGCAAAGTGCTCCATCTCAACATTGGACAGCCCGACATCCAGACGCCTGATGTCGCCCTCGAAGCTGTACGCAACATGGACCGGACCGTCATTGAATACAGTCCCAGCGATGGATTTGCGACTTACCGCGAAGGGTTGTCGGGGTATTACCATTCTGTAGGGGTCGAAGTGGAGCCGGAGCAGATCTTGGTGACAACCGGAGGAAGTGAGGCGTTGATTTTTGCTTTTCAAGCCTGTCTAGAACCAGGTGATGAAGTGATCATCCCGGAGCCTTTCTATGCCAATTACCTCGGTTTTGCCCAATCGGCAGGGGTCAACGTGGTTCCAGTAACCTCGCGGATTGAAGACGGTTTTGCTTTGCCGCCTGTGGAGGAAATCGCGGCCAAGGTGACCGACCGGACCAAAGCCATCCTGATTTGCAACCCTGGAAATCCGACCGGGTATGTGTACACCGATGCCGAGCTCGATGCCATCCGAACGCTGGTGTTGCAACATGACATCTACCTCTTTGCCGATGAGGTGTATCGGGAGTTTTGCTACGGCGACATTCCGCCGCGCAGTGTGCTGTCACTGGACGGGTTGGATGAACACGTCGTATTGATGGATTCCGTCTCAAAGCGTTACAGCATGTGCGGTGCGAGGGTAGGGGCCTTGGTGACCCGCAATGCAGCGGTCCACCAGGCATGCATGCGCTTTGCGATGGCGCGTCTTTCACCCCCAACCTTGGGGCAAATTGCCGGTGAAGCCGCCCTGCGCACCCCGCGTTCGTATTTCGATGAAGTCAAGGCGGCCTATGTGGGGCGACGGGATGCCCTTATCGAAGGACTGCGGGCGATTCCCGGTGTAACAGTCCCTACTCCAGGAGGCGCGTTTTATGCCGTTGCCAAGTTGCCCATCGATTCGAGCGATGCGTTTTGCGAATGGATCTTGTCCGACTTTCACCTCGATGGAGACACCGTCATGATGGCGCCTGCAACCGGGTTTTATGCGACACCAGGCGCGGGACATGATGAAGTGCGGATCGCATATGTCCTCGAAGAAAAAGCGATCAGACGGGCTGTTGCTGTGATGGCAGCAGCGCTCAAAGTGTACCCAGGCCGTGCTTAACTTTTGCCCCATGATTCATTCTGTGATGCGTCCATTTGTTTTGTTTTTGTTCCTGTCTGTTGGGGCGTTTTCCTCATGGGCAGACACCACCACGGTGCAGACCTACACCTTTGAGGCCCAGAACAACCCGCAGACGGCCTATGACAGCCCTGGCAGACGGTGGTTCAACTTCCCGCCCTCGGGCAACGGAGCCTCCTATGGCAAGGTCCTCATGGAGTATTCCCTCAAATGTTTTGAGGACGGTACTGCGGGCAACCTCGGTTATGCATGTGGGGAGTGGGACTACCTCTCTTACACCTATTTGTTTGACCACACAGGGTTGCTCGACAGCACAGCATTGCAGCACCCGTTGAGCCTGTTGGCCGACGCGCCTTTCGATACAGCGAGCGTTGTCCCCTATGTGGACGGCGTGCAGGATTCAGTGTGGCTTCCCGCGGCACAGCACTTGGTGGACATGGTCATCTCGGAGACCGTGGTTCAGCCGGGCACGGTGGCCTACACGGTTCCGCTTTTTGAGCCTGCTGCGGCCAAGCGTGCACAGTTTCTATGGACCGCTGCAGAACTGGATCCCCTCGGGTCCGGCAGCATCGACCGGCTGTTCCTTCCTGTTGAGGGCGCGCTGGCAGCCCGGCGCATGGACCTCAAGTGGGGCTTAACTGCAGATACGGCGCTCACCGGATTCATGAACCTTCCCAACACGGCCTACCAGTATGGCCTGTCCACGTGGCAATTCGAAGACAGTTTGTCCATTCGCTTGTCGCCTCCAATTGAATGGGACGGTGAGAGCAACCTCGTGCTCGAATTCGCGCTGGATGATGTCACATCCGAAACGGACGGAAACGAAGACGGCTGGGTTTTGGCCACCGGCATGGAAGGTGGCGCCTGGACCACCAACGGCCACGATGGTGAGGTCGATTTTACCGCGCCCGATCGCGTTGAAGTCAACGTTTCAGACCTCGAAGAACTCTCCTCTGAAATCACCATCGAGTGCTGGGTATATGGAGATCCAAACAGCCAGCCGGAGAATGGAACCTTGTTCGAGGGCATCAATGCTGCTGGACAACGTGTGGTCAATGTTCACCTTCCCTGGAGCAACGGTCGGGTGTATTGGGATTGCGGATTCGACGGCAGTTATGATCGCATTGATCAACAGGCCCAGACCCCAGACTACGAGGGCCAATGGAACCACTGGGCCTTTGTCAAAAACGCCGATACCGGCATCATGGAGATGTACCTCAACGGAGCGCTCTTTCATTCTGGTTCGGGCAAAGACAACCCCATTGAGGGCATCGTGAAGATGAATTTGGGAGCTTCTGCCAATGGCAACAACCGTTACAACGGTCGGGTGGATGATTTCCGCGTTTGGTCTCAGGCGCTCGATGGCGAAACCATTGCGGCGTGGATGAACCGCCAGCCAACGGCTTGGCACCCCCACTACGGATCGCTTTTGGTGGACTACCGCTTTGACGGCGCCAATGGCACCGAAGAGGAGAACTTCAATCCGGGAGGAAGCCCTGGACTGCATCACGGGTCAACCCTGCGCAGGACCACACCTGCCCGGGAGCAGGCCAAGGGGCTCGGCGGAGACTTCCGCCCCTACGTAGGCTTTGGTCGCGGCGAGTACTTCGAGCTCGTGGGGGATGGCGCCATATTGGACTTGCAGCCTGTCGCACCGCTCAGCCTGTCGACTTGGGAAGTCCAAGGCAATGGAGTGGTCATGACAGATTTGACCTACCACTACGCCCCGGGAGAAACCTCGGCGGTGCCTTTGTTTGGGGATACGGTCACCTACCCTGTCCCGGGTGCAGTGACCGAAGTGGTCAACGACACCCTCGGTTATTTCGGTGTGCCATTCGACGTCGTTGACCGCTATGAGCTCTACCGTTACATCACCCCCTATGGCATCGGTCTGGATTTGGGAGATGACGGCTGGACCTGGTGGTATGACGTGACCGATTATTTGCCTCTCCTTCGTGACAGTGTGGAGTTGCAGGCGGGCAATTGGCAGGAGCTGCTCGACCTCAAGTTTCACTTTATCGAGGGCGAGCCGGCCCGTGACGTCTTGGATGTAGAGGCTTTCTGGAAGGGTCAATACGGCCTTTCCACCTTTGATGAGAATGTCGTCGGTTACCAATATGCACCGGCTCCCGAAGAGGAGATGTGGCGCTTGAAGACCCGCGCCTCTGGCCATGGCTTCGGTTCGGGCAACAACTGCGCGGAGTTTTGCTACAACATCCACAAAGTCAAGGTCGACGGGCAAGAGCTTTGGTCGTGGCAGATCATGCAGGAGTGCGCAGACAACGCCCTTTTCCCACAGGGAGGAACGTGGATTTACGACCGTGCGGGTTGGTGTCCGGGTGCTCCTGTGGACACGCGCGACATGGAGCTGACGCCCCATGTGTCAGGAGATGGCCCCTTCACGGTGGACTACGACGTGGATTACGATCCCGATGGGAATTACCGATTTGAGGGCCAGGTCATTGCTTACGGCCCCGCCAACCACAGCATGGACGCTGAGCTGGTGGAGGTGTTGGCGCCAAGCGCCACCAAGCTGGCATCGCGAACCAATCCCATCTGCGACCGTCCAAAGGTGGTGTTGCGCAACAGCGGCAGCACCCCATTGACTTCGTGCACCATCACCTTTGGTCTCCCCGATAACCTTCAGTCATACACTTGGACGGGTGAGCTGGCCTTCCTGGAAGAAGAAGTGGTGGAGTTGGTGGCCCTGGATGCTGCGCTGTGGGATGGGGACAGCGAAGAAGACCTCTCGTTTGTGGCCAGGGTGTCCGCTCCCAATGGCGGTACAGATGAAGTGGATTGGAACAACGAGGTGCGGAGCACCTTCCGCCGCCCGCCTACCTACACTTACATGGAGGATGAAGGCGATGAGGATGACAACCGCCTCATTGTTTTTGTGCGGACCAACAGCACGCCTTGGGAAAACAGCGCCAAACTGGTCCACCAAGACGGCACCGTTTATTTCGAGCGGAGTTATCCCGAAGCCAACACCCAGTACCGCGATACCATTTACCTGAACCAAGGGTGTTACACCTTCGAATTCCAAGACGCCGATGACGATGGCATCAGTTTCTGGGCCAACGATGACGGCAGTGGTTTTGTGCGTTTGAGGAAAGTGGGCGGCAACTGGATCACATTTGAGCCGGATTTTGGCAAGTCCATTGTCCACCGCTTCCATTTCGAGACCAACCTGGTCAACAGTGTAGCGCAGCCTCTGGCCAACGCCACCTCCTTCAAAGTGTTCCCCAATCCAACATCGCAAGACATTTCATTTACCCTCGAAGGTTGGCAGGGCCGGTTTGACTGGCAGCTTCAGGATGCTTCAGGGCGGCTTGTGGGATCGGGGAGTGGCCGTGCTTATGAAGGGGGAAGTTTCCAAGGTCGTATTCCTGTTGAGGAGGTTCCTGCAGGGGTGCACATGCTGACATTGACCCAGCCAGGGAGGCTCGTGAGAGAAAGGGTGGTCATTTTTTGATCGGCACCACTCTGAAAACGGGGTGCCTGTCGGATAAAATGTCACTTTTCAACACTGAGCCCCCTTCGAAAAGGGGGTGGTAGTGAGAAAAACACATTGAATTTGTCTTCGGGGCTCCT
>Ga0208971_1000492_pt1 | contig 28012 bp, 27 predicted proteins | sample AOAMet1_18_M0_10_2_FD_188229 | JGI IMG/M metagenome (GOLD analysis project Ga0208971, IMG submission 188229) | Ammonia-oxidizing marine microbial communities from Monterey Bay, California, USA - CAN11_18_M0_10 (SPAdes) | ecosystem: Environmental > Aquatic > Marine > Intertidal zone | place... | reverse complement strand
TGGCGGTTGCGCGGTGGCCTTCTGCCATCAGTACACCCGAATGTGGTAGGGCAAGCGGGCCTGAACGCGGTCTTGCGCCTTCAGGTTCACAAACGCCTCTACTTCCATCATGGCCTGAACGGCGTCATCGGGCACACCTGCGGCTTGCGCCATGGCCGACATCTGGGCCACTCCGGTGAAGTCGGAAATGAACTTTTCGAAGGGGTCGATGGGCTCTGGGAACTCCATCAAATCAAAGTTGTCCAAGCGGGCCATGTCGGCCGCCATCTCAATGGCATCCTGCAGGTTGCCCATGCCGTCGACCAACCCCTTGTCCATGGCGTCTTGGCCTGTCCAGACTCGGCCGCGGGCCACGGCATCCACCGCCTCCACAGACATGCCCCTTCCTTCGGCCACGCGACCAATGAAGGAATCGTAAATCTTGGTCACGGACGCATTGACGGCGGCCAAGGCTTGCCCTTGGATGGGCGTGTGCATGGATGCCGCGTCGGCATGGTCGTGCAACTTCACGCCATCAAAGTCAAGTCCGATGCGCTCCTTGAGCAGCTTGCCTGCACTGGGCAAAACGCCAAACACTCCGATGCTGCCCGTGATGGTATTGGGCTGGGCCAAAATGTGGTCTGCCGCGCAGCTGATGTAGTACCCCCCGCTTGCGGCCAAATCACTCATGGAAGCCACCAGGGGCTTTCCTGCTTCTTTGAGCAAGACGGTTTCCCTCCAAATCACATCGCTGGCCAAGGCGCTGCCTCCAGGGGAGTTCACGCGCAAAACAACGGCGCCCACTGCGGGGTCCAACCTGGCTTCGCGCAACGCGCCAGCAATGCGGTCAGAGCCGATGGTGGCATCGTCGCCTTCACCGCTTTCGATCCCGCCAACGGCATACACCACGGCCACCGCTGTGGCCTCTGCGCTGGCGTCTGCCTCCTCTTCACTGTCCTCTTCCTCGTCCTGATCAACAGCACCCAATTCAATTTGAAGCTCCTGAATCAGGTCTTCGAAAGAATGGGGATTGTGGTATTGACCGTAGCCCGCAAGCATGGCATGGCTCGGTTCATCCTCGTTCTCGGCCGCTCCTTTTTCGAGCAGCAGGGCATGCAATTCGTCTTCGTACATCAAGCCATCGACAAACCCCAGCTCCATGGCATCAGAGGGAACACGGATGCTCAAGTTGTTGATGTGCCCATCGAGGGCTTCCATGGTCATGCCCCGTGAAGCGGCAATGTCTCCACCCATCCGGGCCCAAAAATCTTCCAGTAAGGCCATGAGTTGCTCCTTGTTGGCTTCGCTCAGGTCATTTCTCAAGTACGGCTCAACCGCGCTCTTGTAAGTGTTGTCTGGACCGCGCACGACGGTCATTTCTACACCCAGGTCTTCGAGCATGCGCTTGTAAAAAGTAGTTTCCATGCCCATACCGCGCATGTCCATCCCACCCTCGGGGTGCAGATAAACCTCATCGGCCACTGTGGACATCCAATAGGCGCCTTGGGTGTAGATCTCGCTCCAAGCGACAATCCATTTTCCAGAGGCCTTGAATTCCGCCAGGGCATCGCGCACTTCACCCAACATGGATGGGTACCCGGAAACCATGTCCGCTTGAATCAATATGCCTTCGATGTTGTCGTCCTCTGCAGCGCGCTCCATGTCGGCCAAGAAGTGATTGAGGCCCATCTGGGTTTCGGGTTCCATTGAACCAAACTGAATGGTAAAGGGCAACTCCATACCCCGCTCGGCCAATGGCGCATCGAACGTCAACAGAAGAACGGACCCCTCTTCGATGTCGGAACCGAATTCAAAGTCCATGTCTGAGCCATCGCCTGAACCTTCAAAAGCAGATGCCAGGCCTCCAACGAGGGCCCCAACAAAAATGAAAATGAGCAGCGACCCAGCGATGACCAAGGCGAGTGTGGAGCCGAGTAAACTGGCGAGGAATTGTTTTCCGAAATTCATGAGTGGTGTAGGGTGTGTTGTTCGCTTGCCAGAAGGGCGCAAAGTTGAGGAAAATGAAAGGGTTGAAATGAGAAAATGGGTCAAATACGGGGCGGCTGCTTAAAACACGAATCTGAAATTCCAGACGCCTGTGACAATGGCCGAAATCAACAATCCCCCAAGGGCCAAAAAGAGGACCACAGCCAATGCCACTGCGAACCAGCCTAAGGTCCGGACCAAACCTTTCAAAAACTGAGGCAGTTGATTTGAAATGAAGCGGCTCCAACCGGCACGAAAGCGTTGCATTGACTTGGGGTTGTCAAACTCCGCTTTGGCCTTGAGCAGTTGATCTTCGACGGTTTCTTTGATCGCGTCCAACGTGACCGGATCCCCCTTCATGGCAACGCGATCGCTGGCCGACTTGGCCTTGGGGAGGAAAATCCACAGAATCAAGTAAAGGATGATTCCAATCCGCCCAATTCCCAAAACAATGAACAGGGCCCGAATCACAATGGGTTCTATGCCGATCCGGTGCGCGATGCCAGCAGACAGACCCGAAATAACGCGGTTGTCTGGATCGCGGAACAAGCGCCGCTTTTTCGGCCCTTGGGCGGACTTCTTGGCGGAAGGCCCGTCCTGCTCCTCTGGCCCTCTAAACTCACTGGGCGCACCCAGCTGGGCGCAGGCCTTCTCCACATCTTTGAGCGTGACCACAGCGCGGTGAGAGCCTTCCATGAATGTGGTAAACAACTCTGCGAATCGGTACTCCACTTCTTGAAGCACCTCCTCCTTGCCCTCAGTACCGCGCAGCACTTGCCTCAAGTCAGACAAGTAATCCTTGAGCTGCGTATAGGCGGGCAATTCCACATGAAACAAAAGTCCACCGAGTGATATGTTGCGTGTTTCTACCATGGTTGTTCAATCTTGATTGGGCTGGGACAGGGAGTTCACGGAATCCACAAACTGGTCCCATGCCGCCTCCAATTCTTCCAGGACATTTTCGCCTTGCGGCGTCATGCTGTAGTATTTCCGGGGCGGGCCTGAAGGGCTTTCTGCCCAACGGTAAGTCAGGGTTTCCGCATTCTTCATGCGGGTGAGCAATGGGTAGACCGTGCCTTCAACCACCAATAGGTCTACGGCCTGAAGTGCTGCGACGATGTCAGACGTGTAAGCCTCTCCTTGACGCAGAACCCTGAGGATACACAGCTCCAAAACGCCTTTGCGCATTTGTGCCGTCGATGCTGCTGTTTCTTTCGTCATAAGGTGCAAGGATACATTGAATGCTTGGTACTTTGCAATACAAAGTACCTGATTTTACATATTTTCTCATCCTGAATTTCAAATGGATGGGCATTGAAGCGCAGGATTGAACAGGGAACACGACCTTTGCGCCGTGCGCATTCACATTGCAACCGGATCCAATCTTGGCGATAGGATCAACCACCTCGAAGAAGCCGACAGACGCATGGCGTTACGCCTTGGTCAAGTGGTTCGGGTCTCTCCCACCTATCGCACAGGGGCCATGGGCATGGCACCGGGCACGCCTGACTTTTTGAACCGCATCTCTGAAGTCGAATTGAATGGCAATTGGGCAGACCAGCCCGAACAAGTGATGCAAGCCTTGCTCGCCATCGAACAAGAAATGGGCCGAATCCGCCAGCCCGAAGGCTACACCTCCCGGCCCATCGACCTGGACATTGTATTGTGGGGCAGCCGCACCATTGACTTGCCCGACCTGAGTATCCCTCACCCCCGGATGCTCAAGCGCCGATTTGTCCTCCAGCCTCTGGCCGATCTCGTCCCTGCGCAGCGCATTCCAAACGACGGAAGGACGGTGGCAGAATGTTTGGCTGACCTTCCGACGGATGTGCCCCAAATTGCGCCTTGGTCATGAGCACCCAGATTCCATACCGACACATTGTCATCGAAGGCGGCATAGGAGCAGGCAAAAGCACGTTGGCCAAAGCCCTCGCTGAAGCCCTTGACTCTGAACCTTTGCTGGAGCCTTTTGCAGACAACCCTTTTCTGGAGCAGTTCTATCTGGACCCGGCGCGTTATGCGTTCCCGGTTGAACTCAGCTTTCTCGCCCAACGCTACAAACAGGTCAAGGCCGCCTTGTCTGCACGCACCTTGTTTCGGGATGCCTTGGTCGCTGATTACCTGTTTGCCAAAAGCGATCTGTTCGCCAAAATCACGCTGCCCAAAACCGAGTACCAGCTGTTCCGCAACCTCTACGACGTGATGGCCGAGGGCATGCCACAGCCAGAGCTGGTCCTCTACCTCAAGCCGGGATCAGAGCGTCAACAGGCGCAAATTGCGGCGCGTGGCCGCAGCTACGAGCAGGACATCGACACCGATTACCTCGCTCGGCTCGAGAAGGCCTACGAGCGTCAATTCAAGCACGCCAGGGGGAGCCGGGTCATCTGGGTGGACACCTCTGACATTGATTTTGTGGCCCGTCCTGAAGACATGGGCAAGATCATGGACATCGCCAGCCAACCTTGGAAGGTTGGGGTACACAAGGTCAAGCCCTAAATCAGGACCACCTCCGTCTTTGAGAAATCGGAATTGAGCGGTGCCTTAGGCGTTGACCGTCTTCAGGGCCTCCACCATTTTGGAACCGATCTGAGCAGGGCTGTCCACCACGTGGATGCCACAATCGCGCATCACCGCTTTCTTGGCTTCAGCGCTCTCTTCTTCTCCACTCACAATGGCTCCCGCGTGGCCCATGGTGCGGCCCTTTGGTGCTGTGACCCCAGCGATGAATCCCACCACTGGCTTGGTGCCGTTTTCGGCGATCCAACGGGCGGCCTTGACTTCCAAGTCGCCTCCGATTTCACCGATCATGATGATGCCATCGGTGTCCCCGTCGGCCATGAGCAGCTGAACCGCCTCCAAAGTTGTGGTCCCGATGATGGGATCTCCACCAATGCCAATGGCCGTGGATTGTCCCAGCCCCGCTTTGGTGATTTGGTCAACGGCTTCGTAGGTCAACGTTCCACTCTTAGACACAATGCCGATGCGGCCGGGGTTGAAGATGAAGCCGGGCATGATGCCCACTTTGGCTTCTCCTGCCGTCATCACACCAGGGCAGTTTGGACCGACCAACGTGCAGTCTTCCATGGTGTCCAAATGGGCTTTCACTTTCACCATGTCCGCCACTGGAATGCCTTCGGTGATGCAAATGATGACCTTGATGCCTGCGTCGGCGGCCTCGAGGATCGCATCCGCCGCAAAAGCTGGGGGCACAAACAAGATGCTCGTGTCTGCTCCCGCCTCGCTCACTGCGTCGGCCACAGTGTTGAATACGGGGCGGTCAAGGTGACTCTGCCCGCCTTTTCCAGGCGTGACGCCGCCCACAACATTGGTGCCATACTCGATCATTTGGCTGGCATGGAAGGTGCCTTCGGAACCAGTGAATCCTTGGACGATGATGCGGGAATCCTTGTTGACGAGAACGCTCATGGTGTCGGCTTAACGGGGTAGTGATGTCGATAGCGGCTTTGCAGCCGGCGCAAAAGTAACGCCGGCTCGCCCTCCATCAATGGGGGGTAAGGGCTAATTTCCCCCCATGCCTGCACACCCCCTCGACGGAACCACGATTTGCGCCCTTTCCACCCCGCCAGGACGCGGCGGTGTCGCCGTGGTTCGCGTCAGTGGACCAGAGGCTTGGCCCGTGGTGGATGGCCTGTGTCAGGGCCGCCTCAAATCTTGCCCGCCGGGACGGGCTGCACTGCGCCTTTTGCAAGACGGAGACAAACCCCTCGACGAAGCACTGCTGCTCCCCTTCCGCGGTCCAAAGAGCTTTACTGGGGAAGACATTGTCGAATGCCACATTCACGGCAGCCCCTTCATCGCCCAACGATTGATGGAGTGCCTGGTGGATGCCGGTTGCCGCCCAGCGCTGCCCGGTGAATTTACCCAGCGCGCCTTCTTGCATGGCAAGCGAGACCTTGCACAAGCCGAAGCCATTGGCGACTTGATTGATGCCGAGCATGCCGGCGCCCATCAGTTGGCCATACAACAGCTCGGCGGCGGATTCAGCGATGAGATCAACGCCTTTCGCAAGGCCCTCATTGAATATGCCGCACTGATGGAATTGGAGCTCGATTTTGGCGAAGAAGACGTCGAATTCGTAGACCGCGACGGTTACCGCAAACACGTCAACAGCCTGCTGGATCGCATTGCCCAATTGCTCGATGGATTCTCCACTGGGCGCGCGATTGCCGAGGGGGTTCCAGTGGCCATACTCGGAGCCCCAAACCGGGGCAAATCCACGTTACTGAATGCCCTTCTTCGCGAAGAGCGCGCGATCGTTTCTGATACCCCAGGAACGACCCGAGACACGTTGGAAGAAGTGCTGACTTTAGAAGGCATTCGGTTCCGTTTCATCGACACAGCTGGCCTGCGGGACACCACCGACGACATTGAGGTGGAGGGCATCCGGCGTGCATGGGCCAAAGCGGCCTCGGCGCGGTTCACCCTGTACCTTTTAGATGCGAGGGACCTGTCCACCCCAGAAGGACGGCAAGCTGCGGAAACCGAAATCCGTGAGGCTGCCCAACGCCTCAAAGAAGCCGCCCAAGAACTCGGCGAACCTGCTGGCGTGGTATTGGCCTTGGTCAACAAAACCGACCTCGCTCCGGCCCCCGATGGATGGTGCCCTGATGGCGCCGAAGAAGTCCTGGCCATCAGTGCCGAGGAACGCCGTGGTTTGGAAGCCCTAGAACAGCGCCTGGGCCGTGACTACCGCAGCGCACTGGCCGGAGACCGGATCCTCGTGACCAACCTCCGACACCGGGAAGCACTGCAGCGCACGCGCGAAGCACTGCAAAGGGCTTTGGATGGCCTTGAAGCCGGATTGAGTGGCGACCTCCTTGCGGTCGACCACAAGGAAGCCCTCGAACACCTCGGGCGCATCACTGGAGCGGTGACCCCTGACGACCTGCTCGACCACATCTTCGGCAACTTCTGCATCGGCAAATGAACCTGTCCCGCATGGGGTGGGTTCTTAGGGTATGTTCCTCCTGACGTTACGTACCATGCTGGCCCTGGCGTTCATCCTACCTGCCAGCGTCAACCCCGATTCAAACATGTCTGCACTGCTGGACTTTGGCAAAAACGACCTCTCCACATGGAGGGGGCTCAACGACGACGTGATGGGGGGCCGCTCCAAGTGCGACGTGAAATACAGCAAGTCAAGCCTGTCTTGGGAAGGCACGGTATCCCTGGAAAACAACGGCGGTTTTAGCTCTGTCAGATCTCCTTGGAGGGAGCGGGACTTTTCAGGTTTCGAATCGGTCACCCTCCGTTGCAGAACCACAACGGGTGAAGCAGATGACTTCACCTTGACCATGGAAGTCTCCGAGAAGTGGTGGATGCCCTATTGGAAGACCAACTTTGCGGTTCAAAGTGAATGGACCGAAGTGACCATTCCATTTTCCAAGCTCAAGAAAAGCAGCGCCATGACCGGGGAACTCCCCAAAATCTGGACCTGGGGAGACTTGTCTGCCGTGCTGCGGATGGGTTTTATGAAATACGATGGCAACGCAGGCGACTTCGGACTTGAGGTCGACTGGATGCGCTTTTCGGGCACATCAGACGTTAGAAACTGAGGTTGAACCCCCCCGTGATGGTGCGGGGCATACCTGGACGCAAACCAGCAGGCCGCGCAGATGCCACATACACCGCATCGGTCAGGTTCCGGGCTGAAACCTCCAAGGCAAATCCATTTTTGAGTGTGCACCGGGCCGTCATGTCCAGCACGGTGCTGCCCCCTACGGTAAATGCATCCTGCAGCGGAGTTTGACCTGCTTCTGTGCGCATGCCCTGAATGCTTCGGGCGGCAGCATCAACCGACCAAGACTCCTTGGCCCAACCCAGACGCAGCGCTCCTTGATGGCGGGAGAGGTAAGGCAGCTCATCCCCCACCTCTACAGAACCCCAAGCATCGTAATCGCTTTCGAACGCGGTAGAGAAACGTCCGTCGGTAAAGGTGTAGGTGAGGCCCAATTCGAGGCGGTGTCCCTCAATGGGGTTTACGCCATTGGTCAAATTGAGCATGGTTTCAACTCCAAATACTTGGGTAGAACCTCCTGTGAACACTTCGCCATCTCCCGACCCTCCGCTGGAGGCAAAGTCAGAGCCCTGAAGGTTCCGACCGAAATGACCGAAGCCCACAGCAGACAGCTCGGCTCGGGACCGCAGCCAACGCGCTCCCAACTCATGGCTCCAAGCAAATTCCGGCTCCACATTCTCCGCACTTCCCGGCGGAAGAAAACCGCGGTGTACACCGCCAAACAAGCTCCATTCCGGACCGAGGTTCTTTTGGAAACCAACACCCGGTAACCACGCTGTCGTCGTGTTGCGTCTCCGTTCAATGTCTGCCCCTGTGCGCTCCACGTCTGCAGTTCCGTAATCGTCCCTTCCCGCGAGGATGTGCTCCACACGCACTCCGGGAATCAACGACCAGCCCTTGCGCCCCCATTTGGCACGCGCATATCCTGCTGCTGCCCGGCTCCATTCGAGACGGTTGGACTCCGAGCCGGGGGTTCCAAGCTCTGGGGACACCAATTGTCCCGACACCATCTGCCAATCGTCTACCCACTGGAAGCGGTCCATGCCGTCCGTGTGAAACCGAAAGGAGGCCTCAAAACGCTGCCAGCCGGCAGCCTGCCCCTCCCAAGTCAACCGTGACTCTGTCCCGCGGGCATGGTAGGCACGGTTGTTGGCCTTGAGCCTCACCGTCCCGAGTGCTCCGTCCCTGAAGACGCCGATCGCCTCTTGCTGCGCATCAGATTGGTCCTCGCCCGACAGCAGTGCGCCCAGCTTGACCCACTCTCCTGACAGGCCAGCAGCCCGATCAGCTTTGTACCAGTTTCTGTCCACTTTGGTGGCATAAGCGCGGTTGGTCCAGCGCCACCCTGCACCAAAGTCCATCACATGCGTCAGCAGCGCTTGCTGCTGCTGGGCATTCATAACGTCGCGGTGGCTTCCGGCATAGCGCCTGAAGGGAGAAACCTCGAAATCTTCGGGAAGGAGCCCCGCATAAGTCTCGTGGCTTTCCTCCGAAACGCGTCCGATTTTGAGCTCAATGCGCTGTGGGTTTTGGACCCCCTCTGCAGATCGCCACCGCAGCTTTCCGAGCAAATCGAGCTTATCGAACCCCGTGGCTCCGCCTCCATCCAATGCTTTGAAACCCTCACTGCCCGCCTGCAACGCCTCTACCATCCAGCCAAAGCGCCCGGAACCATCACCTACATGAACATGTAGACGCCCTGTGCCGAACTGACCAATGCGGCCGTCCACCCTTCCGGACAACACAGAAGGGATGGGAGTACTGATGAAGTTGATGGCGCCACCAACGGTATTGGGACCGTGCGCGATCTGACTCGCTCCTTTCATGACCTCGATGCCATTCATCCGACCCACCGATGGGAAGTAGTAGGCACTGGGAGCCGTGTAGGGAGCAGGCGCAATGGGAATCCCATCTTCGAGTACCGAAATCCGGCTGCTGCGCTCAGAACCGCTGCCACGCAGCCCGATGTTGGGCCTTAAACCAAATCCATCTTCCTCTTGGATGTACACGCCGGGCACCGACCGCAATGCCCTGCTGATGTCCACATCTCCTTGTCGCCTCAAGGCTTTTGCCGATAATACGGTCACGGAACCTGGCACCCCCATCGGACGGCCTCCGGTGAGTGACACTGCCTCCACAAGGGCTTGTGGAAGGTCCAAAACAGATTCTTCCATGCGAACAGTACCCCCACGCTGTATGTCTTGGGCCGACAATCTCCTGTCGCCAAAACCCAAGCAGCGCAAACGCCAAACGCCAGGCTGATCCAATGGACTGCTGTCTACAAACAGAATGACCCCCTCTGCATCGGTTACGTATCCCGAGCCTTGATCTGAGATCAAAGCTGCCCCTGGGATGCCCCTTCCATCTGCGTCCACAATGCGCACCTCCACCTGGCCAAAAAGCCCCCAGAAAGGAGACAAACACAAAAGCAGGAAAAATGGAGAAAGGAGGTGATGCGTTTTCATGTAACCCTTATTTGGACGCGTTCTAAATAGCGCCTCAAACCTCCAATAGAACTTGCGGATTACACCTCCCCTTTTCGAGGTATTTATGCTTCTATTTTCCCCACAGAAGCAGGGGGGTCAATCGGGAACAGGATTGCCTAAAAACTTCCTGACGAAGCTCAAACGCACCACAGAATCAGGCAGATAGACCATTTCCAAATCAAAACTATTGAGCAAACATTGACCATATGTCTCGTTGCCCAAATCAAACTCATCATACGTGGACTCATGGATGTAGGCTTCGGAGTAACCCGACGCTCCAATTTCCTCCAAAATCCACCCGTGGCTGGCCACATTCATCACCTCCCAATTGCACAACGTGGATTCGAACGAAGGATAATAATTGAAACCGCTCAGCACATTCGTGAGGTCTGCGGACCCCACCGCCAAATCGTTGGGCCAACTCAAGTTCATCGCGTGCGGTCCGACATGGCCATAAGCGCCCAAGAACGAAATCAGCACCTCAATGTTGCTCGTGTATTGGACCTGGGTATTTCCAAAGGTGAACTTTGTCTTCTTCAGAAGCAGGTATGAGTCAGCCGGCAGACAATCGCAGATCTCTACGCCTGTACCAGCACCATCCACTGTTTGTGCGGAGAGGTGATTGGTGTAGCACAGCAAAATTGCTGTCACGAGCAAGCAAAGGCGGTTCATGACTGAAGTTCCATATAATTTAGCACATGTAGGACACAATCCCACAGCGATGACAAATTATTGCCTACAACTTCGCACCATCATTTTCAGAGCCCCATGTTGAGCCTACGCCTTTCCCTTTTCTGTATCGTTTTCCCCACCCTTGGGATTCAAGCCAATGGCCAAATGGCGGTACCACAGGTGGAGCAGGCTGTTTTGGTCGCTGATGAGAATCCGCTCGATACGGTCGAGACCTTCAAAGGCACACTGGGGTTGAACCTGAGCCAGACTGCATTGACCAATTGGGCCGGTGGTGGCGAGAGCTCGGTGGCTTTTACCGCACTGTGCAACCTGGCGCAGAGCCGTGAACGTGGCCCCCGCAGCTCAAGCTGGGGATTCGATGCCGCACTCGGTCTGCTCCGTCAGCAAGGCGGGTGGCGCAAAACCGACGACAGGCTCATCCTCACGGGGCAATGGAATACCGCCATGCAACGCGCATTGAAAGACGCGAGGCTGTCCATATTGGTCGATGCCCGCACTCAAATCCTTCCTGGTTATAACCTCGTCGATGGACTGCCCGACAAGGATCAACGCATTTCTGACTTCTTGTCTCCAGGCTATTTGGTGGCAGCGGCTGGATTGGCTCCAAAAGCTGGAAAGAACAGCAAGATTTTCTTTGCGCCCGTCACTGCAAAACTGACCGTCTTGATGGACGACACATTGTCCGCCGCTGGAGCATTTGGTGTAGACGCTGGGCAACATTCTAGGTTGGAGCTCGGCGGCTATATCCGCTGGAACCTGTCCGCGAAGCTGATGGAAAACATCACTTGGACCCACCAAATTGACCTGTTCTCCAACTACCTCAATAAGCCTGGCAATGTGGACGTCAACTGGACCGGACTGTTGGAACTGAAGGTGAACGAGGCCTTGCGCACCACCATCAGCATGCACCTGATTTATGACGACGATGTGACCTTGGAGAAAGAGCCCTCTCGCACGGAGGTCAACGATCAAGGGGTCGTCACCACCATTCCTGCCGTATTGGGACCGGGAACCCAATTCAAAGAAGTGCTCTCCATTGGGGTCTCCTACACATTGTGAACCTGGGGTTCCTGACTGAATGAGGGTGGCCGTAATTTGGCCCTATGAAAATCATGGTTTTCCCTGGGCAAGGCGCCCAGTTCTCAGGCATGGGTCAAGATCTCTTTGACGGCCATGCCTTTGCCCGCGATCGTTTTGCTGAAGCAGCAGGAGTGCTGGGATTTGACATCGCTGAAGTGATGTTTTCAGGATCTGATGCCGACCTGAAGCAAACCAAAGTCACCCAACCCGCCATCTTCTTGCACTCGGTCATTCTCGCCGAAGGCATGGGGGCGGATTTTGACCCCGCTTTTGTCGCCGGCCACAGCTTGGGCGAATTCAGCGCGCTGGTAGCGGCTGGCGGATTGGACTTTGCAGAAGGCCTAAAACTGGTGAGTGAGCGGGCTTTGGCGATGCAAGCAGCCTGCGAACGAACCCCTTCCACGATGGCTGCGATTTTGGGGCTTGAAGACCACGTTGTGGAGCAGGTGTGCTCGGAAACTGAGGGCATCGTTGTGGCCGCCAATTACAATTGTCCTGGGCAACTGGTCATTTCTGGTGAAGTGCCTGCTGTCGAGGCGGCATGCGAAGCCTTGAAGGAGGCAGGAGCGCGCCGGGCTTTAATGTTGCCCGTCGGTGGAGCATTCCATTCACCGCTCATGGAACCCGCCCGCGAACGTTTGGCCCAAGCCTTGGAGGCTGCTTCGATTCAGCGCCCCAAATGTCCGGTGGTGCAAAACGTCAATGCGACTCCCGAAACGGATCCAGAAGTCATACGTCAGAACCTGATCGCCCAATTGACCGCGCCTGTGCGCTGGACCCAAACCATGGAATGGTTTGTAGCAGAGGGCGTAAAAGAAGTGGTAGAAGTGGGGCCCGGAAAGGTGCTCCAAGGCCTTTTCAAAAAGGTCGACCGCAGCTTGCCCACGGCTTCTGCAGCCGTGGCTTAAGCCTCGGCTTTCTGGCCCTCAACGTAAGAGAAGAGGTTGGTATAGTCGGTCTCGATGGCGGCCAAGCGCATCTTCAAGTCCCGGTTCTCGACGGAGAGCCGATCGCGCTCTGAGCGCAACTGAGAGATGGTGTGCTTGAGGGTCACAAAATCGCGGGCCAACTCACGGCGCATGGATTGAACCTCCGCGTTGTCGGGCATTGCGATGTCCAACGGGCTCGGGGTCAGGTGTCCGGCTTTGGAACTGTCAACTCCCCCGACAGAATTGACTTCGATGGACTCCTGCGTTGCCATGTCTTTCGTGCTCATGTGGTCAAGCTACGCGACCGTTGCTCCCTTGGTCCTGAGAAAAACCGAAGTTTATCAAGGGTCTGTTTTTAATGAAATACCGCTCAAGATTTTTTACCCATCAGAAGGGGCGGAATCAGGGCAATCGCGGCCAAAAAAGCCCCCACACCTGACATGTAGTACAATTCCGGTAATCGCGTCACATCGCCTTGGAAGTGCATTCCAGATGCTACAGCACCGCATCCAATGCCAATCTCAAGGGCCATGAGCATGGTCCCTAAGGCCACTGCAATTTGTCCCGGTTGGGCGAGGTCCGCGGTCCACGCAAACACGGTGGGCATGTTGATCCCAATGCTCGCACCATAGACCAACGCTCCTATGGTGGCCATCGTCTTGTTCTCTGCAGACCCCAGCAGTAACATGCCGATGCCAAGCAACAATGTACCTGCCAACATCATGGGGATGCGCCCATAACGGTCGCTCATGCGCCCTGCAATGAAGCGCATGGAAATAGAACTCGCCACGATGATGGTATTGAATGACCCTTTGTACACGTAACCCAAGTGATCCACAAAGTCCGGGGTGATGGTGAGGTAGACACCAAAGGCCAAAGCGACCGGCAACAGCACTACGGCAGCGGGCCACGCTTGAGGGTCAATGAGCGCGCCCTTGAAGGGGTTCAAATCAGACGAACGAACAGGACGTGCACCTGGAAGCGTCTCCTCCAGAGGCCATGTGAACAAGATGCTTGCCATCCCCAACAGGGCCGAAGCCACGAACATCCATTCAATGCCCCATTCCACCGTAAGCCAACTCCCCAAAGCAGGGCCGGAAGCCATTCCGGCATTGCCCGCTACGCCCAAATACCCCAGCGCCTCTCCCCTCCTGTTTTTGGGGATGCGATCGGTCAGCATGGCGCTCGTGCCTGTTGGTCTAAATCCAGTCGAGAGGCCATGAAAGAACCGGAGCGCCATAAAAGCGACGATACTGGTGGCCACGATGTATCCGAACCCCGCCAATGCCGTGACCGCCGAACCGATGAGCATGACCTTTCGGCGCCCGGCCCGATCGGCAATCCGCCCGCTCAAAAAGCGCGAAAGAAAAGCGGCCAAAGTGAACACGCCCACGATGCCACCGAGGTACTGCTCTCCACCCATTTGGGCGAGGTGCGCAGGCAGTTCGGGCAGCAGCATGCCAAAGCTGGCCATAAACAGCACCGTTCCACCGCACAGCAGAAAAAAGGCGCGGTCATAGACCTTGACCGGAGGCTCCATTGGCTGGGCCAATGATGTAGGTGCTGCTGGGGATGCGTCCATGGTGTTGTGCTCCCGATTTGTACAGGTGAATGGGCAGCTTCTACAAAAGAACCCCACAACCCCTCCCATATGTTTCCCGAATGCAGAAAAGGTGGCAACTTTCACACCTCAATGAAACCGCCGTCCCTGCCCGCCTACCCCACCAAAGTGCTCCTCGCTTGGACAGAGGCCATTTCTGGACAAGAGCCCTTGCGTGATTGGCTCATGGGATCGGACTACCCCGAGCTGGGGGTGTTTTGCCACGCATTGCACAACGAGCCTACTTCGAGGGCCTGGTTGCGTCACCATGGGCACGACTTCCTGATGGCCTTGTTGGAGGGAGCAGAAGGAGAAAAGACCGCGGTGAAATGGCTGCGACAGCACGGTGGCAGCACGTTGGCAGACATGGCCTTGATTGCAGACAATGACGAAGAGGCCCTCGCAAGGCTCATGCGGGGAGACCCTGATGTCAATGGCATCTGGGTGCAAATCGCATTGCGGTTGCGTCAGGTAAAAAACGCCATCGAGGAATCCAACAACGACGTTCACAGGATCGACCCCAACTGACCACCATGCCTGTTAACACTGTATTCAGTTGGTTTATCCGCAAGCGCCTTCATCAGATTGCGCTGTTCAAGAAATACCCCAAAGAAGTTCAGGAAGAAGTGTTTCGCGACCACATCGAGGCACTTTCCCAGACGCGTTTTGGATTGGAGCACGGCGTCACGGCGCAGATGGACCTCAACGCCTATAGGAAGAGCGTGCCCTTGCGCGACTACAATGGCCTGAAACTGTGGCTGGAGGCCGCCAGAAATGGTGAGCCAAATGTCATGTGGCCAGGAGCCGTCAGGTGGAATGCCAAGTCTTCCGGAACCACCACCGACCGCAGCAAGTTCATCCCCGTGACCGAGGCCGCCTTGGAAAAGTGTCATTATAAGGGCGGCAAGGACCTCCTGGCGATGTACGTAGACGCTGTACCCAAGGCCCGCCTCTATGGGGGCCGCCATTTGATCGTGGGAGGCACAGGGCGCGCCGAAGAGGCCGACAATGGGGTCTTGACAGGTGACTTGAGCGCCATCATCATCAACAACCTCCCGTGGTGGTGCGAGTTCCGCCGCACACCAGCCCGTGCCATTGCCTTGATGGCGTCTTGGGAGGATAAGATTGAGCGCATGGCCGAGACGACCATTGACCAAGATGTGCGCATCATCGCAGGCGTCCCCAGCTGGACCCAAGTGTTGCTGGAGCGCATCCTGGAGCGCACGGGCAAGTCGCACCTCGGTGAAGTGTGGCCGCATTTGCAACTCTACATGCATGGCGGGGTGTCTTTTGCTCCCTACCGAAACGCTTTTGACCGCATGATGCCTGCGGGCATTCACTACATCGAGACCTACAATGCCAGCGAGGGATTCTTTGGCATCCAAGACCGCTTGGGCGCCGATGACATGCTGCTGATGCTGGACTACGGCATTCACTATGAATTCATCCCCTTCACGCCGGGGGATGATATTTTGGCCCATCCGCATGCCGACACACTGGGCCTGGAAGACGTCGAACTGGACCGAGATTACGCCCTCGTGGTCTCCACAAATGGCGGTCTGCACCGTTACGTTCTCGGTGATCTGGTCCGTTTCACATCCCTCACCCCTTTCCGAATCCGCGTGAGCGGAAGGACCCAGTCCTACCTCAACCTTGCGGGGGAAGAGTTGATGGTGGGAGATGCCAATGTGGCCTTGGCGCACGCCAGTCGTCAGTTCGCAATGGAAATCCGAGATTGGACGGCCTGTGCACGCCCTGCAATGGCGGGGACCAAGGGCCGGCACCACTGGGTCATCGAGCCCGGAAAGGGGGCATCGACTCCCATTGAAGCGGCTCTTTTTTCGGCGGCTCTAGACCGTCAATTGCGGGCCCTCAACTCTGACTATGACGCCAAACGCACCGGTGACTTGGTCCTCGATGCTCCCTTGGTTGAATGGGCTTCAACAGGGACGTTCGAAAACCTGTTGAAACAGAAAGGAAAACTGGGTGGTCAGCACAAGGTTCCGCGGTTGTCCATGACTCCACGGTGGGTTGAGGAGGTTTCGGCCATGAATTTTGGCCAAACAGAGGCGCATCCGTAACGCCGCTCATTGTGGGAAGCCTTGGCTCCCCCTACCTTGCCGGTCCCAAACGCACGAACATGCACCTCGCGATCGCAGGCAATATTGGCTCCGGCAAAACAACCCTCACCCGGCTTCTTGCTCAGCACTACAAGATTACTCCGCACTATGAAAGCGTGGATGACAATCCGTACCTGAACGACTTCTACAAGGACATGCAACGGTGGTCGTTCAACCTCCAAATACATTTCCTGACTTCGCGCTTCGGACAGCTGCATGCCTTGAAGTCCAGTGGGCATGACATGGTGCAAGACCGCACCATTTACGAAGACGCCTACATCTTTGCGCCGAACCTCCAGTCCATGGGACTCATGACATCGCGCGACCATGAGAACTTCCTCAAGTTGTTCGAGCTCATGGAGAATTTCGTGACCCCGCCAGACTTGTTGATTTACCTGCGCAGCAGCGTAGGAAATCTGGTCGAGAAGATCCAGAAACGCGGACGTGAGTATGAGGAGTCCATCCGATTGGACTACCTGAACCGACTCAACGAGCGGTACGAAGCATGGATTTCCACCTACACCAAAGGCAAGGTCCTGGTGATCAATGTGGACCATATGGACTTCGAAAAGAACCCGGAGGAGCTGGGCGAAATCATCACCAAGGTGGACGCTGAGCTGAACGGATTGTTCTGAGTGTTGCGCACAGGAATTCCCAAAAACGAAAACGGCCCTTCAGAGGGCCGTTTTCGTTTTGAAGATGTAGGGTCAGAAGCTCAATTGGCCTTCCGCATTTCGAAGTCTTCGACCATGGCGATTTGGAGAATGACTTCGTCTGAAATCAAGTCGTCACCAAGGTTGTCAAAGAATGTACCACTGCCGTAACGAACGTCGAAATCCGCCCGGTTGAACACCATACTCACAGTGGTCACCACTGGATCTGACGAACTGAAGCGAAGGTTCCCAGAAACGGGATTGCTGATGCCCTTGATGTTGAGTTTGCCCTTGAACTCGAGGCCACCCCGACCGTCGGACTTGCCTGATTCGAAGATAAAACCTGCAGTGGGGTGGTTTGCAACGTCGAAGAAATCCGCACTCCGCAGATGCTCCGCCAAATTTCGCGCCTCCAAACCTTGCTGCGAAGTGGATTTGAGACCGTTCATTTCGACCACCACATTGCCCGACACCAGTTCTTCATTCTGGATAGATACCGTGCAGGAACGGATCGGAATGGTCCCGAATTCGGTCATGCCGAGCTTCTTGCCCTTCCATTGAACGATACTGGTCTTGGGGTTCATGGTGTATTGACCATCTCCCGGCAGCTTGTCAATGGCACTCACACCTTGGACTTCTGAGCTTCCACACTTACGCAAGGCCTCCAGAAAGGACACATCTCGCTTGGATTCTCTGCAATACCTGAGCTGCCCCCTGCTCAATCCTTTTTCAAAGCATGTGCAAGGATCGTCCACCGCCACTGCGGCCACTTCAACACCCTCTGTGTTGTTTTGGGCGTCTTGGGCCCCGTCACTGGATGTGCCCTCGGTTGGGTTCCCTTCAGAAGCACATCCGATGAGCAAGGCTGCACAACACACCAAGACCAGCTTGGCGTTCAAGAAGCCTGCCCCCTTCATGCTTCCTCAAATGAGGCGGTTGGAGCCGAAGGAGTGACTTCAGGCGCAGGAGTTTCGATTGAGCCGTGGTCATGGCCTTCGTGCTCATCACTGCCGTGGCCTCCCAAAATTGGAGCGATGACGAGTCCAACAAGACAAGTCAACTTGATGAGGATGTTCATGGAAGGTCCAGAGGTGTCCTTGAATGGATCACCAACTGTGTCTCCGGTCACTGCCGCTTTGTGCGCCTCACTGCCCTTGAAGGTCATTTCTCCGTCAATCTCGACTCCAGCCTCAAAAGACTTCTTGGCATTGTCCCATGCACCGCCTGCGTTGTTTTGGAAAATGGCCCAAAGGACGCCGCTAACGGTCACACCTGCCATGTAGCCTCCGAGCGTCTCGGCTGCCCACGCATGGTCTGCGCCCAGCAACAATGGCACCAATCCGATGATGAGGGGGAACGCAATGGTCATGGCCCCGGGAAGCATCATTTCTTTGAGCGCTGCTTGGGTAGAAATGTCCACGCACTTGCCGTAGTCGGGAGTGCCTGTTCCTTCTAGGATTCCTGGAATCTCTTTGAACTGACGGCGCACTTCTTGCACCATTTCCATCGCCGCTTTGCCTACAGAGTTCATGGCCAAGGCTGAGAAGACCACAGGGATCATGCCTCCGATGAAGAGGGCTGCAAGGACATTGGCCTTGAAGATGTTGATGCCGTCGATGCCCGTAAACTCCACGTATGCTGCAAACAAGGCGAGGGCTGTCAGCGCCGCTGAGGCAATGGCGAATCCCTTTCCGATGGCTGCAGTGGTGTTGCCCACGCTGTCGAGGATGTCCGTGCGTTCGCGCACTTCTTCTGGAAGCTCGCTCATTTCGGCAATACCTCCCGCATTGTCAGCGATGGGACCAAATGCGTCAATGGCAAGCTGCATGGCCGTCGTGGCCATCATGGAGCATGCTGCAATGGCTACACCATAGAATCCTGCAAACTCGTAGGAGATGAAGATCGCTGCGGCGAACAGCAAGACCGGACCGAAAGTGGAAATCATCCCCGTCGCAAGACCTGCGATGATGTTGGTGGCAGCACCAGTAGATGACTTCTGTACGATGCCCAAGACGGGCTTCTTGCCAAGACCGGTGTAGTACTCGGTCATGTACGAAATCGCAGCTCCTACCAAGAGGCCAACGATGACCGCGTAGAATACGTTAATGCTGCTGAAGGTGCGGATGCCTTCACCGAAGAAGTCCATCTGCAGGGTATCGGGCAACATGTTGTCGATGAGGAAATAACAAGCCACTGCGGTGAGGATGATGGAACCCCAGTTGCCGCGGTTCAGTGCGGCCTGCACTTCTGGCTCCTTCGCATTGTCTTTTACGCGAATCACCAATGAGCCGAGGATGGAAAAGACAATGCCCAAAGCAGAAATGATGAGGGGCAACACGATGGTAGACATGCCACCGTAATCATCTGAGATGCTCCCACCCATGTCATTGATGACATAATTTCCAAGTACCATGGCTGCAAGCACCGTGGCCACATAGGATCCAAAAAGGTCCGCACCCATGCCGGCTACGTCACCCACATTGTCTCCTACGTTGTCTGCGATCGTGGCAGGATTGCGGGGGTCATCCTCCGGAATTCCAGCCTCGACCTTACCTACGAGGTCAGCACCGACGTCTGCGGCTTTGGTATAGATGCCACCTCCAACACGGGCAAACAAAGCAATGGACTCTGCTCCCAATGAGAAGCCTGCGAGGGCTTCGAGGATCATGGTCATGTTTTCCACGCCCTGCCATTGACCGTCAGCAAAAAAGTTGAGCAAGAAGATGAAGAGCATCCCCAAACCAAAGACTGCCAATCCTGCGACGCCAAGTCCCATCACCATGCCTCCGGAAAAGGAAACTTTGAGGGCTTGGCTCAAGCTGGTCCGTGCCGCTTGAGTGGTCCGGACGTTGGCTTCTGTTGCGATGCGCATGCCAATGTTTCCTGCCAGAGCAGAAAAAACAGCACCAATAACAAAGGCCACAACAATGAACCAATGTGTGGTGGGCACCAGCATGGACACCACCCCAAGAAGGGCACCGGCTATCACCACAAATACGGCTAGAATGCGGTATTCAGCGCTGAGGAATGCAAGTGCTCCCTCATGAATGTGCTTGGCGATTTCGGCCATACGCGGTTCTCCAGTGCTCTGGGCTCTCACCCAACGCGATTGAATGACCATGTAAATGAGGCCTAAGACGGCCAAGGCGGGCACGAGGTAAAGGATCGTGTCTAGCATGTAAAAAAATTGGTGCCGTGCTATCGGCAGGTTCATGTTTCGGTGCGCGAAGATAAGTTTAATCTTACGCCACGTAGTTGACTTCCTTCACAGTACGCACAATATCGGCGACTTGAGGGAGGGCTTCCTCGATCAAGGAAGTTGAGAAAGCAAAAGGAGTGTCGGATTGACAAATGCGGCGAATCGGCGCATCGAGGTAATCAAAAGCGTGGCGCTGAATGCGGTAGCTGATTTCGGAGGCAATGGATGCCACCGGGAAGCTCTCCTCCACAACCACAAGGCGTCCCGTCTTCTTGACGCTTTCTACGATGGTGTCCAAGTCGAGCGGGCGGATGGTCCTGAGATCAATGATTTCTACTTCAATGCCCTCTTTGACCAGCTCGTCTGCTGCTTCGTGTACCGTCTTGAGGATTTTGCCGAAGCTCACAATGGTACAATCTGAACCTGCGCGTCGCACGTTGGCTTTACCAATGGGAACCAAGAACTCCCCCTCTGGAATTTCTCCTTTGTCGCCGTACATCTTTTCGGACTCCATAACGAGCACTGGGTCCTCATCGCGGATCGCCGCTTTGAGCAAGCCTTTGGCCTCGTATGGGGTAAAGGGGGTCACCACCTTCAAACCAGGCATGCTGGCGTAGAGGCTTTCGTACGCTTGGCTGTGCGTGGCGCCCAACTGGCCCGCCTGTCCATTGGGACCGCGGAACACCATGGGGCAGCTGAATTGACCACCACTCATCTGCAGCATTTTGCTGGCGTGGTTGATGATTTGATCACTGGCCAAAACCGCGAAGTTCCACGTCATGTACTCCACTATGGGACGCAGGCCGTTCATGGCCGCCCCTACAGCTATGGCGCTAAACCCAAGCTCTGCAATGGGCGTATCGATGACGCGTTCAGGGCCGAACTCTTCAAGCATCCCCTTGGATGCTTTGTAGGCACCGTTGTATTCGGCTACTTCTTCGCCAAGCAAGAATACGCGGTCATCCCGCCGCATTTCTTCGCTCATGGCCTCGCACACCGCTTCACGGAATTGGATGGTACGCATGTTGTTCAGCTGTTTCGTTTAAGGGGCGCAAAGTTACAGCGTGAAAAGCATGTATGGACCCCTTTCGAATTGGCAGGGCATCCGGGATTAACTTCGCGGCCTCGAAGGACAATTTTTGCTCCTTCGCATTTACCGCACAAGGCATGGAATTTCTAGTCTGCATCAGCAAAGCCCCGGACACCACAACGCGCATCGCGTTCACAGATGGGGACACCCGCTTCAATGAGGAAGGGGTACAATTTATTGTCAATCCCTATGACGAATGGTACGCCTTGGTCAGGGCGCTTGAAATCGTGGAAGCACAGGGAGGAAAAGTGGTGATCGCCTCCGTCGGAGGCGCAGACTGCGACCCCATTTTGCGCAAGGCGCTGGCCATTGGGGCCCACGAAGCCGTGCGCATCGATGCCCAGCCCCAAGACGCCATGCAGGTTGCTGCGGAAATTGCGGCCTACGCCAAAGGCCAATCCTTCGATGCCATTCTGTGTGGCAAGGAGACCATAGACCACAACAGCAGCGCCGTCCCAGCCATGATTGCCGAGCACCTCGATGTGCCGTGCATCGCTTTGGCGACTTCCTTGGACTATGCCGATGGCCAAGCCATCTTGACACGAGAGACCGTCAATGGCATTGAGAAAATTTCGGTCAACGGCACCTTCGTCTTGAGTGCAGCCAAGGGCATGGCTGAGCAACGCATTCCCAACATGCGCGGCATTATGGCTGCGCGTTCCAAACCTCTGCAAGTGGTTGCTGCCCAAGGCGCCGCCACTGGCACGCGCATCGAGCGTTTTGCACTTCCGCCAGAAAAGGCCGGTGTGAAGTTGGTCGATGCGGACAACCCCGCAGAACTCGTTCGCCTTCTCCGTGAGGAGGCCAAAGTCATCTGAATTCCGAAAGCGAAGAAATCATGAAGTGCATCGCATTCATTCAAACAAAAGGAGGTCAAGCCACCAAGGCCAGCCTCGAAGCCGCAGGTTTTGCCACCAGAATTGGTGAAACTGTGGCCGTGGTATCTGGCGACATCAACGGAGATGCAGGCCTCGGGGCCGTTGGAATCAACCGCGTGCTGCAAGGCGCAGGTGATTTGGACGACAGCCAACTCGGCCGCCTTGTCTCTGCTGCCGCCCAGCAAGAGGACGCTTCCGTTGTCGTCTGTGCCCAGGACCACCTCGGCAAAGCCATTGCAGGACGTGTTGCGGTACGTTTGGGCGCCGGACTCGTTGCCGGTGTGACGGAAGCTCCTGAGGGAGACAGCTACACCCGCAATGTGTTTAGCGGCAAAGCCACCGCTCACATCAAAGGCAACACGGACAAGTTGGTGGTCACCACAACCCCCAACGCCATCGGCATGCCACCCCCTGCTGCTGGAACAGCCTCCATTGAAGCCTTCAACGCTGACCTCGGTGAGCGGAAAGTCAACATCCTAGAAGCGGCCGCACCCAGCTCTGGTGGCCGAGCGCCCCTGCCCGAAGCCGAGCTTGTCGTCTCGGCGGGTCGCGGAATGAAGGGCCCAGAGAACTGGGGGCTGATCGAGGAGCTCGCAGACGCTGTGGGAGCAACGACAGCTTGCTCTCGCCCCGTTTCTGATATCGGATGGCGCCCACACCACGAGCACGTGGGCCAAACCGGCATCGCCATTCGCCCCAACCTGTACATTGCCATTGGCATTTCCGGCGCCATCCAGCACCTGGCGGGCGTCAACGGCTCCAAAGTGATCGTTGTGGTCAACAAGGACCCCGAGGCACCTTTCTTCAAAGCTGCGGATTACGGAATTGTGGGCGACGCCTTTGATGTTGTCCCCAAACTGACAGAGGCGTTCAAGGCGCTCTAATCGAAACAACTACCTTGACGGCGATTGCATTCCAGTCATGAATAAATCCCTGCTTGTGATATTCGACATCCGGCCGAGCGGCGCCACGACAGGCGCCTACAACTTGGTGCTCGAAGAAGTGGAGGGCAAGCGCAAGCTGCCCATTGTGATCGGCATGTACGAAGCACAGTCCATCGCCATCAAGATGGAAAAAATGACCCCGAGCCGGCCTTTGACCCACGACCTGTTCAGCAGCTTGTGTCAGTCTTTTGACATCGAGCTCAAGGAGGTGGTCATCTACGACTTGGTCGAAGGCATTTTCTTTGCACGTCTCGTTTGCAGCGGAGGGGAGGTCGAAGAGACCATTGACGCCCGCACTTCCGATGCAGTGGCGTTGTCAGTGCGTTTTGGATGCCCCATTTACTGCGTCGAAAAAGTGCTCAAAATTGCAGGCATTCCACCCGAAGGGGAGGAACAGGTTAAGCCCATGCCCGAGGAGAATCCCGAGGACCCCTTCGGGCTGGAGGATCCCACGGAGGCCGGGGACGCGCCAAGCGCCAAAGAAAATTTCAGCACCCTCAAAATGACGGAGTTGAAGAAAGAACTGGACCGCGCCATTCAGGAGGAAGACTATGAGCGGGCAGGCGAGCTGCGCGACGAAATCGATAGCCGAAGCAACAAATAATGCGGGCCATTTTTGGAATGGCCTTTTTGGCCGCCGTCTTGTGGGCACTGTCCACCCATCGTAAATCTGTGGCTTGGCGGACTGTTTTGGGCGCATTGCTCCTGCAATTCGGCCTCGCGATCCTCGTTTTGAAAGTGCCTTTTGTGAAGGAGGCTTTTTCCTATGTCGCCGAGCTCTTTGTGGTGCTCATTGGATACACCGACCGTGGCACGGACTTCTTGCTGGGAAGCTTTGGCATGGAGGGCAAAGTCGACGTCAGCTTGGAGAATTTTGCGTTCCGCTTGCTGCCGACCATCGTTTTCTTCAGCGCCTTTAGTGCGCTGTTGCACCACGCAGGCATCTTGCCGCTGTTCATCCGTGGTTTTGCCTGGCTGATGCGACGGACGCTCAAGCTGTCGGGCACAGAGAGCCTGGCGGTAGCTGGAAATGTGTTTCTCGGTCAAACCGAGAGCCCGCTGCTCATTCGGCCATATTTGGACCGCATGACGCGGTCAGAACTCATGTTGGTCATGACCGGGGGTATGGCCACCATTGCAGGAAGCGTCTTCGCCACTTACGTCGCCTTCCTCGGTGGAGATGACCCTGTGAAGCAAGCCTATTTCGCCACCCACTTGTTGACCGCTTCCCTGATCTCGGCACCTGCCGCAGTGGCCGCAGCCAAGCTTTTGGTGCCGGAAACGGATTCGCAAAATGCCGAGAAAGTCAGTTTGGTGAAGTCCGATGCAGCGAACTTCCTCGAAGCCATCACCAATGGTACCCGGGACGGACTGGTCCTCGCTGCCAACGTGGGGGTCATGCTCTTGGTATTCACAGCGCTGGTGTACATGAGCAACGACATTCTGGCTTGGATGGGCAGCTGGACGGGCATCAATGATACCATTGCCGCCACGACCCGATTTGACGATCTGAGCCTAGAATTTCTCTTGGGGTATTTGGGTGCTCCCATTGCTTGGCTGGTCGGGGTGCCGATGCAAGATGCCTTGCTCGTGGGCCAGCTCTTGGGAGAAAAAACCGTCATCAATGAGTTCTACGCCTACGTGACCCTCATGAACATGAAGGAAGCCGGTGACTTCGTCAATGAGCGCAGTGTTTTGATCGCCACTTACGTTCTGTGCGGGTTTGCCAACTTCGCTTCCATCGGCATTCAAGTGGGAGGAATTGGAGTGCTTGCGCCCTCTCGACGTGGAGAGTTGGCCAAACTCGGCTTCCGCGCTCTGCTCGGTGGAACTGTGGCCTGCCTGTTGACGGCTTGCGTGGTGTCCATCCTCGCCTGATCCCGGTCACCATCTCAACCTTTAAGCCACGGCTCCCTTGTATCTTTGCACCATGAAAGTGGGCATCATCATGGGCAGCAAAAGTGACTTGCCCATTCTCGAACAAACCGCTGAAATCCTCACGGAGCTCGGCGTAGAACATGAGATGACCGTGGTGAGTGCGCACCGCACGCCCGACCGCATGGTGGAGTACGCCCGGTCTGCTCGAGGCCGCGGAATCGGAGTGATTGTAGCCGGAGCAGGAGGTGCCGCGCACCTTCCAGGCATGGTGGCATCCTTGACAAGCCTCCCCGTCGTTGGGGTTCCCGTCAAAAGCAGCAACAGCATAGACGGTTGGGACAGCATCTTGAGCATCCTTCAAATGCCTTCTGGCATTCCCGTGGCCACCGTGGCTTTGGATGGCGGGCGCAATGCGGGACTTCTGGCTGCGCGCATCTTGTCTTCGTCCAACGCCCCCCTCGCCGAGCGCCTCGATGCCTATGCTGATGGGCTGCGCGATAAGGTGATGGATACCGTGGACGTTGTGGAAGCGAAGGGCCGTCAAATCCAAAAAGGATGAGCGCGGGACGCACCATGAGGACGTTGAACCCGTCCGACTACCCCGTCAAGGAGCGCTACGCCATGCTCGTGGGCACCGTTGCCCCGAGGCCCATCGCACTGGCCAGTACAGTAGATGCCGACGGCAACCGCAACCTTGCGCCGTTTAGCTATTTCAATGTTTTCTCCATCGACCCTCCGGTCATGGTGGTCGGCCCCACCCTGAGGGGACGGGACGGGACGGTCAAGGACACCCTTGCCAATGCCCGGGAGAACATGGAAATCGTGGTGAACCTCGTGGACCATGACATGGTGCAAGGGGCCTCATTGAGCAGCAGTGATTATCCCTCCGACGTCGACGAATTTGCCAAGGCTGGTTTCACCCCTGCAGCGTGCGAAGCCGTCTCACCTGCGCGGGTAGCAGAGGCTCCGGTAGCTTTTGAATGCAAAGTGACTCAAATCGTGGAGTTGGGGCAAGGACCGGGAGCTGGACACATGCTGGTATGCGAAGTGCTTCGCGTGCACATCGCCGAAGATGTTTTGGACGCCGCCGGAAAGCCCGAAGCCCATGCCTTGGACTTGGTCGGCCGTTGCGGAGGAAGCTACTACGTCCGGGCCTCCGGTGACGCCTTGTTTGAGCTGCCCAAACCGTCGGTAGGCGGGCTTGGGATCGGCGTCGATGCGATTCCTAAGGAAATCGTCGGTGCAGGAATGCTCGATGCCAACCAGCTGGCACTGCTCGGTTCCGCCCATGCCCTTCCAGATGAAACCGACGTCAATGAGCACAAGCTGCTCGAGCTTTCGGAAGTCTTTATGGAGCACGAAGACGATGCCGCAGGGCTGGAAAAAGCCTTGTTTGAGGAGGCCGGGAGGCGGCTTGAACAGGCCGATGTGGACGGGGCGTGGATGACCTTGCTTGCGTACAACCCAGGTTGACGTTTGAAGAGGCGATATTTGCGCCATGAGTTATGAGATGAAAGGGACCGTCAAGCGTCTGTTCGACGTTTGGAAGTCCGACACGAGCGAGTTCTACAAGCGCGAGTTCGTTGTGACCACTGCAGAGCAGTACCCCTCCGATGTCAAGTTTTCCGCGCTGAAGGAGAAGTCTGACCAACTGGGACAAATCAAAGAAGGCGACCAAGTGCTGGTCAAATTTGACGTCCGCGGCCGTGAATACAACGACCGTTACTATGTCGATTTGAACGCATGGCGCGTAGAGAAGATGGGGGCTGACGCTCCTTCTGGCGGGGAAGGTGGACAGGCACAGCCTGTTGCAGCTGCTGCTGACATCCCTGCTGCCCCAGCATTCAACCCTGGCACTCCAGCGGCCTCGGACGACGACCTCCCATTCTAACGTAAGCCGCATGAAAGCGGCTTCCGAAGCACAGCCTCAAGCGGACCGTTTCGCTTGGGTACCATCACCGCTCGCCATCGCCCTCGGTCTCACGGCCGTTACGGCGGTGGCGGCGCTGGTTATGGGTGCTGATGTAAACGTGGTATCCACCTCTTGGCGCGATGGGCTGTGGAACCGCCCACTGCTCGTCTTCGCTTTCCAAGCAGCCTTCATGTTGGTGCTTGGTCACGCCTTGGCCCTCACCCCGGCCGCCGACCGCATCATCGGCAAAGTCGTAGACATGACGGGCACCACCAACGCCCGGGCCGCTGCTACTGTGGCGGTGGTGGCCTGTCTTGCCGGATGGATCAATTGGGGGCTTGGCCTGATAGTCGGCGCAGTGTTGGCCAGAAAAGTGGGAGAACGCGCCCAATCTCGTGGCTTGCCCCTGCACTACGGCCTCATCGGCGCAGCGGGATACAGCGGATTGATGGTATGGCATGGCGGGCTGAGTGGCTCGGCCCCCATCAAGGTCGCCGAGCAAGGCCACTTCGCCGACTTAGCGGAAATCGCCGGAATTCCAGCCGCTGCCTTACCGGACACCCTTCCATTGGGCCTCACGGTGTTCTCGGTCCACAACTTCGTGGTCACAGGTGCCCTCATGGTGACCATCGCTGTGACGGCTTATTTGCTCGGCCGCAATCAAGACAAGAAAGCCCTGCTGGGTCCAAGCTTGCCGCCCTCCGAAGCGCCGCTCCCCAAGGCACCACTCGCCCCTCACTTGCGCATCCTGCCCACCCTTTTCGGTGTGCTTTTGCTCGTCTTGGCCGGACGCTCAGCCCTGTTTCACCCCGATGCGGCCCGTTTGGGGTTCATCGACCCAGACTGGACGAATCAAACCCTTCTCGGTTTGGCCTTCTTGCTCCACGGCAGTCTGAAAAGATTCCTCCGTGCCATAGACTCGGCAATAGGAGGCACTTCCGGCATCTTGATTCAATTCCCCCTCTACTTCGGCATCATGGGCATCATGTCGGGCACAGGCTTGGTGGAATCCCTTTCTATGGCCATGGTGCGGCTCTCGACCCCCG
>Ga0208971_1000490_pt1 | contig 28140 bp, 17 predicted proteins | sample AOAMet1_18_M0_10_2_FD_188229 | JGI IMG/M metagenome (GOLD analysis project Ga0208971, IMG submission 188229) | Ammonia-oxidizing marine microbial communities from Monterey Bay, California, USA - CAN11_18_M0_10 (SPAdes) | ecosystem: Environmental > Aquatic > Marine > Intertidal zone | place... | reverse complement strand
TCATAGGTTGGCGGGTGGCCGGTCGCATTGGCTTGCTGGTTCCTAATTTAGGGGCAATGAACTCGTTTCGAGACGATCGATTCTCGATTTCGACCGCCGTTTCGTCGGCAGGATTGGGGTCAACAACGGAGGGAAGTTCACGCGAGTCCAGCGGCGGTGCGACAAAGCCTGGGGCTGCAACTCCGTCGCAGAATTGGCAGTCGAGTTCAATGCCAAGCGCCTCTGCCGCGCGTTGTCCGATCATCGAATCGATCGGACCGGGGTCGATTCCACGACCATTTTCATCGAGCAGCATTGTTCCCATATCAAAGTCGAGATTTAGTCTCGCAACTTCGTAGGAAAGCCAGGTTCGCAAAAGGCTGTTTTGAGCACGGGTTAGCGCGTTGATACCACGGGTGATATCATTCGCTAGTCCACTTGAACTTGTGCCAGCTTTTCGAGGATTATCGAGGTCGAGGTTTTGGAATTCCACCGTTTGGAGACTAGATCTCAAATCAAGTCGATTAACTTCGAATAGAGTTTTGTTAAGAACGATCTCGCGCTCGTAAACTCGGAGACTTCTTGAGATTGAATCTTCGAACTTGTAGTACCGACGTTTTGCTTGCTGGTAGGTAATTAACGCATTGCGGTAGCTGTTTCGTTCGGCCAGCCGAACGATTGGTGCGTCGAACCGGAACCCTGCTCGTAAATTTCCCGTGTCGTATCGAAGCTTAAATGGGTTGCTCGCATCGGGGCGGGTTCGGACGTCACCATCAAATACAAGATCGACTTGAGCTTCTAAGCGATTCGCAACGAATTCGATATTTCGCCAGCTATCGACAAGGCTGGCGCGAGCATTCATCCAATCGCGTCGCATGCAGCGAGCGATTTGGGTCGCTTCCGTCGAATTGATGCTGACATCAACCATTTCAATTGAATTGCCACGAACTTTTGCCTGAATCCTAATCAACTCGTTGACCGCACCAATGATGTTTGTAAGTCGTTCGGGGATTGTACTTTGAAATGACGACTCTATGTAACGCACGGTCTCAGATTTTGTCTGTTGCTTTTCGGTAGCTCGAAATTGCTTCACGAGATTAAGGAGATTCGCAATTTTCACCTTGGTTTCCGCAACATTAGGTTCTCGAAGTTCTTCAGATACACCCTCTTCTTCAGGGTCTCCGAATCGCTTGTTTCTAAGTTCCGTTCGGAGGTCAGCGGTTTTGACAAAGTAACCTTTCTCCTCGCCCTCGAAATCTGTATTAAAGATATTACTATCACTTTCAATGGATGCGTCGATTTGTTTGGTTCGAACAGCTTCTTGAAATTTCTTCAAATATTCGATTCGCCGCGGGGTGACGTCTTCAAGTTTCGCAATATCTGCTTCAGTTTGCTCAAAACTACCCTCGATTAAATTGAGCTCTTGTTGTGCGTCTTCGAGAATTGGTATGAGTTTTTCTATGAGATCAACCAGGTTCGTCGGCCAAAGTTCCGCATTATTTGGGTCAGCGAAATCGATTTTAACTCTTCTTGTTCTCTCGGGATCATCCTCGGTGGGAGCAGGCTCTATGGTATGAAACTTGTCATCCACGGTGTTAAGAAGGTTTCCCGCATTTTCCCCAATTTTTGTTGTTTGGGTCAAGCTGTCAAATAACTGATCACTGATTAGCTCAAATTGTTTTAGGTAAGGGTCATCGATAACGATATCGAGTGTCGGGGGAAGACCCAGCGAGATTTTATAACGATCGACGGCGGTTTGGTATCTTTGTTCTTGGTTGAGTAAACCTGCTTGTGCCTGGAAGAATTCTGATTCCGTCCGTGTCACATTATCAATACTGATTTGTTCATTATCAGCAAGTTCTTTAAATCGTTTTACGACTTCTGCTTGTTGAGTGAGGCCAAATTTTGCGTTCCGAATTTCCTGTTGTGCTTGGAGTAGTCCGATGTACCCACCTACACTTAGTTCAGCGTCGGTTCGCGGAAATCCCCCTAGAGCAGCACTGGGCGTTCTGCCAAGAGCGACGCCGAGATAAAAGTTCCTCCGAAAACGGTCGAACTCGCGCACGTTTGCAAGCAGGGTCCGTTCGGATTGCGTAAGGGCTTCCATGACTCGTGCGCGACCGGCACCGCGAAGCAGTGGTTGAATTAGCGAAAAGTCGAGTAGTGTAGAGGCAGCCTGGCTGTCGCTTCCGCCAAAGTTAAATAAGATCGTATTGGCGAGTCCGACGGCAAAGTTGGTGCCTGTGATGCCAAGTTTATTGAGGTTCAGGTCACCGCTTCGGTCAAGTGAAGTATTTCCATCGGTCAATGTTCCGAAAGAATCAACGCCCCAGAGAAGTTGAGAATCGAATCCAAATCGGTCGAGGCTGACGTCGAGTGCCGAAAGATAAAGGCTTTCTCGAACTGATTGGTATTCGGTGGAATGTAAGAGGGCAAGTTCGAATGCAGCATCGAGTGTGAGAACGAGTTGTCCATCTTCGTTGGGCTCCAAATACTTACGCCACTCGGGGTTGGCGACATAATTCGTATCACCATTGGCATTCCAACGCGGATAGCCTTCTTTGCCATCGACGTAATGCATCAACTGGTGGGAGGTCGCGTCGTCGGGTGGAATTGGAGGGTGGTCGGCGGAAAATGGGTCGAACATCCGCGAAGCAGGATCGATTGCGATGGAGCCGGTGGCTGAGTCCCATCTTGGATCGACCGCTTTCTCAAGAATCAGGCGTTGGGCTTCTGCGTCGGCCTGCCGGCGGTAATAGCCGCGATGGCAGCCAACGGCTACCAATAAATTGAGAAAGATGACGCCTATGAGGATTCGATTAATCGGGGCCATTGTCACAAAACTCTCCTGAAAAAGCGGGCAAACCCCACGGGATTCGGGTTTGCCAGCGTGTTTACTGAGCAAATCGGATTCAAAACGCAACGGATTTTTGGTTGAGTCTGAATATGCCGATTTTTCCGTATTTACTTATTCTCGGGGATTTGCCGTATCTGACTTGAGCGTTTGTTCCGTTAATAACGATCAATTGCGTCTCAGGGACTAAACCGGAGAAGACCATCCGAAAGCGACGATAGCAAAACTTGACGGGCTATTTTGCCCAATTTATGATGCAATTTGGGCTATTTCCGCGCTCTTCACGCGCTGGAGTAGAGAATGCACCTTATGCTTGAGTGGGGCAGCGAACCCGACCCCACTCGTCAATTAAATTTCAACGGCAAGACTGGTTAAAGTAAATGGGCATTAACGACTTCGCAATTCTCGCAGCCATGGATCCCACAATGGCCTGGGGAATCATCGGATTTGGTTTTCTTCTGTTGATCGTTTTTGTTGTACTTGCTTCCAAGACTTGGAACTGGGTAGACATCACGTTCGTCGTGCTGATTTACTTCGTCAGTGTTTTTACCGTCATGCAGGCTACCGACGTATTAGACCAGCGTTACTCGGCAATGGACAAAGCTGAGAAAGCTGAAAAGGATGCCGAGACTTCCAAAGCCGCTGCGGAAATGCAGATTGCGGGTGATAGCAAGTCGGCAACCTACACCAAAGGTTCTCTACGTTATATCGATGGAGTTCTGTCTCGCGAGATGTTGGGGCGAGGACGAGTTTGGTCAGGCGGAACGGTTGCCAAAGAGGGAGACAATCGGAAATACACTTTCAAAGCTCCACGGGCCGACGGTTATGAACCGCTGGTAGATGTTGTGCTCTACGTGTTCGCGGACGGTCAAAACGATGGAGAAAATTATTACATCGGTACCGTTCGTGTTGAGTCAGAAGACAATGCTTCCATCACGTTTTCTGAAGAAGCGGTCGTTTCCAATCAATTTAACGCCGCGAATTTAGGTTGGAAACTGTTCGAAAAAATGCCGCTTGATCGACGGGATATTTATAAGAATTACATTCTCAATAAAGCTGAAGAAGAAAACGCACCGGAAGCGATCAAGGGTCTTGCCGCGGCATTCGAAAACGAGAACATTGAATTGAACATCAGCGATTATCGAGATTTCTTAAGAGGTGAATTTCAAGTCTCCAAACAGTATTTCAATGAAGTTGAATTTGAAGAGTTGATCGATCGATATGCGTTTGATGGTTTGGAGTTAGGTGCTATCCAAAAGTGGATCGACGAGAACCCTCAAGGGCGTACCGATGTTTCGTTACAGCGTTTCACTCCTGATCCGCAAGAGACGTTTATTAAGTATGAATTCAATGCAAACTCCAAAAAGAACGGTGGTTACGTTGTCGACGGAGTAGGTAGCTTGGAAACCGATGGATTATTCAATCGGAGTGGTTTTGCAATCGAGCAAAGCTTGAAGGCAGGGGAGGGCGGCTCGATCGGTTTCAGCAAAGGTGACACAATCCTCGTCGATCTTGATACCGACGAAAAAGGCTTGAATGACGGTTTCGTGATTAAAGATGAAGAGGACGTCAAAGAGTTGGGCCGATTTTATATTCGCCAGAAACGAAACTACCCGTTTGAGTTCGCGCAATTAAAATTGCAAACTGAGCAACTGTCGGAATCAAAGCAGCAGTATGAAAAGAACATTGTTACTCAAGGTTTGTTAATAGACGAAGCGAGCAAGCACGAGCAAGAGCGGGCGAGGCTGATCGTTGAAAATGATGAGGACAAGGTTAATCTTACAAAGGATTACAATGTCATCTCCACTTTGGCTCAAAATAAGACCAAAGAAGTCGCAAGTCTGAATCAGATGGTTAGTTCGCTTGAATCTAAAATTGCTGCGACCTATCAAGAACTTCGAAAACTAGCCGTTGCATTGTCCCGAGAGGCTTTTGCAAAGAAATGATTTCCGGCGACAACGCCACGGTTGCTGGCGATGTGAAAGAAATTGACCAGCGTCCTTCGGGACGCTTTTTTTGTAGATATTTTGCGGCCCGGTTGGCATAGTGCGTTTCAGCCCTCAGGCGGTATCATGCTACAACGGGTTGCTGTTAGTTCCGGGCGTCACAGGATTATCATCCCGGCATCATTGGCTCGCGCACGGTAGAAAAGTTCAAAGTCACAAGAGCGTTGGATAACCATGGGTTTTGAGAGTAGAGATTATAACCGAGATTATCAGGAACCACGGGGTGGAGTGCCGGGGTTTCAGTTTGGCCAACAGTCTGTTGTCACCAGTCTCGTTGTTGCCAACGTAGTGGTCTGGGTTGTCAGTATGTTTACTCAGGGGCCTTCTGCGGAGGTGGAAGGTGGGATACCTGCTCTTGATAGATGGTTGAGTTTAAGTACAGATCGTTTGTATTTCCTCTGGTCTTACATCACTTACGGTTTCGTCCATGCCCCAATTGGCAGTCGTGAAGGCATTTGGCACATCGCCGGCAACATGATCACGCTTTGGTTTTTGGGGCGGCCAGTGGAGCAGCGCCTAGGACGAAATGAATTCACGAAGTTCTATTTTGCCTCCATTCTCGTCTCGGGACTGGGTTGGCTCGTGATGTACCTGGCGTTTGATAGCGGCGTCGCGTCGTTGATGGGCGCCTCCGGTGCGGTTTCAGCAGTTGTGGTGCTGTTTATCTTCATGTACCCGCGCGAGACCATATTATTGATGGGAATCTTGCCGATGCCGGCCTGGGTGCTTGGTGTATTGCTGTTGGGCGGGAATTTATTGACCGCTTTGAATCCAGCAAGTGCCATCGCCTGGGAAGCTCACTTTGTCGGCGCGGCTTTTGGGTATCTCTATTTTAAACTCCAGTGGAGTTTTGCCAGATTTCATTGGGACGGATTCTCCAAATGGAAGCGTTCGCGGACGAAGCTGAAACTGCACGATCCCGATACGATCGATCAGAAGCTCCAGCTTGATGCCGATAAAATTTTGGCCAAGATAAGCGAACAGGGTGAAGAAAGCCTTACCGGGCGCGAACGCAAATTATTAAAGAAGTACAGCGAGCGAATTCGTAAAAATCGAAATTCTAACTCGTAACGAATTTAATTAATAAAACTACCACTTCGTCTGTCCAAATTTCTTGTGCGCGGGAGTGATCGGCTGTGGATGACATTGCTTTGCGGAGGCTAATCAATCCCCCCCAGAATGTTGGGTGTTTCGCGTTCATTATTGATGGACGGGGTTGACCGTTTTTGTTGGACTAAAGTTAAGGCGATCAAACTCGTACGATTTGGGTTGAAATTCGTTCAAGCTGTCCACGATTTTATGCTTTTGAATGGTCTTTAATTGCTCATGGGTATTTGATTCTGGTTCTCCTTGCTTTTAAACTGGGTTGGGACGTGCAAGGAAGTTGGGTTGGATTTTTTTCGTGAGGCCCGTAACCCATTTCCGAACATTAGTTGTGTGGTCAGGCGGCCTGAGTAAAAAGACGATAGTCAAGCGGTTGGTGCGGATACAGATAGATTTAACCCGAGGTAGAGCCTTGTTTTCGAGAACGAGTAAAATGCGATCCGGAGTTCACTGGTTGGTTTCACTGACAATTGGTTTGGGGGTTGTGTGCGGTTGGGGTGTGTTACTTGGTCACGCCCAAGAGGACGGGGATGCGAAATTAACTCCGGCCCAAACAAAGGCGATCGAGTTTTACAATGTGAAGGTCAAGCCAATCCTTGAGCAGAATTGTTTTGAGTGTCACGCGGATGATCCAGAGGACCTTGGAGGTTCGTTGGCGTTGACATCGAAAGCCTCGATTTTACGGGGGGGGGATTCTGGCCCTGCGGTCAATGCCGATGATCCTTCGGAGAGTTTGCTTCTTAAGGTTATCCATTACCAACTCTATGAGATGCCTCCCAGTGGGAAGCTGGCTGATGAGAAGATAAATGTGCTCACGCAATGGGTGAAGATGGGATTGCCATATGATCCGAAGGACGAGAGAGATCTGACGGCGAATTTGGAGTCTACGGTCCCGCAAGTGAACGCTGAGTCAAAAAAATGGTGGTCGTTTCTTCCGGTTGCCGACCCAGAGGTTCCCGTCGTCAACAATAAGATTTGGCCGAGCAACGAAATTGATAATTTTGTACTGGCTAAGCTGGAGTCGGCGAGTCTCGCTCCAGCTTCACCGGTAACTCGGCGAGCTTTGGTCAGACGCGTGTATTACGATTTGCTGGGGTTGCCGCCTACGCCTGCTCAAGTGGAGGCATTTGCGAACAACGAAGATCCGCAAGCCTATCCACAGCTAGTTGAGGAATTATTGGCTTCACCGCATTATGGAGAAAAATGGGGCCGGCATTGGCTTGATCTCGTGCGGTATGCGGAAACAAATAGCTTTGAGCGAGATGGGGCGAAACCGTTTGTCTGGCGGTACCGTGACTATGTGATTCGATCGTTTAATGAAGACAAACCCTACGATCAATTTTTGATCGAGCAGCTTGCTGGTGATGAAATAGAAAACCCAACTCAGTCGTCGATCGCGGCAACGGGTTACTTTCGGTTGGGCCAGTGGGATGATGAACCGGTCGATCGCTTAAAGGCTAAGTACGATGATCTTGACGACATTGTTGCCACGACTTCGCAGACGATGCTAGGTTTGACTGTCAATTGTGCCAGATGCCACGATCACAAGATCGATCCCATTCCACAGGCGGATTACTACAAGATGGTTTCGTTTTTCGAAAACATCCGTCACTACGGAGCGCGAGGTCACGATTCTGTTTTGGATGCTTCGGTGCGGATTGTGCCCGGCGAGGCGACCGAAGAAATGACGGCCAATTACGAACGGGAAATGAAGAAAGTTGATGAGAAATTAGAGGCAATTGCCGCACTGGCAAAGCCCGATTTTGAATCGGTTGAACACGAGGATTTCCAGTTCGAGATGAACAAGCTTCCCATCTTGAAAAAAAGGATTGGCAAGCAAATCACGAAAAAGCAATTCAACGAGTTTCGCGACCTGTTGAGGAATCGCGGGAACCTGCTCAAAAACCCTCCGGGGTCTGTCAATATTTTGTCGGTCAAAGAATCCGGCACTCAGTCTCTGCCTAGTTTTGTGAGAATTCGCGGTAATCCAAACGTAAAAGGACCTGCGATTGAACCTGGGTTTATCTCGGTACTTTCACCGCCACCGCCGGAGATTAAGTTGCCAGCCCATGGCGAGAGTACGGGGCGGCGCTTAGCATTCGCGGAGTGGTTGACGGGGGGCGAGAATCCGCTGACCGCACGCGTGATGGTCAATCGCATTTGGCAGTATCACTTTGGTAGAGGTATCGTCAGGACAAGCAGTGATTTTGGATTTCAGGGGTCGAAACCGACTCATCCTCAGTTGTTGGATTGGTTGGCAACGGAATTTGTGAAGCAGGGCTGGAGCATGAAAGCAATGCATCGCCTGATTTTAATGTCCAAGACTTATCAAATGTCTAGCCAGTTCAGTGCTGAGGGTTTTGAGAAAGATCCAGGGAATGATTTGTTGTGGCGATTTAACTTGCGACGCCTGACGGCCGAGGAAATTCGTGACTCGATCCTGGCGGTCTCCGGAGAGTTAAATTTAGAAAAAATGTACGGGCCGAGTATTTACCCCGTAATGCCCCGCGAAGTCTTAGCCGGTCAGTCGCGGCCGGGCTCCGGATGGGGCAACTCGAGTGATGAAGACCGCCGAAGACGAAGCGTTTACGTTCACATTAAGCGTTCGCTGGGATTGCCGATTCTTACTACAAATGATTCGGCACCGACCGACACTACGTGTCCTGTGCGTTTCATTACGACGCAACCAACACAGGCATTGGGGATGATGAATAGTGATTTCACGAATCAGCAGGCGGCGAAGTTTGCGGCTGCGATTGAGAAAGAATTTCCTGGAAAGCGGGAGGCTCAAGTGGAGTCGATTCTTCAGAAAGTCACCCAGCGACCACCGACTGAAAAGGAAATACAGCAGGGTGTCGATTTGATTCAGTCATGGATTGATCATGAAGACACCTCGCCCCAGCAAGCCTTGCAGTATTACTGTTTGTTAGCGATCAACCTGAATGAATTTGCGTACATTGACTGATCTAAATGAAAATTAAACGTTGGCGAAATTAAAGCGGCGAAATTAAAGCGGCAGAATTTAAACGCAGACAGCGGATTGCCTCCTACGGAATGAAACAATGAATCGAAATTTTTGCGGAAAAACACGACGCGAGTTTATGTGGCAAGCGGGGGGTGGATTTGCCGGTTTGGCTTTATCCGGGTTGTTAGATCGTAACTTTCTAGCCGCTCAGGACGTCCGAGCCGATGGGACCGATTGGGTAAATCCCTTGGCGGCAAAAAAACCGCATTTTGCTCCCAAAGCAAAATCGGTAATTTTCCTCTTCATGTACGGTGGTCCAAGCCATATCGATACTTTCGATTACAAGCCGAAGATGTACGGCATGGATGGCAAAACAATCGAAGTCAAAACGTTCGGTCGCGGGGGGCACCGTAATCAAGGTCGGGTTGTCGAGCCTCGATGGAAATTTAAACAGTACGGGGAATGCGGCAAGTGGGTCTCAGATTTGTTTCCCAATGTTGGGAAGTGTGTGGATGACATCGCTTTTGTTCATAGCATGACCGCTGATTCGCCCATTCACGGATCGGCGATGCTGCAAATGAATTCAGGCAAAATACAGAGCGGTAATCCCTGTCTTGGATCGTGGGTTAACTATGGTTTGGGAAGTGAGAATGAAAATCTTCCCGGGTTTGTGGTGATGCTTGACGACAAGGGTGGTCCGATTAGTGGACCCACCAATTGGACCAGTGGTTACATGCCGGCGACCTATCAAGGTTGTGTTGTGCGAAGCGAAGGGACACCTATCTTAGACCTCAAGCGGCCTGAGCGGATGACCGACGGAGCCCAGCGAAAGCTCTTAGATTCTTTGTTGAAACAAAATGAGAGTCATGAATCATCTCGAGCGGGGAACAGTGAATTGGCCGCTCGGATTGCGAGTTACGAATTAGCTTACAAAATGCAAAGTACTGCACCTGAGGCAGTGGATTTAGCGACCGAGACTCAGTCTACGCTCGACGACTATGGGGTTGGGAAAGAGCCGACTAATTACTTTGGTCGCCAGTGCGTGATGGCCAGGCGACTGGTCGAGCGTGGTGTTCGTTTTGTGCAGGTGTACTCAGGTGGTGCCCATAATGACGACAATTGGGACGCTCACGGCGATCTCGAGGTCAATCATAACTTGCACGCTGCCGAAACGGATCAGCCGATCGCGGCTCTTTTAAAGGACCTCAAAGACCGGGGACTGTTGGACGAAACGCTCGTCGTTTGGGGCGGTGAATTTGGGCGTCAACCGACTGCAGAGTATGCCAAAGGTTCAGGCCGTGATCACAATGCCTATGGGTTTACAATGTGGATGGCCGGTGGCGGGATCAAGGGCGGCGTCAGTCTCGGCAAGACGGATGAACTTGGTGCAACCGCGGTCGAGGATCGGATGCATGTTAAGCGGATCCATGCGACCATCCTTCATCAACTCGGACTTGATCCCAATGCACTCGCCTATTTCTATGGCGGACTCGATCAACGGCTCGTTGGCGTTCAGGATACCGAGCCAATTCGAGAATTGATGACATAAGACGCTTGTTCGTCTGTTTAGCTATCAAGTGATTCTTTTCCAGCAGCTACCATTAGAACGCTGGCTGGAATTTTTTTGGGTGGCAAAAAATTCTACTTCCCGCGGGCTGCGAATCGGTTATCATTCAGCACGCAAAACAACCGCGATTGAATTCCATTGCATGGGTCGCTCATTGCATGGATTACATCTGTGAATTACCGCAGACGGTCTGGGCGACTTTGCTGGGCGACTTTGCTAGGTAAGTGTCTGGTTCTGTGTGGCTGTTCTCACGATTGGCGATTAGGTTAGCCGTCGTACCTTGAATCAAATGGACGCGCGTCATGTCAAATACAAGAATGATCGATTTGAGGAAATTGAGAAAATCGGCTCTTGAATTATCTAACTCGCAATCGGGCGTGGCGATTGGATGGGCGATGAGTCGTTTGTTCAGCAGCCGAGAGTTACAAGAAAACGTAATTAATGCGCCCGAAGATGCGCCCCGAGTTCTGAATCTAAATCCTGCTGATTGGGATGAATTACTCTTGCATGAGGTTGCTGAACCGGGGCAGGTTAATGCGGTGCGGCAGCAGAAACGCTGGCATGAGCTGAAGCGCCTGTTGCCGTTGACACTCGACAAGCTTGAGAAACGAGCCGAAGTCGCTTTCCATGCATTCGTGCTCCATGATAGCGACGAAAGTTCCCGCTGCGCGACGCAAGATGCCATGTGTTTTTTGGAGTTTCTAAGGCACAAGGATTGGATCGAGACGGATTCGATCGAATTGAAGCGAATTAAGCGGCTTTCTAGAGCTGCCTGACAGTCGACAGGGCTCAGGGTGGCGTACTGAAGCGTCGTTTTCCGACTCAAATTTCCAATGCGGTCGCTCAAAGAGACGGCTGGTATTCCGCGTCATTCGTTGGGTTTCCCCGGTTCTTGCATGTGAATCCGCCTTGTTTTACTTAAGCAGTTTCTGTAACTAGCAATTGGAAAAATCCCTCGAGCTATCAACGAAGAGATCGAGAGCGGAGGTTTGCGAGTGCAATTGAATGAAACTGGAGTGAAATGAGTCGGCGTGTTTACTTTTTAATTCTGACGCTTTTGGTTTGCGTGAGTGGTTGCGCTGAATGGGAAGCTCCAGAGATGCCGGCGCGGTCAATTTTTCCAGAATCGAGAATCGCTCCGGATGCGGTTGGAATGGAAGTAGCACTGGCTCAGTTAGATGCGCGGCAAGAGGATGATTTCGAAGTATTTTGGAATCAACTAGATCAACAGGCGTTGCCGTTGGAATTGCGAAAGCGATTAGATCAGAACGGTTTACGCGCCGCAGTAATGGCTTCCGCACCACCTTCGATTCTTCATGAGTTGATTGACCCTCCTCCCATTTTGCCTGATAAATTGAGCAGTCTGGAGATGCAGCTTTATTTGAAAGGGCTTTTGAGGAAGAAACAACGAATGATTACCCATGACCGAATTTCAAATCGGGAGGGTGAGCTTTATTCGGTTCCTGTTTCTGACATCCATTCCCAGATTAATTGGAACATCCGGAATGGAGACATGGAGACACCCGGGGCGGGAGCGGCTGTTCGTGGTGGAGTTAATATTACGACGTTTCCCCAAGGGGACGGAACGGTCAAACTGTTAATCGAGTTTGAAATCCACCATGGAAAATCTCGTCCGCAAATTGCTGAGCGATCTTTTTTCAAAGAAAATCGGCAAGCGATCTATCGCATCGAAGACTTGAAGTTTGAAGTTGTTTTGATGTCGGGAGAGTCGCTCGTTCTGGCTCCTACTGCAGATGTTGCGGATTTGGGAAAACTGTTTTTTGGATCGGCTCAATCTGAAGCTGATCGGTCTGGCACCATCCCCAGCGAATCGCCGGCCGCCTCGCATCGGTTGCTTTTGATTCGAATTGTGCAGACGCAAATGGATGACCTGTTCAACGACTCCCGCTTTGTAGAAAAGTTAACGACGGCCTTTGCCGAGTGATTCATCGATTGAATGGATCGGCTAATTTCTCGGGCTGGTCTTCGGCGTGGGTAGAAATGGTTATCTCGAGCGAGGCCTCTAATTGCCTCATGCTGGATGGTTGATCTTTTTTGCTGCGATTGCAAACAGGCTTAGATACCTAATATTTAACGATTTTTCGAAGGCTTTCCTTGGGTTACTGCGGAGCGTCTCAGAGAGCCATAATCGTCGTATAAGGTGTCGTTTTTTTGCTTACGAATCCTATCGCACCTTTAATCGGGCTTGATGTTTTCAATTCTCCGCTTGCAAGTCTGGCGATGGCTCGGTGGGCGTTTTGCGCAGGTCATACATTCCGAACAACCTAGTGAAAAGTCTTGGTTAGAAGGTGGGCAGCCATTGAGTTTGATCCAATTGAGCCCGATAATGCGAGAGATAAAAGAAAAACGAGTTGGCTTCTCACCATTCCATGGGCGTCATGTATTGGCTTCACAGGGCGAAGTTAACGTTTCAACAAGAAAAAGCGGAGAACAATTCATGCCATTGGTACCACTAAGAGTCATCCTTGATCACGCAGCGGAGAACGATTACGGCGTTGCCGCGTTTAACGTCAACAACATGGAACAGATCCAGGCGATCATGGAAGCTGCGAACGAAACAGATTCGCCTGTGATCGTTCAGGCATCGCGAGGAGCGAGATCTTATTCGCAAGATAACTATCTACGCCACCTGATGCTTGCTGCAGCTGAGCTTTATCCTCACATTCCAATCGTGATGCACCAGGATCATGGCAACAGTGTAGAGACCTGCATGAGCGCCATCGAGAATGGTTTTACTTCGGTCATGATGGATGGTTCTCTCGAAGAAGACGGGAAGACACCGGCAGATTATGATTACAACGTTCGCGTGACGGCAGAGGTCGTCAAACAGGCTCACGCTAAGGGTGTTTCCGTCGAAGGTGAGCTGGGTTGCTTGGGATCTCTTGAATCAGGAGAAGGAGAGCAGGAAGACGGACACGGCGCTGTGGGAACGCTGACCAAAGAGCAGCTATTGACTGATCCCGAAGAAGCGGAACGATTCGTTGCTGAGACCGGGTGTGATGCACTGGCTGTTGCGATTGGTACCAGCCACGGTGCTTACAAATTCACCCGTAAGCCAGACGGAGAAGTATTGGCAATGGATCGCATTGTCGAAATTCACAAGCGTCTGCCGAATTGCCATCTCGTGATGCACGGAAGCAGCAGCGTACCGCAGGAGTTGCAGGACATTATCAATGAGTTTGGTGGAAATATCCGTCAAACTTGGGGAGTTCCCGTCGAAGAAATTCAGCGCGGAATTAAACACGGTGTTCGAAAGATCAATGTCGATACTGACAATCGTCTGGCGATTACTGGTGCAATCCGTAAAGTCTTGCAGCAAACTCCGGAAAAATTCGATCCTCGCGATTACTTAAAGCCGGCTCGTGCGGCGATGAAAGACGTTTGCGTTGCTCGAATGACTGAATTCGGTCAGGCTGGAAATGCGTCGAAACTTCGAGAAACCTCAAAAGCGTAGCCATCGGCGTTTGCTTTAATCTCTGATAGTTGATATTTACTGGAGTCGTGTCGTGTTGGCACGACTCTTTTTTTGTGCGTCTTCTCTTAAATTTTAGAGAGCTGGGGAATTAACGATGAATATGATCGATTCGGAACCTGGAGGCCAATCGCTTGCGTGGGTTGATGAACGCGAGAGGCTCTTGTTGGCTCCCTACGCGATGCTTAGTTCAAATTCCCGGGGGCGAACTCATCCGGAGCCGAATCATGCTTATCGCGGCCCCTTTCAGCGTGATCGTGATCGAATTCTGCATAGCTCTGCGTACCGTCGACTGAGCGGGAAAATGCAAGTCTTCACGGGAGAGATGGGTGATTATCATCGGACTCGGCTGACGCACACACACGAGGTGGCGACCATAGCCCGAACCCTCGGTCGGGTTTTGAAATTGAATGAAGACCTAATTGAAGCATTGGCACTGATGCACGACATTGGCCATCCGCCTTATGGGCATGCCGGTGAAGATGCATTGGATGAGTGTATTGCTGACATCGGGGGTTTTTCTCATAACCAATTTGGGCTGACAATTGTGCAGGAAATCGAAATTCGATTCCATGATTTCCCCGGTCTTAATTTGACGTACGAATCCTTGATGGGGCAGACCTGTCGGGTGGATAAAGAACTGAAGGGGCAAAAACCATTGCTCGAAGTGCAACTCGTCGATGCTGCCGATAGTACGACTTACGACGCACATGATGCCGATGATGCGATTAAGTTGGGTTTAGTCTCCATTGAGGACATGCAACATCTGGAGTTGGTGGAGGAGTGTCTGCATTTTGTAAAACGCAATTACACTGCTTTGAATCCAGAATTGTTACGTAAGGCATTAGTGCATCGATTAATTGAAAAGCAGGTCACTAGTTTGTTAAGTCATTGTCAGGCGGAGTTGAGGAAATACGATTTCCAAAGTGTTGAGGAGGCGCGGTCAAGTGAATTTGTGATCGGATTGCCCGCAGAGATTGCTCAGCAGAAACAGCAGCTGGAGGCTTATCTGTATGAAAATGTTTATCGTCACCCGAGTTTAATTAAGATCCGCGAGCAGGCTCAGTCGAGGGTTAAGGAGATGTACGTTACCTACTGTGAAAATCCCAGCCTGTTCCCCCTAAAGTACCAGCCTCGAGCTGAACGTGTGGGTGTGAGGCGGATGGCAGTCGAATATATCGCTGGAATGACTGACCACTTTTTTGAGCAAACTTATAAAAACACACATAGTTAGCAATTTTTATTGTGTTTGCCGCCTTGGATTGCTTGTGCAGACTACCTTTTCGCTGCGCAGACACCTAAAATACGTCCACCTAGGGATTAGGATAATTGTTACACAAGGCGAATGAACGTTTTTTATTTGGTTTTTGGAGTGGATTCGCTTCGAATACCGGTTCTTTCAGCTAAAGTTTTCCGAGGCTTTATCGAATAATTTTATTAGTCGCGTTTCAATATTTATTTCTCCGTCGCGACTATCAAAAAGAAGGACTAGTGGACCATGGCACTTTGGATATTACGCGGTCTATTCCTGTTGATCGCAATTGGAATGGGCCTTTCATTGACCGTTGGGCATGACATTGGCAGCTCGGTTGGTGAGTCGAATGGTGAACTGGCGCGCTGGTCAGTGTTCGTCATTTTCATTCTCAGTTCGGTTGGAATCGTCGTGCTCGATGTTTGCGTCCGAAGCAAGCGAATCGATATGATTTCGAGTGTTTATTTCGGATTGGTCGTCGGTTTGTTTTTGACTTATGTCGTTGATTTGGCGTTAAAGCCTTTGTTTGGATTGGGTTTCGATACCAAGATTTTTGGAACCACGCTCGATCGTGACTTGCTTCAGTTGATCATAGTTTCCTTTGCCGGCATTTCGCTTTGTTACTCCTGCATTAGCCTGCTGTGGCAGACCCGCGATGATTTTCGATTTGTGATCCCGTACGTCGAATTTAGTAAAGACGTAAAAGGGTCAAAGCCTTATGTTTTGGATACCAGCGTTGTCATCGATGGGCGAATCGCAGACGTGATCGAGACGGGGGTGGTCGACAATCAGCTCATTATGCCACGTTTTGTGCTTGCGGAGCTCCAGGGAATTGCGGACAGCAGTGACAAAATGCGACGCTCTCGCGGCCGTCGTGGGCTCGACGTATTGGATCGCTTGCGCAACAACCAGAATATTGATTTTAAGATTTATGACCGAGAGTTGCCTGAAATGCAGGGGCAACCGGTCGACATGAAACTGTTGTTGCTGGCTCGTCATCTCGAAGGCAAAGTGGTTACTGGTGATTTCAATTTGAACAAAGTTGCGAAGCTTCAAAACGTTCCCGTTATCAACCTGAACGAAATCGCAAATTCTCTGAAACCGGTTTTCTTACCCGGGGAAGAAATTAACATTCGCGTCGTCAAAGCTGGCGAAGGAATGGGGCAGGGTGTTGGTTATCTTGACGACGGTACGATGATCGTCATCGAAGAGGGCAAGGACCACATCGGAGAAGACGTGAACATTACCGTCACCAGTATGCTCCAGACGAGTGCTGGGAGAATGGTCTTTGGGAAATTCGAATCAAATAGTTGATTGGGAATTTCGGCAATCCGATCCACCGTGGTTACGAGATGGATAGGGTCAATTGCAAAAACGCGTCACGGATTGTGATGGCGGCGCTTTCGGAAACGCCTCTTTGAATTCAAGGACGCCTAGCTAATCAGTGTGCAGGCAAAAAGGCCAAGCATCAATGATAGGGCCATCAACGTGTAGCGTTGGACCAGTGTGCGATCAAGCGAATTAAAGCGTGCTGCGACAGTTCTCATTTTATTCCCCTTTGAAGTTTGGTTTCATAGGGTATTAATACAAACGGCGTGCCAATCTCTACTGAACAAGCAAGAAATTGTATTCAGGGTTTTTCCGAGTGAATAGCCGTAATCGCTTTCAATGCGTTGATTTACGGAAGTTTGAAAATGAGACAGGTGTCGTCGGGTTGATGTCACCTGCGAATTACGTTCTCGCGCTAGATGGGTGGCTTCGATAGAGGGGCCAACAGCGTTACCACGTGTTTTCATGGCTAACGTTGCCGTGGCTTTCCTAACAGGTAAAGAACTGAAAGTTTCCATGACCGTTGTCAGGCGATATTTTCAAAAGTTATTCCAGTTCCTCGGTTGTGTTATTTAACTTATTTCTCACTTCGCAAGAGTTGAGTGATATGTTTGTGCGAGTTCGAGATTAGCGGTCCGAATCAGCTTTCAAAACGAGTGTTTGTCAGCTTGCGACCGGTCGCGAATTCACTAGCCCGAGTCCCGTTGTGGAGCTTTCAATTGGGATTTTGGGTGTTGGTTTTGTTTTAAAGAAGCGTTCTATAGATGTTCAGTCAGCAAGGTCTAACCTCTACCGCGTTGGTTGACAGTTAAACTAGAAAGCGTTTCTAGATGAGGACACCCGCCCAGTTGCACCGCTGGCGGGTGTTTTTTTTATTCTAGTTTCAGGCTGTTTTATTTTTTTGCTGCCTGACGAAGCTGCAAATGCACCCGAGCGACCTGCCCCATGAAATTGGTTTTACCAAGTGGGTTGAGTTGTGCTGCTTTCTTCATCGCTTCGATCGACGCCTCCTCCTTTTTCAGCATTTCATAATAAAGGCCGATATAGAGTTGGGCGTAGTAGCGTTGTAACCGGTGTTGCTCGCTATCGAGTTCGACGCGGGGTGAGGTTCGGTTGGCTATGGCGAGGACTTGCTCCGGAGTCATTCGTCCAGCATACATTTCGTAAATCTGTGACATTGGCACGCGTCGATCCTCGGTAATCGGAATCAGTTTTTTTCGTCCCTCCTCTACGTTGGAAATTTTCGCTGCACAGAGAAGATGCCAAACAGCGTTTTCTACATCCTGTGTGTTTACCAGTTGGTGCGTTTCAAATTGTTGGACACCCGTTTCGAACTTTTTTGCGTAATAAAGTGCGAGTCCCCGTTGCCAAAGTTTGGGTTCGAGGGAAGGTTGTAATTCGATAAGTTTGTCGTAGGCGGCGACGCACGCGTTCATTTGGCCCGCGGCGAAACTGATATCCCCCAACATCAATTGATAGTTAATGTTGTTGGGTTCTAATTTGCAGAGTTCACTGCAGTTTTTAAACGCGACCTTATATTTGCCTTCGCGAAATGAGTTCATGGACGCCCTCCCAAGCTCAGTTACTTTTTGAGCTCGAAGTAAACGATCGCTCGAGCCCTTTGCCTCTTGAGCCGAAAGGGGGTTGAGCGAGGCGTCTGGAAAGAGTGAAGGAAGTATTGGATACGGGATCCAAAGGGTCAGGATAATGATTGCAGAGAGCGTGATTTTCTGAAATGGAATGATGAATTGTTGCATCGGAATTCTCGTGGGGCTCGTTCAAAACTTTTGATATTGTTACCCGTAAGGTAATGAAAAGAAACCGAGGTGTTGGGCGGTCATCGGGAAAAGGTATACTACTGGTGGATTTGTGGACGTTTTCCTTTCTTCAAACATCTCAAAGGCACCCACAATCCGTTAATTGGTCACTTACGAACGGTTCTTTAACTCATGGCAAATATGAAAATCTCACTTGTCCAGCAGACTGCCGGAAATGATAAGACATTGAATCTGGAACGGGGCCTCGCTGCTGCCCGCGAGGCGGCTGCAGGCGGCGCTCAAGTTATCTGTTTCGCTGAGCTTGCCTTCGAACCATTTTATCCACAGCATCCAGCGAAGCCAGGTTTTGAGAGATTGGCGGAATCGATTCCCGGTCCGGTGACAAACCGTTTTTGTGAGTTGGCCGCCGAATTGGGAGTTGTCTTTGTGTTGAATCTATTTGAGCGAGATGGGGATAAAACCTATGACAGTTCACCAGTGATTGATGCTGACGGTCAGCTTTTAGGCGTCACTCGGATGATTCATATTACCGAGTACGATTGTTTCCATGAACAGGGCTATTATCAGCCGGGTAATTTGGGAGCTCCAATTTATAAAACGCGATTTGGCCGGATTGGGGTAGCGATTTGTTACGATCGGCACTATCCAGAATACATGCGAGCCCTAGCCGTTGGCGGAGCTGAAGTCGTCGTGGTTCCGCAGGCTGGCGCGTTGGGAGAATGGCCCAACGGGCTGTATGAGTCAGAGCTTCAAGTGGCTGCGTTTCAGAACGGCTATTTTACTGCGCTTTGTAATCGAGTGGGCAAAGAAGCTCGGTTGACGTTCGGGGGAGAGTCGTTCATTTGCGATCCCGAAGGAAAAGTGATCGCCAGGGCGGGGCAGGGGACTGAAGAAGTGCTGACCTGTGAACTTGACTTGTCAGATGTTAACAAATCGAATGCGAGAACATTGTTTTTACGTGACCGGCGCCCAGAACTGTACTCCGACTGGATCTGAACGACTCGATTGAAATTGCGTGTGCTTCGTCGATCGTCGCGAATTTGGGTGATCGTTTATTCAATCTTCCATCGCGGTATCTGTTAGTCGATAGAATGAGTTGATTCGTTGCCGAGTTGAACCAATGGGGTCGTTCTGGAAGTGTGAGGCATGCTTGACGGACATTGGTGGCAACCCGTGCCACAGCCTGCCGAGGACTTGGCAAACACGGTTTTCCAGCCGCGATAGCACAGTGTCCCTGCTGCTCCGGTAACGATCATTAATGCGATTGCTGTTTGCCAGTCGAGCATGTTGATGTCCTAAAGCAGTTTGTCAGAAATTTGAAACGTCAGGAAGGCTGCAACGTAGGCTAGGATTGTCATGTACGCGAACGTAAAAATTGGCCAGCGGTAGGAATTCGTTTCGCGCTGGATAACGGCCAATGTCGAAACGCATTGAGCACACAACGCAAAGAACACCATAATGGAAAGCGCGACAGGGAGTGTGAAGAGAGGCCGATCAGTTCCTTCCCAGGTCGCCGAGGCAAGTGATGATTTCAGTGAATCGGATTCTTCGTCGGTATCAGCGCCTAGGCCAAAAATAACACCCATGGTTGAGACGATGACTTCTCTCGCTGGGAAAGAGGCGATGGCCGCACTCCCAATTCGCCAATCCCACCCCAGCGGCTTTACCATGGGTTCAATCAGTTTGCCGGTGCGTCCTAAATAGCTGTGCTCCAGTTGGTAGGCGTCAAGTCGGTTCTGCGCAAGTGAGACCTGCTCCTCTAGCTGTGCGACGTCGGTTGAAGTTTCAGACCCGTCGAGGCTGTCCAGTGTTGTCTGGTTAGCGGCAATGAGGGCGGCGTCATTCTTGAGAGGTGGCGGTAGGAGTGACTCATTATTTTGCGGGAAATAGGCTGCGGCCCACACCAAGATGGTAACCACCACAATCATCGTGCCGGCATCTCGGACAAAAGCCCAACCTCCATCAAACATGCGTTGCCAGACATTTCTCAGGCTCGGTAGTTTGTAGGTCGGTAGCTCAAGGACAAAAGACGAAGTCCCCGTCTTAAGGATAGTTTTTCTGAGTACCCAGGCGACTGCAACGGCCGTGATAATTCCGACCATGTACATTCCGAACATGGTTAGCCCCTGAAGGCCAATGAGTCCTCCGAGATAGCTTTTGCTTGGGACAAAGGCGGCAATCAATAGAACGTAAACTGGTAGTCGTGCGCTGCAACTCATTAGCGGCGCGATGAGCATTGTGATTAGGCGTTCGCGACGATCTTTGATGACGCGGGTAGCCATGATCCCCGGGATCGCACAGGCAAACGAAGAGAGTAAAGGGAATAACGTAATACCGCTGAGGCCAATGCGGGAAAGATACTTGTCTAGCAGGAAAGCGGCTCTCGATAGATAACCGGTGTCCTCAAGAATGGCGAGGATGAAAAATAAAAGTAAAATTTGCGGTAGAAAGATGAGGACGCTGCCAACGCCGTTGATTAGGCCATCGATCAAAAGCGAATTAAGCGTGCCTTCGGGAACAATGCTGTTGACGGCCGTTGCCAGAGCTCCATTGAAACCGTCGATGAGGTTCGAGGCTGGTTCCGCGGCCCAGAAGACCAATTGAAACAGGATGACCATCGTCAAACCTGCAAACAGGAGTCCCCAGAACGGATGGGTAAGCCATGCGTCGAGGCGATCAGTTAATGTTGTTTGGTGGGCGGGGGCTGCGCGTTTTACAAATGAATCAAGGTGTTTTGTGATCCAGTTGTAACGGGCATGTGACTCGCTTTCTGCAATCGAATGGCCTTCCGATTGCATTTGCGCTTGTTCGGTTTTTAGCGTAGCTAGGACCTTTTCGTCGACTTGAGACTTCAACTGATCCGTCATAAAACCGTCGGTGTCGAACAACATTCGAGTGACGGCAAACCGCTTAAGCTGACAATCGTCGGGGCAGGCGGCTTTTAGCCTTACAATTCGCTGTTTTAATTCATCGCTAAAGGGATCGTGTTCAATGTCTGGTGACTTTGAAATTGCACTCGACATCGCTGACTTCAGGGCGTCAAATCCAACTCGACGCTTCGCCTGAATGCCTACGACGGGAACTCCGAGGAGCTTTTGGAGTGCCTCAAGTTCAATCTCGATTCCGTTTCGAGTCGCAATGTCAGTCATGTTGACTGCGATGATCATGGGTTGATGAAGATCGAGTATTTGACTAACTAGAAATAAGTTGCGTTCAAGATTGTTTGCGTCGACAACACATAAAATTAAATCGGGTTTTTCCTCAGCGGGATGTTCACCCAATAGCACGTTTACCGTCAGCATTTCATCGGGTGATCGTGGCGCTAAACTGTAAGTGCCCGGGAGATCCGTCAGTTCAAAATAGGTCGGTCCAATTTTGACCAAACCCGTCCGCTTTTCTACGGTTACGCCGGGGTAGTTCCCTGTCTGTTGTCTGATCCCAGTCAGCGCATTGAAGAGAGTTGATTTTCCGGTATTCGGATTTCCCAAGACAGCAACGCGTGCGGTGGTGGGATCGGCAGGATCGTCTTCGTTCAAGTTGTTGGACATCGTTATTTAAGCAACAACAAGTAAATCGATCTTACTGGATCGGTGTGACTAAAATCTCGAGTTGGCTGCAAGTGCGGACGCAAAGCCGACTGCCATTAAGGAGTTGGACAATCGATGTCATTCCGCCTCGATTGACTGAAACAGTCATCCCGGTTCGAAGTCCCATTTCGGCTAGTCTTGCGACTTCGTGATTGCTTCCCGTTACGCTTGAAACTTCGGCCATTTCCCCGGCGCCAAGAGACTGAAGTGGGACAGCCTGAGTTTTGCTATGGTTCACTTGGGTGGCAATCGACATTTCGAAATCCAGTGGTAATGAGAATCAGTCTCAATAGTATAAGCGATGTACCGTTGGTGACAACAGTATTTTCACAAAATACCCAAGGGGCGGTAGAGTCACAGCGGGTATTGGGTAGGGAATGCTGCCTTTATCGAGGCTCTAGACCTAATCAGCGAAGAAGTTGCCATCGGAGGGGGCAGGCGTATTTCAATGAATGCCGGGGAAGCGACGTTAAAATCCGGATATCTTGACAGCAATTTGGTTGGGTGGAGGGGGCAAGGCCGTTTTGAACCCAAATGCGGTGCAATTCAGTTGCGATTCACTGAGGGGTGGTTCGCAAATCTCCAAGGAGACCCCGCCAATGGAGGGTTTAGGTACCCTCTTCGACGCGTTGAATGTATTGTCGCAACCGCTCGTTCTCATCGGTCATTCCCTTCAACGCGAGCATGTTCTCGACTCGTTTCACTAGCTCAATACGATTGACGGGTTTGGTGAGGAAGTCATTCGTCCCCGCGTCAACCGCTCGTTCGATATCTCCTAGTTCGTTGAGTGCGGTGACCATCAGGATCATGATTTTTTTGAGTTGGTCATCCGACTTAATGCGCTCGCAGACCTCAAAGCCGCTCAATTTGGGCATCATGACATCGAGTAAGATCAAGTCTGGCTTAAAAGCTGCGGCTTTTTCCATGGTTTCCTGGCCATCTTCCGCAGTCGCCGTGACGCAGTCGAGGCTAGTGAGGTAAGCCTCGAGAAGTTCGCGATTCGCTTCGTTATCGTCGGCAATCAAAATTCGATGTGGTTGTTTTGAGGAATCCATAAGATTTCGAAGTAGCTAAGTAACATGGGTTCGAGAGGGAACTGCAACGCGTCATCGCTTTGTTGCAGCAGGTATGGCCGCCCTGGTCGGGACTGGCCTCAGCATTATAGACGGCGCGTCGAATGCTGGAAACGTGAGGTCAGAATAACTGTTGGGATGTTTTGGTACCGCTAGGTTGCTTCATTCTCATTAAAATTGGCCAATAGTTGCTTCCCCCGCCAAATCGTATAGGCCATGGTGGAATCAATCGGGGCTTCGGGGTTTCCTTCGGAGAACCAGTTTGCATGGTTGGATTCGACGATAGCCGTCCCCTTTTTTCCATTGTTGGTAGCATCGGCAATCAGCAGGAGTTCCTCAAAAAAGCTTGCTGCTATTACCAGTTGGTGCTCATCGTAGGCTTCTGCGTCTAGGTTACTAGTTAGACGGCGCCATTCGTTGGGAAACGTCTGTTGGGCTCGATGGAGTGAAATTTGGTAGATCTCGTGGTGAATGGTTTGCCAGCCGGCAAACGCGGCATAGATCTCGTCGACCTCGAGGTGCTGGAGGTCGGCGGCAAAGGCATGGGTTAGCGGGCCACTGATACCAATGTTGCGGTGCATTTGATCACCTGAGCCGTAGTGATATTCAAACAAATAGCAGTGAACGGGGTGTTCGTAACTGGGCCAGTAAAGTTCCCGGCTTTCCATGAACTTAAGACCGCTGGGGGCCAGTCCCATTTGGGCGGGTTCGGCGAGCCAGATGGCCAGGTGACTTTCGGCCATCGCAATTTCTCCCTGGAATTCCAGAGAGATTTCATCTTTAAAGCCAAGTTCTTCAGCGTAGGCAAGTACGCGAAGTCGCGCGACGGGTTGCTCTGCCAATTGAATTAAAACTTTTTTACCCGACTCGTCATTTAAGCGAGCCAATGCTGCTGCGGCTTCCGTTTGAACTCTACGATGCCGCAACTCGAGCGTCTGATTCAATTTTCCGATTGCTGGTTCATGTTCCAGTTGGGCGAATGTATCGCACAAGGCCACGATCAGCGCGACGGAGTCCGAGACGAGCTGATTGATTTCCGCAACCCCGAGACCTTCTGGGAATTTACCATCTTCGATTTTGCCAAGTTGTCCAGCGAGCAGGCCGAGCAGATCGGTTAATTCGTTGATGCGTTCAACGGCCGGATGGTTTTCTACTTTTTGGTGGCGGTAGTAGTAATTAAAAAGATCAAAAATTGCGGGTGCAATTTGCGAGTGGCTGGTGCCATGATTGAGCAGTTGGGACAACATCCAGGGTCTTGGTTCGAAATCAGCCTGCATCAAGGGGGCGAACGCAAGGACAATGCCGACGCGGTGTTCTGGCGGGTCGTCACAAATCAGATCAGTCCAAATCTGAAGGGCTTCCTCGGAGCCTTCGACTGCCATCCAGCGAAGCAAATGATTTCTAAGGTCACTAGAATTCGGTGCCAGACGATAAAGAGATTGCACGCTCTGAAATCGAGAGGCAGTCCACGGTTCATCCGTATCGCTTTCCGCGATCAGCTTGGTTTCTCGTTGGATGAGTTGGTGAATGACTGGTTGGATTAGCTGGTCAATTTTAACAGCGTTGTCGGAAGTGTCCGCGGGCGACGCCTGCAGGTCGTCTCCAAACTCAAGTAGCCTTTCCAGCAGAAGGTCGACATCTTCGCTGGATAGCGCGGGAATGCCTTGCGAAAGCGATGCGATCCGAGAAAGTTGGCTTGGGTCGGAAAGCGCAAGATGCATGGATTCGGTGATTTCATTAATCATCATGAATTACTTTCATCAGAGAAAAACTCCGTTTTTCGGTTCCTACTGGCTGTGAGGGATTGCCTGGTGACTGGAAATAGCCATTTGGCCGGTCTTTTTTTAATCTGACGTCGTTTTCCGTCTAGAAACACATTTCTCACGTTGACCGTTTAAGTTTGTCGGGATAGCCTATTTAACTCATTAGAGCAACCAAAACACGCTGTTTGGATTTAATTTTTCTCTCCCAAATCAACTCGGACACCGATCGCCCTGATCGTCGTACCGGCTGATTTTAAACCAAGGTCGAGTTGTCTTATTACTGTGTCTAAACAAGTCGTTAAACGCAAACAAATTCTCTCATTCCAGCACATGGGCTTGTCCAAGAAAATGTTGGAAACGTTAGCTCGGATTGGATACGAAAAACCATCCCCTGTGCAAGCGGGCGTAGTGCCACTGGCAATGCAGGAGTTCGATGTAATCGGACAGGCTAGAACCGGAACTGGAAAAACGGCTGCCTTCGCAATCCCAATTCTTGAACAGCTCGATTTGAGCGTGAAGAAAGCAAAGCCGCAAGCCTTGATTCTGACACCGACAAGAGAGTTGGCTGTTCAGGTTGAAAATGAGTTCAAGCGACTTTCTGATCAAGAGCGAGTTAATTGTGTGTGTCTTTACGGTGGTCGTCCGATTCGTGGCCAAATCAATCAGCTTGAACGTGGAGCCCACGTCGTCGTCGGAACGCCAGGACGCGTGATTGACCATCTGAATCGTGGAACCTTGAACATCGACCAGCTTTGGTTTGTGGTTCTTGATGAAGCAGATCGGATGCTGGACATCGGGTTCCGCCCTGACATAGAACGCATCTTAAAACGTTGTCCAACGGAGCGGCAAACTTTGCTGTTGAGTGCGACATTGCCGGAACCGATTCGGCGGCTGGCCAAACGTTACATGTACCGCCCCAAGGTAATTAACTTTTCGAAGGACAGTGTTGCTGCGAAAACGATTGAGCAATTTTTCATGACGGTGCCCGGCACCATGAAATATGACGTGCTGGTCAAACTGTTGCAGCGGGAAGAACCTGAGCAGGCAATCATTTTTTGTCGCACCAAGCTCGGAACTGAAAGGCTTTACCGGAAATTATTCAAAGCTAACTTGTTCGAGGGTGTTGGTACGCTGCATGGCGACATGACTCAATCGGCTCGCGATCGAATGATGAGGAATTTTCGAAGTGGGGGTGTGAAGTTCCTTGTTGCCACGGATGTGGTTGGGCGTGGAATTGACATTACCAATGTGTCTCACATCATTAATTTTGATATCCCAGAATTGAGTGAGGATTACGTCCATCGCGTTGGGCGAACGGGACGAATGGGAAAGCAAGGTGTTGCTTTTTCTTTTGTCACACCCGAGCAAGGTTCTGAATTATCAAAAATTGAACAGACCATTAACAATCAATTGCTTCCAGACCCGTTGCAGGAAGAGATTGATAAGATCCGTGAAAAGACGGAGCCTAAATTGCCGCCGGCAAAACCAAAGAAACGGTACCGTCGCGCACTTTAGCCGATGAGGTTGTGGGGCCGCATGGCAAGGCAGTGTCTTTTCAGCGAGTCGACAAAGGACCTAGTAACGGTGTGCATTTGCGATGCCAGATTCTTTTCATCATGATCAGTCCGCCGCTGAGTCATTTGCCGGTATTCCGGCGAATGAATTGTCGCCGCGGATCGCGGCAAATCTAGAACAGATCCGCAGCAGGGTTTCATCGCCTGCTTTTCAATCCCTAGGTGTGTGCCTGAGTGAATCCTGGATTAGTTTAAGTGATCCTGATCGGGCGATTAATAATCTTGAGCGGCTGGTTTTGAATTCAGCATCTGCGGTTGAGTCATTGCTCTTAGACCACCGATCGGCATTCACTGACCTGTTGGCCTTGTTCGCAACGAGCCAGTATTTGAGTGACACGGTCATCCGCTATGCTTCGGGCAACCCTGCATTTTCACCCACTGGCTTCCCCGCTGAAAGGCGCAACGTGCGGTGGCTGGAAGTCGAGTGGTTGAGTATCTGGCAGCGGCAGGGAGAGCTACTTTCATCGGATCAGCTGTTTGAGTTGCTTTGGCGCAAGCTCGAATTCGTTGATTCGACCGAGCAGGCCATGGAGGTGCTGAGGCGGTTTAAGCACAGCCAGACGTTACGAATTGGCGTCGGGGATCTTTTCGCGGAGCGGCGGTTGGATCAAGTTGCGTCTCAAATTTCTCATCTTGCATCAGCTATTGTCGATTGTGCGTATCGCTGGTTGCGAGCGCGGTTCGTTGCCAAGTGGGGACGGCCGGTTGGAGCTAACGGTCGCGATTGTCAGTATTGTGTTTTGGCCTGTGGGAAGTTGGGCGGATTCGAATTGAATTATTCGAGCGATATTGATTTGATTTTCATTTTCGACGAGGCGGGCCTTGTGGCTCCCGCGGATTCTCGTCAAGGTCGCACGCTGCCGAAATTAACCCATCAGGAATTTTTCGCTCGACTGTCTCAACAGTTGGTTAAATTGGTTGGTGAACCGACTCAAGATGGTGCCTGCTATCGAGTTGATCTCCGCTTGCGCCCGAACGGTGGAAGCGGCAAGATTTGTCGTTCCTACGATTCTATGATGCAGTACTACGATCTCCAGGGGCGGACCTGGGAACGGCAGGCTTTGATTAAGTGTCGGCCAATTGCCGGCGAATGCGAATTGGGTGAGCGATTGCTCGCGCAACTCAATCCTTGGATCTATCGCCGCAACTTAAGCCGGGCGGACATTGGTGGAATCAAGGCACTTAAGCGAAGGATTGAGCGCCGCGCACGTGATGCAGGGGAAGATGGAACCAATATTAAAACGGGGCATGGGGGAATTCGGGATATCGAATTTGTGATCCAGTTTTTGCAGTTGCTCAATGGTGGTGATTTGCCTGAGATTCGCACTCCCAATACGCTCGAAGCGGTTCAGCGTTTAGAAAAAACGAAGTGTTTGTCTCCAGCCGAGTCCACTGTGTTGGCTCAAAACTATCGCTGGCTGCGAAGGTTGGAGCACCGATTGCAAATGATGTTTGACCTGCAGACTCATTCGCTACCGACTGCGTCAGGTGAGTTATTGAAAATTGCCAAAACGATGGGGCTTGTCGATACGCCTTCTGCTTCGTTGGTGATACAGTTTCAGAGCACACTCAAGGAAGTCACGGAAAGTAACCGAAAAATATTAGACCACTTGCTTCACGGTTCTTTCGGAATGGCATTTGGATCAATGCGGGATACGGGGGGATCAGAATATCGACTCGACCGCGAAGATGTTCCTCTTGAAGTTGATTTGATTCTGGATCCAGATCCAGAAATTTCAATGATCGAAGACGCGCTAAAGCCTTATGGGTTTGGGGATATGAAATCCTCTTATCAACGATTGGTAGAGCTTTCACA
>Ga0208971_1000486_pt1 | contig 28278 bp, 19 predicted proteins | sample AOAMet1_18_M0_10_2_FD_188229 | JGI IMG/M metagenome (GOLD analysis project Ga0208971, IMG submission 188229) | Ammonia-oxidizing marine microbial communities from Monterey Bay, California, USA - CAN11_18_M0_10 (SPAdes) | ecosystem: Environmental > Aquatic > Marine > Intertidal zone | place... | reverse complement strand
CTTGTCTGTGACTTAACCCCCGCTGACTTTGCTCGCTTTAAAGCAGATCTCGCTAAGCCAAAGGCGACTAAAAAAAATGGCAAGGTAATCAAGAAAGCGGCTGGGAGAAAGTTAAGCCTTGTTGGATTGGCGACAAAAATGCGACACGTGCGGATGTTCTTCAATTTTGCATTGGCTGAGGAGTGGATCGATAAGTTGCCTTGGGGAGCCAAGACGTTTCAGTTGCCAACCAAAAAAGCGATTAAAAAAGCAAGGTCACAAAAAAAAGACAAGACCGCTTCACGTCAAGAAATTCTTAAGTTGCTTGAGGAAGCCGATGATACCTGGAATGCAATGCTCTTGCTGGCGATTAATTCAGGGAGTGGAAATACAGATGTCGCGATGATAAAGCATAGCGATATCGAAGAAGGTGGCTGGGTTGAACAGGCTAGAAACAAGACAGGAGAGTACCGTCGCTTTAAGCTGTGGCCTGAAGCGCTCGAAGCGATTTCTAAGTTGCCAAAACACGAAGATGGATTAATCTTTCATAGCAAGCAAGGATCTAAGCTTATTCCTGCTGGAACACACAATCCTATTACAAAAGGATTTTCTAATCTGGTCAGAAAAGCTGGTGTCAAAAGGGAGAATTTGTCCTTTTACAGTTTGCGCCATACTTTCCAGACTGTTGCTGATGAAAATGTGGACTTAGTTGCCACTCAAGTGATCATGGGGCACAGCAGGAACTCAATCAGTGACAATTACCGCGGTAAGATTAGCGACGCTAGGCTTGAGGCCGTGACCGATCATGTACGGCGTTGGTTGTTCGATCTGGATGCCGACAAGTAAGCGTTGGATTTGGTCAGCCGGTTGTTGCGGTGTATGCTCGACCGAAGGGAACGCCTTGGAAATTACGGGGAATAGCTGATGGCCAACCCCACCAGAATCCTAACCACGACCCCCCGTGCCTTCGCACTGGTTCCATAAGTTAGCCCGAGGTTGTGCGAGATGAAAATGGGTGTGAAGGTGGGTAAGGAACTGTTAGGTGGCTGACTTGGTCGAGGTTTTAGTGGGAAGGCTGTTCTGGTTCAATCAATAAATTATAAAGCTCAATACCTGCGGATATGTATTTTTCGACATCTTCAGCCGATATGCACTCCACCGGCAGATGAAAGAGGAGGGCATTTAGTTTTTTCTCTACGCATAAATTTGGGTGTGACAAAAAGAACGGGATTGCGTCCACGTTAAAGAATTTTCGGAAATGCTCTTCGTCCGGCGAGCTCACCAAAAAGTTACCTGAGAATTCCGGATATTTATTGAAGTCGATATCTCGCCAGCCAATCCCGATGGCATCCAGTTTATCGAGGAAAGATTCTGGCTCAATGCGGAATTCTGGACACACTAGAGCTTTTGAACGCAATAATAAAAATGCACGATACTTGGTGTATTTCCCGCTTTTGTAACGAACATTGAAAATTGCAATATGGATTTTTCCAGTATTGCCTTCAATGAGGTTAGTGATCGATGAGCGAAATCTGGACATGAAGGAAAATTGGGCGAGGCGGTTGCGTAGCCTTTGATTTCCTCGGTGGGAAAATTTTAGTCCCATCTTTTTGGCGTATTCCGCGAGTCCTTCCGTTCGTGCCTGATCCAGTTCCCTCTGACTGCTCATGTAAAATAACATCAATGCGCCCAACAGGCTGCAAATGATCAGAAGAAGAATCACAGAATCGTCGTTAATTTGAAAGAGTAGCATAGGGTTCTCAGTTAAATTCGTCAGGTGATGGGAGAAAATGAGATTCGTTTAAGCGGGGAATCGGCCTCCCAGAATAACGATTTTGTTCCATAGGTTCCAAGCCTTACGGTTAATCTCTTACGCGGGTACATATAGAAGTTATAAGCCGGGGTTGGAACGTTTGGAACAACATGAAAGAAACCCCATGATTTCAGGGGAAACGCGAAAACTTCAAGTGTTGCTCGCAAGTTCAATCTCGATAGAAAACAGTGATCGTTTTACCCTCAGCTAATGGCAATTGAGTCAGAAACGCTTCGCGCAAGCAGATGACTATTCGTTCTAATAGAAAGCGTGCCGGTTGATTTAGTCCAGCGATGGGGCAAGCCAGTTAGCGTAGTTTCAAAACCCAAAATATAAAACGCCAATAGTTGAATGTGTTTTTCGATTGGGAAAGAGATGTACCTAAATCCGACTATTCAAGAATTTACTAACACCCCCTACTAACACCTTTGCATGGGTTTGGGGTGGTTTTGAGGGGCTAGGCGTGTGCCTTTTACGGTCAGATAGACTCGGAAAACACAATGTAGAAAGAAGATAAAACTGTACTCCCTAAACTAACCTGATAGAGCTGCGAGCGTGGCGGCGGAACGTCAAAAATCGCAGCAATCCAAGTTATCAAACTCTAATTCTAAAGCTGTTAAATCGGCACGTAGAGCTTCTAATGGCTTAATAACCTCTTCATCAGTTTCAAACAAAAACCAAAACAGCAATATCGCCCAAAAGTCCTTCATAATCCTGCTTCAAAAAAAACATGCAAAAAACATGCATGATAAATAAGCTCTATGTCAGATATGGCATCGCGTATAAATAGCGGTTACTTATACGCTTAATCTGCTTGGGAATTGTGATCCAGAACGGATCTAGAAGTTCACTTTATTGATTTCGAATCAACCTGCTAGCCATTCGCTTATCCTCCAGTTTGCCGGTTCTCACTGGAGCTACCGGAACGTCCTTAAAAAACGACCAATATTGTCACTTGCGAAAACGGCGAACGTGACGACCAAGATTTCGAACCTCGATCAGCTTGGCCGAGCCGCAAATGTAGCGTCAGCGGCCAGAGTCACGTTCCCAAGCTCGGTTTACCATAATCAGGCTACGAGCGAATGGCTCATCCCGGGTAAAAGGTACATGAGGATTTACGAAAACCTGTCATTTATTGATGAGCGAACAGCAACTAAAACTAATGATAAATCATGCTGTAAAAGGAGCGTTGGAGGTAGGCAATCAAGTATTAAGCGGCTGACTTGGTGGAGGTTTTATTTGGATGTCTGCTTAGGCACCATCAATAAATTATAAAGTTCAATCGCTTCGGCTATGTGTTTTTCGACAGTGTCGGCCGTTAAGAAGAGAGCTGGAAGGGTAAAGAGGAAAGCGTTTGATTGGGCCTCTAATCGCATGTGCGGGTGTGACAAAAAGAACGGGATTGCTTCCACGTTAAAGAATTTTCGAAAATGCTCCTCGTCTGACGAGGTCACTAAAAAGCGATCGGAGAACTCCGGATATTTATTAAAGTCGATGTCATGCCAGCCAAAACTGTTAAGATGGTCAAGTTTATGGAATAACGATTCTGGCGCAATGCGAAACTCCGGGCACACGAGAGCTTTCGATCGCAACAATAAATACGCATTTTGCCTGCCGTGTTTTCCGCTTCTGCGGACATCGAAAATTGAAATATGAATTTTTCCAGTATTGCCTTCAATGAGGTTGCTGATCCAAAAGCCATGGAGTGGCCTCCGGAATGGGACGTGAAAATGGTTGAATTGATTGTAAAGCAGTGGACTTCCCTTTTGGGAAAAATTCAGTCCCATCTTTTTGGCGATTTCCTGGAGGCCTTGCCTTCGTACCTTATCCCGTTTGTTAAGAAAAATTGCGTTCAATACAGTAAGGATGAAAGTGATCGAAATGAAAATCAAAAACCAAAGTACAGGCGGGGGTGACCCATTAGTTTGGGATAAAAGCATTGGTATAGCCAGTTGTTATCAGTTGCCAAGGATTGGAGAAAATGAGATTCGTTTAAGCGGGGAATCTGTCGCGAATTTCTGGTTGCTGGAACAGATCCTCGGTGATGTGTTCTCCAAGAGAGCGGTAGACTTCAAATTTAGTTTCATTGAAGAATTGATCGCTCGTAGATTCGTGTGGGAAGCTGGTGACCTTCCGTTTGTAAAACTTTACGTACTCGGATTCATCCCCTGAGTACGAGAGCTTTATATAAATAAAGACCCCTGTCGTGCCGTCATGGTATTTGATTTCACCGACTGCAAAGTGTTGTTTTGAGATGCCATCCTTGTTGGGGAGAAGGTCCGTTACATCAATGTTGATTTTCGTATCCATGTCGATCTGGGCGTATCTCTGAATAGTGGTCAGGTCGAAGAACTCAAAATTAGGATCAGCACTGCCATCCACGCAGATGATTGTTTTGCAGCGACGCTGAAGCAATTCGTAAACCCCCAGGTTTTCGATGTGACCACCGTCCGAGCAGTTGACGAATTTTCCTCGATCGCTGACGGCTCCACTTGCTTCAGTCATTAGAGAGAGCAAACCGGGGTTTCGCCGGAAAAGCCACTGGGTGATTGTTTTGCGATGCGTCCTGCCGGGGTGGGGCAGCCAGTAATTTAAACGAAAGTTTAAAAGCGCCATGATAAACGAAAGAGAGCGAACCGTTTTTGCGCCCATCATCGGACCTGCTGCTGCAGCGGAAATCGCCATGGCGGTTCCAAGGTCGAGGTTGCGATCAAATTCTTCCATCGATTTTGTGTCGCAAAATCCAGTGTAGTTGCTTCCACAGAATCGCTTGGAAAGTAAAAAGGGAACCGTTTTGCGTTGCCTTAATTGGGGGTCGGAACTGCCTTGGAGGTTTAATGCCGTATTGATCAAATGATAGGGAGCATTGCTGCCATTCTGGGAGAGTTCGCTTAATCGTATCGCATCGGCGGAAATTAGGTTTTCATCACCGCTGGTTGTTTCATTATCTGGATCAGGTTGGATTAAGAAAGTTTTGCTAAGTCGATCTCTGTACGCCGGGTGAAGTGAGATGTGATTGATGTTGGCAAACAGGTAATTAAACAGGGCGAGGAATGCGGCAATCAAATAGATGTCCCATTCTGTCCTCAGGCTGAGGATGGACAATTCAGGAATCGAAACAACATCATCCCAGTACGAGGTGATGTCCAGGGTAAGGTCACTTTGGTGACGTGTTGAAAGTGCTCGATAGACCGGTAGTAGATCTTTATGGGGAATCATCGCATGGTTGTGAGAAATCTTTAAAATTGAATCCTGGACGTTGCTGGGGTTCACAGATTGAAAATCGATATCGTAATGCGAGGGATCGAACTGTTTCTCTTTTAAAATACTGTTGACGACCGTACGCAGTTCCTTTTTTCTCTCAATGACATCATCGATGGTCGATTCGGGGTCATCAATCACTTTCGCATAGCCTTTGAGAGCGGCGATGTAATTCTGACTGGTCGCGGTGTTGACGTCCGGCGAGTTAATAACATAGACGCAGCAGATAAGATAAAACCCGACAAGGATAACGGGGGCGATAGCTCCGACACTCCAGTAAATTACCGTGGTGCGAAATCGAATGAGTCCAATGACCAGCAAAATTGCGAGGGCAAAGAATCCCCAAAGAACGGTGCTTCGTATTCCAAGTTGAGCGTGGTACTGAACGGATTCACTGATGTTTCGAATTACGTTTTCGGCGTCACTGTTCACTAGAAACTCGAGACCTGCCAAAAGTGGGATGGTCAGTATTGAAATGACAGCCAGGACGAGAAAAACCCCGGCTCGTTTTTCAGCTCGGTTACGTTGCTGCCAAGTTAGTCGTCGAGAGTGAGTGATTGGGCGTAAGAAAACGGTGCCGATTAAAGGTAGGATTCCAAGAACCGCTAAGAGATACCTCGGAACGCCAAGACTGGTCAGGCTTGAGAGTTCAAAAAATATTTCGGATAAGAAAACGAAAAAGATAATGATCGGTACGAATAGCAGTAAAGTCTGAAAGACGCCGATAATAAATAAGGCTGGCATGCGAAGCTGGTTCAGAAGCCCGCCCGACACTAAAAAGTTACTGCCATTTCTTAAGTGGTTAAGTGCAGCGGGTTCGGTTTCACCGGCGTGGTCAACAATTAGTCTTTCTCCGTTTTGACCACGGTGCGTCAAAGAAGAAAGGCACGCACCGGTATAGCCGCCCCCTGAAACCGTGGACAGATAGTCCACCGCATTAAATAAACCAGCTTTGATGAGCCCCTGGACCACACCAAGGCTGAAAGACGCAGACCTAATGCCACCGCCGGAAAGAGCGAGACCAATTAAGTCGTTATCAACGCTGGGGCCGGATTTAGCAGCATCAGTCGGTAACTCTCGCGGATCGCCAACGGTGGATCTTCGACGTCTCACCTCCTCAAGTTCTGCTGGAAATACTTCTTCAACAAATTGATTTGCTTTGGCTTCGTCTGTCATTACAGGGTCTTTGGGAGTTTTATAGAGTCGAGCTGGAAGAGCTATATTGGATGGAGCCGTAACCCTTGTCAAATCGCGGGGCGAGTTGGCAGGGCAGAGTGGATTGCGGTCGAATGCTGGTCGGGTGTCAGAGGACATTCCGACACTTTTTAATGATAGGGAACTGGGCCTCTAACAACAGTAGAGGGCAAGGAAATGTTCGGTTGAGATTGGAACGCGTCGAATTGCCAATCGCAGTGTCAAATATTGTGACCTGCTCACCAGATTGTTGGAGCTTGTTGTTGGCAATAAGCATTCCGATTTAGCCCCTTCTGTTATCAGACTGTTTCGTCGGATCCAGTGCGGCCAAAAAACGGCGAAGTTTGCTGTTTGTTGTTGCACTACCCGTTATAGTAATCTTTGATCTTTGGGTGACCTGTTGTGTGGGTTTCTTAGCGATGTCGAGGTCTGGGACGCGGGCGAGGGGGCGTCGATCTTCAAGTCGGTGTAGGAATCGCTGTTTTCTGAAAAAAGGATAGGGCTTTATGATTCGTTTTTTTCTTTGCGGTGTAATCGCTTTAACGATCGTTCATGGTAGTCGGTCGAGTTTGTTGGCAGATGAGTCGGTAAAAGCGCGGGCTCAACCAAACATTCTTTGGATCGTGGGAGAGAATTTAAAGCTCGATTTAGGCTGTTATGGGGCCAGAAATGTCCGGACTCCGAACCTCGATAAATTGGCAAGCAAGGGTGTGATGTACACTCGGGTATTTTCAACTTCCCCCGTGTGTGCTCCAAGCCGGAGCGCGTTTTTTGTGGGGATGTATCAGACGACGACGGACATGCACAATATGCGGTCTCATCGAACAGATGGATACCGCTTGCCGCAAGGGGTGAGGCCTCTGTCACACCGCCTAAGCGATGTTGGTTATTTTACAGCGAATATCAAAACGATTGGAGACGAAGTTGTCGGTTCGGGGAAACTGGATTTGAATTTTGTCGAAGAAGGAAAGCTGTATGATTCGAACCGGTGGGAAGATTTGAAATTGAATCAACCTTTTTTTGCACAAGTGAATACGCTGGAAGCCGAGTATGACATTTACGATCGACAAACATGGCGCCAGCCTCGCGTAGAATGGAAGGGAGAGAAAACGCATGAGAAAATTGCAACCGAAGAAAATGTTACACCCCCACCCTATTATCCAGATCATCCCGTTGTGAAAAAGGAATGGGCTCGCTACCTCAACTCAATTTCGGGAATGGATCGTTCGGTTGGCAAGATACTTGACCAGCTAAAAAAAGACGGACTCTCGGATAATACAATCGTTATGTTTTTCGGTGATAACGGCAGAATTGAACCTCGAGGAATCCACTGGTGTTACGATACAGGATTGCATGTTCCGATGATTATTCACTGGCCGGAAGATTTTCCAAAGCCAAACGGCTATCGAGCGGGAACGGTAAATGAACAAGTGATTAGCTTGATCGATTTGACGCCTACGACGCTGGGATTTGCTGGAGTTGCTCCGCCACTGGGAATGCAGGGGCGGAAATTCATGGGAACGGAATTACCGCCGCCACGGAAATATGCGTTCTCGGCGAGGGATCGGATCGATGAGACTGTCAACCGAATTCGGAGCGTCCGTGGAGAGCGATACCACTATATAAAAAATTACTATCCCGATCGACATTTTACATCGCTCAATCGCTATAAGGAAAAGTGTTTTCCGATCAAGCCATTGATGAGAAAGTTAATGGCCGAGGGGAAATTGTCGGGGCCACCGGCTGATTTAATGGCTCCCACCGTTGCACCGGAACAATTGTTTGATACCTGGAATGATCCCCACGAGATCAATAATTTAGCTGAATCTGATTTGCCGGAACATCAGGCCGCGTTATTGCAAATGCGACAGGCATTGGATTTGTGGATTGTTGAAACAAATGACCGCGGCAATTTTCCGGAACCGGCCTCGGTTGTTGCTCCATTCGAAAAAGAAATGCATGACTGGTTTGGCACGCCGGCGTGGTATCAAAAAAAATAATCAACGTCTCAACCGCTCACTTCGATGCTTTTAGGGAAATCAGCAATGGATAAACAGCAACTCGTGGCCAATTTGAGAGCCACACTCGAAGATTACCGAATGACGCGAGGTGAGAAGCGAGCATTAAAAGAAAGAGTCGACGGTCGCTCTCAATCTGAGCGAGATAGTCTACGTCACGAGGCCTTTGAGTTGGCGCGAGGAGAGTTGACTAGCCCACAAGCAGTTGAAATAACGAAATGGCTCGAGGCGGTCGTCAAGCTGTTGGTGCTGGAGCCTACGTCGTCCGAAGTGCAGTCCGAGGCGTTCTTTAGCCCCGAAGACAACTGTGTCGCAAAATTAGTTTCGTTGCTAATGCTCGCCCGTAAGTCGATTGATATTTGCGTATTCACAATCACTGACGATCGAATTGCTTCCGCGATTCTTGATGCACATCGACGCAAGGTTGCTATTCGAATCATTACAGACGATGAGAAGGCGGAGGATCTCGGTTCCGATGTTTCTCACCTCAAAGAAATGGGGGTCCCGGTGCGAACAGATAAAGACCCTGATCACATGCATCATAAATACGCTTTGTTTGACGGCCAGCGACTTTTAACGGGGAGTTACAACTGGACGCGTAGCGCGGCTTTTCGAAACGAAGAAAATTTCATCGTCACCAATGACACCAAATTAGTGAACCGGTTTTGCGTTCATTTTGATCGCCTTTGGAGAAAGTATTAGGCATCAGAAAAGTTACCATTGGATTTGCGATCGCCTCTAAGTTGTTTTTTTAATTTGTCTGATTGCGGTGATTTGTTAGCCGCTAGGGGGTCAATTTGATTAGTACGGGCGTGATGGAAGCCAGTCAGTCACTCTTCAAGGGTGCTAAGCGAGAAATGAAAATTTGCATTGGTGAACGTTTTGGGGGATACTCTGCGCACTTCCAAAAACGCTGTTTAGCCTTGAATCTAATATGAAAAACCGATGTTTCCCGCGTTTCGCGGGTTCAATCTTGTGCCATTTTCTCGTTTGCCTCTTTTTGATGACGATCGGTTGCGAAGCACCGCCTGTTTCTGACAAACAACAGGGCGATGTGTTTGGGCAGTTGAATTCGATTCAATCGTGCTATTTGCAGTATTCAATGCAGTACAACAAAGCACCGGCATCGCCCGACGATTTGGCACCACTCCTTGAGCAGGCCGGTCTAACGGGGCCAGATGTCTTTCGTTCCTCGAGAGATGGCACAGATTTTGTGATTTTCTGGGGAGTGAAGCCTGATCTTCAGTCGGGCGGCAATGTTGTACTTGGCCACGAGGCGTCCGGGTTGGATGACCAGTGGGTGGTCATGACATCAATGGGGGTAGTCGCGATGTCGGCGTCCGAATTCAAGGACGCTGAGTTCCCCTCGGGCCATGTTGCCCCAGCCGAATTGACTGATCCGGAGTGATCGGTGAGTCGAGAGATCTGAGTTCATTAATTTTTTTATTCAGCAGCGAGTTAATCTATGACCGGTTCACGAAGTAGGGGTTTTACCTTAGTTGAATTATTAGTGGTAATTGCCATCATTGGGATTTTGATTGGGATGTTGTTGCCGGCGGTGCAGCAAGTCCGCGAGGCCGCCCGACGAACGGCTTGCTCAAATAATTTAAAGCAAATCGGAATTGCGATACACGATTATGAAAGCTCTTTGCAGTTGTTTCCTGACGGAGGCAAGAACTGGTGGGCTGGGCGAAGAAAGCAAGGGGGCGTTCCTCGGATGGCGCCCGATCAAAACTGGGGTTGGCTCTATCAAATTCTACCCTTCATCGAGCAAAATAATCTTTATGAAGAACCCGATAATGCAATCGTAAGACGGACGCCGGTTCCCGCTTATTTTTGTGCTTCACGTCGCCCACCCACGGTTTTGGGAGGAACTCGGGCAGTCAATGATTACGCTGGAAACGCTGGGTTAAGGCTCAACGGAGGTGGGCTCGGTAATTGGGGGGATGGCATGAATGGCGGTGTGATTGTGAGAGGCGGTTTTGCTCCCAAAGTAACTTTTGGTTCCGTCACTGACGGGTCTTCCAATACTATTCTCGCCGGTGAGAAGGCTCTTAATCCCATGGATTATGATCGCTTCAGTACAGCTGACAATGAAGGTTATACGTCTGGTTGGGACTGGGATATTGTTCGGTGGGGGGATCAGTTGCCCTGTTCCGATCGAGAGGCATACAGTGCTGACTATCGGTTTGGGTCTGCGCATTCCGGCGGAGTCAATATGGTCTTTGTCGATGGTTCCGTTCATTTTATTCGACGAAATGTCGACCTCGATGTTTATAAAAACGCGATCCAACGCGACGATGGAAATGCTACGAATATTTTTGAAGAGTGAGAAACGAACAGCTCACGCAATAATTGTTGTTTGGCGTGATGTTTTCAATTTAGATAAGTCGATGGTTTGCTAAAAATCATCGGCTTTTTTTGTGCTTGGATTTTCGCGATTGATTGACACTATTAAATTCTTAGCGGTGAACCGGTTTGTCGAAGGGGTTGGCTAATTCCTCTTTGTGAACTGCTAGCGTCAGAAGTTGTTTCTGGGTATACGTTTACTCTCACTTGCGGTACCAGATGCCAGCGACCAAGAAATCAGGGTAGGTTATCGACGGTACTTGATTTAGTTTATAGGCAACTCGGCGACCTGTTGTTTAGGTAAGTTCGATGAGAAGCTCGACTTGTTAGAGAGGAATCTTTAGCGGGGACGAGAAGTAGTTTCCGAAGGATCGGAACGCTGGAATATTAAGCCTCACCACCATGGAAGGGAGTGCGCATGAGCGTGCGACTGATTCAAGTTTGTTGTCTGTTTAGTTTGGTGCTTGGATTCGCCGCTTCTGAAATGGCCAGTGGTTTTGATGGGCGCGGGCAGTCACGAGGAAGAGTCGAGAGTACAAATTTCGTTGTTTATGCTTCGGATTATCGTTTAGCCACGCAGGTCAGTCAGAGAGCTGAAGCATATCGTAAGTCTTTAGCAATTGAATGGACCGGTCGAGAATTGGCTCCCTGGAGTCAGAAGTGCCCGATCGAAGTGGAGCTAGGGGGCGCCTCGAGTGGCGAAACCAGTTTTGCGTTTGTGGATCAATCCAACGGACGTGGGTATCCCATTGAATGGCAGATGAAGATTCGGGGCCCCTATCAGCGGATCCTGGATTCGGTTCTGCCTCACGAGATTACACATACTATATTTGCAACGCATTTTGGACAGCCGCTACCGAGGTGGGCCGATGAAGGTGCGTGCACGATGGTTGAGCATGAGCTCGAAAAAAACAAGAATCACCAATTGCTGATGGAGTTCTTACATTCTAAGCCATCTATGGGGATCCCGTTTAATCGTATGTTTGTAATGCGATCTTATCCTCGTCAAATTCTTCCGCTTTACGCACAAGGCTACAGCGTAGCGAAATTTTTAATCTATCAAGGTGGTAAGCAAAGGTTTGTTCAGTACATTGGAAAGGGGCTAAAACAGGATGAGATGAATCGCGGTTCTGCGGGGTGGAGTGCGGTGACCGCGGAATTTTATGGGTACAAGGATTTGTCTGAACTGCAGACTTCGTGGATTAAGTGGGTGGGGGATGGTAGCAATGAAATTGCCTTAAAAACGGCTGGAAATCGGTATTCAAAAATGGTTTCCGAACAAGGTTCAGAATCCACCTTCGCAATCAACCCGAAGCCATCTGAGAAGGTTGCTGCACTGAATATGGGTGGAGCTAAAACAAATTTTTCTGAACAGATTGCCACTTCGCCGGAGAGCCGTAAATCGTCGGAGAGTGGAGAGAATCTCGTTTTCGAGATTCCAATCTACCGACATCCCAAAAATATGACTCAGGGTTCCAAGCCAATTTTACGTTGATGCCTTAAATGCTAGATACGACTGGGCTGGATACGATTTTGATAACGCAGCGATTGGTTCAGGGTAGGCGATATGAGTTTCTGGAAAGTCTTGTTCGGTAAGCGTCAATTTACTTACTTTGATGATGCCTATGCTTTAACGCGCGATTCGCTCTGGAATTCACTGCAAAGCACATTGAAGTCTGAACGCTACGCAAACCAGCCGGTTTGGCTTGTCGTTCATTTTTTTGACACGTTTACCTGGCTGCAAGACCGGCTTGATGAAAGTGGCATTCCCTACGAGGTTGAGACGTCGGAAATAGATGCTAAGCGGTTGAGCTATGATGCGGGTGTCACTCAAAATGGAATTCGGTTGGTGCTCGCCAAGTCGCTCTTGTCTGTCGGTGACCATTCCAGTTCGGATGTGGATTTAGAGCGATCTCTAGCGGTGATCGTTCTCGAACGCCATCCGCTGCTAAAACATGACCTTCGAATTGAAAGAATTGCACGCTCCCTCCCAATTCGCGTCGAGTACGGCCATTATCTTTCGCTTGACGATTCCGTGGTTCGAATGGTAGTCAACGATGCAACGCTTAAGATTTTGCAGCAAATGGGATTTAATGATCAAGAGTTAATCACGAGTACGATGGTGACTCGGCGTCTAAGAAAAGTGCTCCGCCGGATGGAATCAAGCTTTCCATCTGATCGTGATGCAGACTCGGCCGCAGAATGGATCGAACTAAATTCGAAGAATTAGGTCGACTTGTTGAAGTGAGAAATAGAAAACCAGAATGGTTTTAAGCGAGTAGGATTGCGACCGAGAACGCTAACACTGAAATGCACGTGGCGAGGATGGCGAATGAGAATCGCATCCATGGTGAAGCGAGAGCCAACAGTGGGAGCAGGGTAGTCGACACGAAGGCGATGCGGCCCATCATAATCATCGGCATTCGGAATCCAACAGCATCATAGAAAAGACGTTCTAGCGGCAGCCAGACTAACCCCAGCGTGGCGGCACCGACGACCAGGGCTATCTTCAGGCCAAACTCACCCCCGTTCCTCGCTTTGGAGTAGGTGGATGCTGTAATGACAGCTGGAATAATGAATAAGTAACTGGCTCCATTGACGTAAATTGAGGTTAAAAAACTGAGGCCGATCCAGATCGAAAGAATCCCGATCAGCAGAAGTTCCGCTTTCATAAATCTTGTCGCCAGGGTCGCCGCCGCCCCTGCAATAGAAAAGCCCGCCGCCCAGTATCCAATTAAAATAGCCGTAGGATTTTTTGGCCAATCGAGTTGCAAGTGATCGTCTAGGCGAACCAGTTTTTGTAACTCAAATAGGACAATGTACGTCAAAACAATGGTAACTACGGGGAGCATCAGATTCGTAGTTGGAATCGAAATTGCTCGAAAGTCAAAAAACGAAACATCGTCTTTTGACTGTGTAGGATTCTTGATACGCATCACGATCGAGAACACGAATAGAAACAGCGCCAGTCCGGAAATGTAGATAGACCAGTTCGCAGGCCAGCGGAGAATCAACTTTCCGAAAAGGTCAAAATAGACTGCTTCGTTGGTGGTCGCGGGAGGGAGGGAATCGAATTGCTCAATTTGTGAAGAGTTGAGCAGTGCCAGCGTTAGGCCAAGTGCATTGTTTCCATGGTGCTGCATGCTTCCGAGATCTCGATTTTCAAAATTATCCTCGGCTGTGTGGTAATACTTAACATTACCTATGTAGGCGAAGTTATAGCCATGCATGCCGGCACGCTTGAAGATGGAAAAGTCAGTATCTCGGGGGAGGCGTTTGTAGATTTCGAAAAAAAGTGAGGATGCAAATTTTGGGCCGTCGATTCTGCTAAAGACGGTCAGTAGGTCATAGCTTTGAAGGCTGGTTTCAAACATGCAGCTAGGCCCGCTGGTTCCGCGAGCTTCAAGGTTAATCACAACACCGATCTGCTGAGCGAGTGAATGTTTGTCGACAAACATTCTGGCTCCGAGCAGTCCAAATTGGGCGTTAGGATTTCGTTCTTCTCCGTCGGTGATTAAGAAAATAACCTCCCGTTCAGAAACTGGTTTGCTGGCAAGTATTCTTGCGATTTCCAGCAGCGAAGCGACCGCTACACCGTCGTCACTTACTCCAGGGCCACTGGTTACCGAATCGTAGTGTGCTACCAAAAGCAGTGGCTTTTTTGTTTTGGATAGCGGTTCGGTGCGGATTCTCCTGGCGATAATGTTGGTCAGGTCGATATCAAGGTTTGCTGGCAGAACGAGTTGGTTTAGGCGGGGAACCGATACAGTGCCATGCTGAAGTTCGACCTCATATCCCAGAGCTTCAAACTGAGATGTAATATTATTCCTTACTTCACTGTGAGCAGGACTGCCTGGAGGGTGGGGGATAGTGTCGTCCATTATCGATCGAAGGATTCGATCGGCTCGCTCCGCAGAGAAACTATCCTCGGAAATAGAGCTGGGTAATGGAGTTGGTGGGCGATAGGAGGTCACGCTGGCCCAGGCGATCGCGATCCAGATCAAAAGAGATGTGATTAACGGCCACGAGGCGGGTGGTTGATTTCCGGGCGTGGTTGGATCGGTGGGCACGGGTTATTTTTTTCCCAGTTGACGTTTCGATTGGAAAAAGTTCGTAAGAATCATCCCGCATTGGGGGCCAAGGATTCCCGGTATAACTTGGGCTTGATGATTTGTGCGTGGGTCAGTCAATAATTCGTAAAGCGAATGTACCGCTCCGCCTTTAGGGTCGGATGCTCCAAAGACGACGGTCGGAATCCGTGCCTGAAGAATGGCGCCCGCACACATGGGGCAGGGCTCAAGAGTTGCGTAGAGAACGCAATCTTCCAGTCTCCAGTCACCAACGGCCTCAGCCGCTTGGGTGATTGCCAGCATTTCCGCATGGGCAGTTGGATCCCGCAGTTGTTGGCATAAATTATGTGCGGCTCCAATGATTCGTTGGCCTTTTACGATCACGGCACCCACGGGAACTTCATCGAGTTGACTCGCTGCAAGTGCCTGGTCGAACGCGAGCTTCATGAAGTGCTCGTGAGGAAATATCTCAAGATTCATAAATGGTTTTCGATAATTGAATTAATTCAGTGTAGGCCTAAACGAATTACCTCGTTCGTAAGAGCTTTATTTTTTGGGGATCGAAGAGAATTTCCGGAGTTTGATATTTTTGTATTCCGCGACTGTCATAAAGCTACAGAGACCCATCGGTTTGCAGAGCGTGGTATCTCCACGAAGTGATATCTTTTTCCCTTTGATGTTTTTGTCGACAACCTTTTCGCCATCAATCCAGACCTGAATGGTTTCTGGTTGCACTCGAACCCTTATTTTATACCACTGATTTTTTTCAAACTTTAAATACGAGCAGGTGTCGTTGCGAGAAGCATCCTGATCGTCGATGCAGGATAAGCCAACCGTTGAGCCTCCCCAGCCGCCGACTATCAAAGTGCAATGGGATTCTTCGACAGGAAAAGTCAGACCGCAGAAGAAATCGATTCCATCCGTCTTTCTTGCTTCTAGCGAAATTTCGTAATTGGTTTTTGGGAGGTCATCGCGTGTAGAGCTGATCCCGGTAAAAGGATCTCCCGCCTGAAGTTCAATGCGACCGTCTTTGATTTCGCAGTCTCCTTGTCCACCAAACTCAATGGTTTCCCAGCCCTCAAGTGATTTTCCGTCAAACAGGGATTTCGGTTTGGAGGTCCATTTCGGTTCCGGCTCTTGTTTCTTTTTCTGCGGATCCTGTGTTTGAATTTTAGCTCGGCTTGAATTTTGCAACGTTTGAAATGGTCGGGGGGCGAAAAGCAGTGCCGCTTGTGTGTCCTGGATATTGCTGCAGATGACAAAAAGTAAAACAACAAAGAGCGGGGAAAAGGCGCGGGTCAAATTCATAGTGAGCACAATTTTCATTAAATGGGGCCACGAATTACAAGGATTCCGTCGGGCAGGTCGGAATTACGGCGTCCCCTCAATATAACCGCGTGTTTCGCGGATGAAAACCGAATATTGGCTTAGTCGGGGGGAGACCTGCGAGAAATCAGATTTCGGATATAATGAAAAAAATTTAATTGAAAGTTGATCGGATGCAAATTCAGTGGTTCCCCGGGCATATGCACAAAGCACGGGTTCAAATAAAGGAGACCCTACCCAAGGTTGACCTTGTCATCGAGGTGCTTGATGCGCGGATTCCGTACAGCAGTGAAAACCCGATGCTGGCTGAATTGAGGGGAGATAAACCTTGTTTGAAAATTCTAAACAAGGCTGACTTGGCAGATCCTGAGTTAGTGAAGGTTTGGCTAAGGTTTTTCGAAAGACAAAAAAGGATCAAAGCTCGGCCAACGAGCACTGAAGATCGGGGGTCAATTCGTCAGTTAACCCCGTTGATGTCTCAGATGCTTCCTGAAAAAGGAGAAGGGAAGACAATCACCACGATGATCGCTGGAATTCCCAACGTTGGCAAATCCACCATCATTAATATTTTGGCGAATAAGAAAGTTGCGAAGACGGGGAATGAGCCAGCTGTTACGAAAGGGCAACAACGTATCAACATTGGTGACGGCGTGACGCTGCTGGATACCCCAGGTGTCCTTTGGCCTAATGTTGAGAATGTCTACAGCGGCTATCGTTTAGCAACGATTGGCTCGATTAAAGAAACGGCAATGGATTATGCGGACGCCGCATTCTTTTCCGCTGAATTTATGCTTAAACATTATGAGTCGCGGCTGATGAATCGCTATGGCATGGAATCCGTTCCTGCCTCCGCGATGGAATTCATTGAAGAATTAGGAAGGAAACGCGGGTGTTTAAGGAAGGCTGGCATTGTTGATATCGATCGTGCTTCTAAAATTTTTGTGACGGAATTAAGAGCGGGGAAATTGGGGGCGTTGACGCTTGAGACTCCGGAAATGATGGTGTTTGAAAAAGCGGCAACTGTGGAACGCATTGCTGCAAAAGAGAAAGAAAAAGCTGTGAAAGCAAAGAAAAGAAAAGTTGCGTTCAAGGAGAAGAGCAAAGCGAAGAATCGGAAAAGGACGCGTTGATTACTGCTTTTCTTTGCCCGACTGCTGCAGTGGTTGATTCGAAAAAAAATGAAGCACTGTGGATGACGTGACCAAACGTGTCACTCGGCTTGGGTAGACTTGCCTGACTAAACAAATGTGAAGCCTCCGAGGGATTGGATAGACGTGTCGAACGAAGCAACTAAGTCTGATTTAGACGTGAACTCAAATGATCCCCGAGTGTTTTTGGGGTTTGAAAGACCACCTTTGGTGACTGCTTCGGAGTGGTTGCTTGAGCGTTTTCGGTTGGAATTGCCGGGCGAAGCACGGTTCGATTTGTCGAACGTTATTGTCGTAGTACCAACGATGCGGGCGCAAAATCGTCTGCTTCAATTAATGGTAAAGCAGGTCGAAGGCTTGGAGGGTTTGTTTACACCTCCGCGAATCACGACGCTCGGACAACTGCCTGAGTTTTTGTACAGCGCGGCGAAGCCATTAGCATCCGATTTGACGCAGCAACTTGCCTGGGCAAAAGTATTAGAGCAATCATCGGAAGCACAGATTGAGTGTTTGACTGGTCGAGACGATATCGAGGATGGGTATGACTGGCGGCCGATGGCGAGCCTCGTCTCAAGTCTCCATGCCAGATTAGCCAATGATATTTGGAGTTTTAACAGTGTTTCGCGAGAAGTTAAGAACTATAAGGGCTTTCTGAAAGAGGAGGGAGCTCGATGGGATGTTCTGAGCGATCTACAAAAGCGTTATTACAAGATTCTCGGCGAAGTTGAATTGTGGGATAAACAGGCCGCTCGTAATTTTGCGGCCGCTGGTTTGATGAAGGCGAATGAAATTCGCTGCCAAACGGATTTCGATATCGTCTTGGTGGGGACGGCAGATATCAATCGTTCCGTCGCTGAAATGTTAAAGCAAATCCGAACCGTGAATTCAAAACAGGTTTCCGTTTTGGTCGCTGCTCCGAGTTCGATGGCTGATGCTTTTGATGAGATTGGTTCTCTGGAAACCAGTTACTGGGTTAACCACGTCGTCGATTTTGCAGATGAAAAGATCCTTGTGGCTGATCAGCCTGCTGATCAGGCAGATGGGGCCGCGAGCTTCATTACTAATTTATCTTTCGAGTTGTCTGCCGATCAGATTACGATTGGCGTACCCGATCCAACGATTATCCCGCAGTTGGAGCGGACGTTGAATTTAGTTCAGCTGAAGCATCGAAACCTCGCGGGCGTTGAATTGACGCAGACGGGACCGGTTCGTTTATTGTTGGCCTGTCGTGATTATCTTGAAAGTCAAAATTATACAAATTTCGCTGCTTTGATTCGGCATCCTGATTTATACCGTTGGCTTTGTATCCAGGTGGAGGATGACGGCTGGCTCCAGTCGCTGAATGACTATCAAAATAATAATCTTCCAAGTTTGTTGGGGTTGCTCGATGTTGATGCATTTGGGAACCCGGAATTGATTTCTACGACCTTCGATCCGACGGATGATGGGGCCCAACGGCGAGCGGCTCGACTCGCCGACTCAACACGGATCTTGAATCAAGTGCATCAGGCGTTGGCAGAATTGTTAGTTTCTTTAGCTGGTGGTGCAGACGCCAAAGTGCTTCCCATTCGGGAATGGGCAACGCCGTGGATCAAATTACTACAACAGATATACGGTGGATTCGAATTTGAGCGTCATGATGTGGTTGGGCTCAAAACCCTGAAGGCTTGTGAGGCCGTTTGCCTTGCACTCGCGGGTCAAAATGCAGTTCCCGAGCAATTTGGAACCGAGGTTTCGGCGAATGAATCTCTTACGTGGGCCCTGGAGTCTGCTGCGGAGCATCGCGTGGTCGAGTCGCCTGATCCTGAATCAATTGAACTCGCGGGGTGGCTTGATCTAGCGTTGGATGATGCACCGGTAATGGTGATCACCAGCGTGAATGATGAATTCGTCCCAACCTCTGAAGTAGGGCATCAGTTTCTTCCCAATGAGTTGTGTAAAGAACTGAAAATTCTCGATAATGACCGGCGATATGCACGCGACGCCTATGCATTAACAGTTATTTCATCGGTGCGTGAGAACTTTTTGCTGATCGCTGGTCGCAGGTCCAGCAGCGGTGAACCGAGGCGACCAAGTCGATTGTTGTTCACTGATCCAGAGACTTCGGCGCGGCGTGCTAAGGCATTTTTTGACTATGGTGGGAATCCGGAGTCAAAGCTTTGGATTACTTCGCAAACTGAGTTCCCAAATGGGCAACAAATAGAAATCCCTGCTCCCAACGCTGCGGTTCCAAAAAATATATCGGTGACGAAATTTAAGGATTTCATTCAGTGTCCTTATCGTTTTTACCTTAAGCACATTATGCGATTGCAAGCCACCGATGATGATTGGCGTGAGCTCAGTGGCGGCACGTTCGGAGATTTGGCACATAACGTCCTCGAGGCCTTTGGAAAGAGCGAGGTGCGAGACACGACCGATGAAAATCGGATTCGAGAATTTCTCTTTGATAAGCTGAACGAAATGGTGAGCTTTCAATTTGCAGGATCCCGCTTGCCGGCGGTTCGTATTCAGATTGAGCAGTTGCGACTAAGGTTCGAGCGATTTGCTCAGAAGCAAGCGGAAATGCGGCGAGATGGCTGGCGGATCGTTAGTACAGAAGAGCATCTGTTTCATAATTTTGACGTCGATGGCACACCATTTGTGATCAATGGGAAAATTGATCGCGTGGATCAGCATGAAATTTCGGGGCAGGTCGCTGTGTGGGACTATAAGACGTCGGACCGGGGGGATCCTCCTGAAAAAGTTCACTACGCAAAACGCAAACAGGAGTGGAAGGATCTCCAGTTGCCACTCTATCGGCATCTCGTTAAGGAAGTGTCTGCGGTGGAGGGAGCTGATTTTGCGAATGTGGCGATGGGGTATGTATTGCTGGCCAAGAATTTGGATGAGGTTGGGTTTCATGCTGCAGAATGGGAGCCCGAGGTTTTAGGCACGGCCGATGAAAAGGCCCGCGAAATTATCCGTAAGATTAGGTTGGGTGAATATGAGATGAGCGGGAAGCCACCGATGTATTCCGAAGATTTTGCAGGTATTTGTCAGGATTTCGTATTTGAAAAAGCTGATTCGCCGGGCGAAGAGAGCACGGAAGGAGAACTACCATGGTAGCTAACACCAGCGTACGTGAATTAGAAGGGTTGTTTCCCAATGAAGTCATTCGAGCCTCGGCGGGAACGGGAAAGACGTTTGCGCTTTCCAATCGGTATCTGAAACTGTTGGCCTCGGGGGTTGAGTGCCAGTCAATTTTAGCGACCACATTTACCAAAAAGGGCGCGGGCGAGATTCTGGATCGAATCATTGGCCGTCTCTCAGATGCTGCGCTCGATGAGCCCGCGGCTGCGAAACTGTCATCGGAACTTGATTGGAAAATCAGTCGGATTAGGGCTCGAGATATATTGCATGAGTTGCTTAGAAATCTTCATCGATTAGAGATCAGCACGCTCGATAGTTTTTTCAATCGCGTGGCGAAAGCGTTTTCTTTGGAATTGCGTTTGCCGCCTAACTGGGAGATCGTTGAGGAGCAAGAAATTAATCGCATGAAGGACCGAGCGATTCAAGCAGTTTTGCGAGACGATTCGGTGGTCGATTTACTTCACATGCTGAGTAAGGGAGAAGCGACTCGTCGGGTTGCATCGATGGTCCGTGAAACAGTCGATCAGATTTACGAGATTTATCGGGAGACTGGACCCGAGCCGTGGTCAAAAATCCCGGCGGCGGGGAAGTTGTTAAGCCGTGAAGAGTTGGACGCGTTGGTTCTTAAGATGGAGTCGATCGATGCGGGGGGGAAACAACTAACGAAGCATTGGGGAGTTGTCACTGAATTCGTGAAGTTAGAAGAGTGGGACAGTTTTATCGAAAACACGTCGTTTCAGAATATGCTGATGGGTGTACCCAAGTACTCTCGAACGAATTTGCCTGCTGAAATCGTTGACGTCTACAACTTGCTGATTCCTCATTGTCGAGCATTCATTTGTCAGCGTTTGCGGATGCAAAATGAAGCCGTTTGTAAATTGCTTGCGGCTTACGGCCAATTGATCGAAGCTGATAAAAACCGAACTGGTAATTTGCGATTTCAGGATGTGACCGAGAGGTTGCAGGAGTTTGTCGCATCATGGGATGCGGAGCGATTGTCGTTTCGTTTGGACAGTCAGATCCATCATTTGCTGCTGGATGAGTTTCAGGATACTTCGCTTGGGCAGTGGAGCGTGATTCAACCGTTTGCCAGAAAAGTGACCGAAGATTCTGATGTGCTCAAGTCATTCTTTTGCGTTGGCGATCTGAAACAGGCAATTTTTGGTTGGCGAGGGGGAATCGCTGAGATTTTTGATTTAGTTGATCAGCAATTGCCAAACCTGAAATCCGATAGCCTTGCGAAAAGCTGGAGAAGTTCGCAACCGCTGATTGATATGGTGAATCAAGTTTTCATGAATGTGAAGCAGTATTCCTGCGGAGAGGAGTTGATTGAAGAGGAAATTTGCCGTTGGTCCAGCAAGTTTGAAGAGCACACGACCGCACGCGACGAGTTGCGAGGTTACGTTACGGTTGAAATGGCGGCCGATTGTTCTGAGAGTTTAAGGCGTTTTGCCGATACCAAGGATAAAATTCGTAATCAGAATATGATCCAACGGACAGTCGAGCGAATACAACAGCTCGACAATGATCTGCCCGCACATCATAGCATTGGGGTGATCGCTCGGACGAATGATCAGGTATCTGATTTGATATTCGAGCTTCAACAGGCGGGTGTTCCTGCCAGTGAAGAGGGAGGAGGACGCTTAACAGATTCCGCAGCGGTTGAAGCGGTGTTAGCCGTGATGAAGTTAGCAGACCATCCTGATGATAGCATCTCACGATTTCACCTGTCGCATTCGCCACTAGCAGATTATTTGGGGTTGGCACCTGAAACGAAAGAAACCCGATTGGAGAATGTTGCTGCGGCGAGGAAATCGGCGTTAATGGTTCGCGAAGATCTAATCCATGTAGGTTATGGACCTACCGTTGAGAAACTGGCAAAACAACTTGCTGAGCAGTGCACGCGTCGTGAAATATTCAGACTGCAACAATTGGTTCGGGTGGCCTACGATTGTCCATCGGATGATCCTCAATGGTTGCTACGGCCTGGCAGATTCGTTGCGTTCGTTCGAGATGAAGTGAAGGTAAGTGATCAAAGTTCGGCTCGGGTGCGAGTAATGACGGTTCATAAAGCCAAGGGCTTGGAATTCGATGCGGTGGTCTTGCCGATTAGTTGTTCTTCACGCGGTTGGGCTGGTCAGACACCGACGGTAGTTGCTGGTCGTGATGAACCTACGGCACCGATTAATGTGGCGACCCGCTACATCGGATCAAAATCAAGGAAGTTGCTTCCTAAAGACATCCAGGAACTGTTTGATGACGATCGCCGACAGACGATTCGGGAGTCCCTATGTGTGCTTTATGTCGCATTGACTCGGGGGGTGAATGCGACGCATATCATTCTCTCACACGGTGCTAAGCCGGAGCATAAGTCATCAGCTGGGATTTTGCTATCGACCCTGTGTCCTGCGGTCGAACGTGCCGAAGGGCTCCTGTTTCAGCACGGTGAAGCGGATTGGTACTCGTCTTCGAGCGAAGTGGTTGAAGTCGATTCGCATCGTCTAGCTGATTTTTATCCCCCAGAGAATTGGCTGGCTCAAAAGGGAGTCGTTGGTTCTGTGCAGCGGTCTGGGCGTGGACAGCGGAGCGTATTGCCTTCTCAGATCGAGAGTGATTCCACGATAGCTGCGAGCTCCTTGTTTACCTCTGTTTTGAATGCCAAATCGATGCAGCGTGGGTCACTGTTACACGCTTGTTTTGAACAGGTTGGTTGGCTTGATGAAAAGGTTCCCACTCGCGAAGAACTGGAGGTTCACCTCAAAGAGCTGACGACAGAGTTGGTCGATCTTGGTGGAGTGATTGATGAATTTTTTGAAGTTTTGAAGAGCGACAATATTTCTAAATTGCTGTCTCGTGGAACCTATCAAGAGTCTTATTTGATGGAATTTGCGGGAACGGGCGAGATCATTCTAGAAGCAAACCGGCTGGAGGTAGAATGCGAGCGTCGATTTGCAGCGACGGTTGACGGAAATCTTGTGCAAGGCACCATGGATCGCGTTGTTTGGGTGTATCAAGGCAGCCAACTGATCGCAGCGGATATTATTGATTTCAAATCTAATGTCGTCGACGTGGACAACTTGCAAAGTCGGATTGAGTACTATCAACCTCAAATGGAAATCTATCGTCGAGCTGTCAGCCAGTTCGCAAAAATTCCAATGGAAAGGATTGCAACAAGGTTGGTGTTCAGCGATCCGCGGCAAGTAGTTAATTTGGAACTAATAGAATCGAAGGTTGGCTATTCACCGATTCCAAAGTTGCTCGAACCAAAGATATCCGAACCAAAGATATCCGACACAAAAATACCGGAAGTGAAATCCTCTGAAGAGAAACTTCCCGAAGCGCCTTCCGGGGAAGCGGATCCACCGCCTGTTGTAGGTAAACAAAAGACTCTTTGGGATTAAAGTGCGGTTTGTGCTCTGCTACTCTCAGCAGTCGTTAAACGAATGCCCAGCATGTCGAGTTAGCTGAGATTTTCTTCGAGATCCCAATTGTCGGGAATGACAGCTTTCTTGATGATAATCGGAATGCCGTCCCGGATAACACAGGTGTCGTGTTCTAGGTTGGTTTGGTCGCGTTTGGATTGATTGATGATCTTCGCGTTTTTACCAATGCAGACGTTTTTATCGACAATTGCCCCTTCGATAACGGTTCCTTCACCGATTTCCAAGAGTGGACTTTGGCGTTCTGATGCTCTCTCTTCGCTGTCGTAGAAGTCATTCCCCATCACAATCGAATTTCGGATGGTAACGTTGGCTCCAATAACCGTTCTCAGTCCGATCACGCTGTTTTCAATAATCGCACCGGCTCCAATTTTACATCCATTGGAGATTAAGCTGCTGGTAACAGTTGCTCCACTCATCCGAGTTGGAGGTAGGAATCGAGCACGCGTGTAGATGGGAGAACCGGGTTCCATCAGTTCGAATTCGGGGTCGTCGGTCGTGAGATTTAAGTTGGATTCGTAAAACGAACGAATCGTACCGATGTCTTCCCAGTAGCCGTCGAACAAGTGCATCTGAACATGATGGCTATGGATGGTTGCCGGGAAAACTTCGTTTCCAAAGTCAGTGTGTTCGGTTCCTGACAATACTTGGGTTAACAGTTTTCGATCGAATACATAAATCCCCATGCTGGCAATGCAATCCCGCCCCTTCGAGTCGACACCATGACTGTCAATCCAATCGGCATCAGTACTGACGGCGTCAATTTCTGCATCGGTTTGTGGTTTCTCAACAAAGTCTTTGACCCTCCCATCGTCATCAACTTTTACGACGCCAAATCCTTTTGCATCTTCTCGGGAAACGGGCATGCAGGAGATGGTCACGTCGGCACCGCTCTTGATGTGGGTGTCTATTAATTCTCCGTAATCCATTCGGTAGAGTTGGTCGCCGGATAGAATGACGACGTAATCAATCCCAGGTTGATTGAAGTAAACGAGATTCTTGCGAACAGCATCAGCAGTACCTTGGTACCAATCACTTCCGTCACTCAACGTTTCCTGAGCGGCAAGCAATTCGACAAAGCCGCCGCTGAAATTATCGAACGAATAGGCTCGTCGGATGTGTCCATGGAGACTCACGGACATGAATTGAGTTAAAACAAAGACTCGATTAATTCCACTATTGAGACAATTCGAGATTGGAATATCGATCAGTCGGTACATCCCAGCCAGGGGCACGGCAGGTTTGCTGCGAATTGCTGTGAGCGGAGCCAATCTTGATCCACGTCCGCCGCCGAGTACTAAAGCAACCGCATTTCGCATTTTTAAATCCTGCGTGTTTTTGAACAGTATCTGTTGGAGTTCGATAACCCTTCCCAAAAGTTAACCCTTAGACCAAAAAATCACAAGGTATCGAATCGTTAAGTCCTGCCATCAGAGTCAGGTTTCGACCATTAGCTGGTTTAAAATCAGATAAGATTTTTATTGATTTGATCCGCTTGCGCGAGTGGATTCTCAACTCAGTAAAGGATTTGAATCGGGTTTAAAACATTCTGTGCTGTGAGACGCTTGGGACTTCCGCCAAAATTAAACCGTCGCACAGATATTCGATTCGAAATTTTGTTTTGCTGAGAAAATTCAGTGGCTACCGTTTGTGTTAGTCAGCCAATTCGTCCATGTCGGAAACATCGTGGCTCTGAGGCAAATCGGCAAGTTCTTCGAGTTGGAATAGATCGAGAAAGCGGTCCGTGGTTGAGTAATATTTGATTTTAGAGTTCGATTCGCCAGCCTCGACAGCCAATAGCTCTCTTTTAACCAATTGAGCGAGGACTCCTCCGCTCGGTTTAAGCCGGATTTTGTCAACCAAATCCTTCGTGGCTGGTTGGTTGTAGGCAACGATGGCCATCACATCGATTGCCGATTGGCTCAGTCGAACTTGCCGATTACGACCGAAGAAATCTTGTTGGAATTCAGCAAGTTCCGGGTCGAGTTTCATTTTGAAAACCCCCCCTTCGGAATCGATCCGAAAGGCGGCATTTTCTTTTTCGTATTTGGCGTTGAGTTCGCGGACGGTTTGGGTGACTTCTTTGGGACTCACATCGCGAAGCACTGCAGCAATCTTTCGACTATTTAGCGTAACGCCTTTGGGGGCACCTACGAATAAGATTGATTCGATAATTGACTCAGGAGAAATTGGACAACCGGCATTGTCATCAATTTCCGGGGCTGCTTCCACTTCCTCGAATGTGGTACTATCAGCCCGACTCGGTTCAGTGATTGACGAGTGGTCGGGTTCTTGGATTTCCTCGGGAGAATCGCCTCGTGTTTTTAAGGCATCTGCGTAAGCTTGACTGAGTTGGTCTAGAGAGAATTCTTCCTCATCATCGCCTTCGTCATCGAATTCTGCATCGTAGGTGTCACCGTCTTCAACGGGTTCCTCCATTTCCGAATCAGTCAAAGGCTCCAGTGCTTCTGGATCTGAGCAGTCATTTTCGGAATTGTCTTCACGTTGATCAGTCATAGCGTTAGCTTAAGGGAGACGTCGGCAGTCTCGCAAGTCGGAGTCACTGCTACTAGCTAAAAGCGGTAATATTTGAGCCTCTGCTTTCCCAGATTGAATAGAATTACTTAGCGTGGTTACCTATTTTTACTGGTCGATTGCTTTTAGAATTGGGTTAGGCGGCAATATTGAAATTCGCTTTCTTACGGGGATTGATCGTGTTGAAATTTTGTTTGATGGGTTGGTCGGTCGGTGTGCTTTGTTTTGCTGCCACGACTTCCGTTTGGGGGGTTCAGTCGAGTTTGGTCAGCGTGCCACCGACGACTTCAGACTTGGGAGTTCTGGTTGAGAATGCAGAATCAACTTCTCGAAAGAATATGGTTGCTTCTGTGCATCCTTTGGCAACGCAAGCTGGTGTCGACGCGTTTGCCAATGGTGGCAATGCGATTGATGCCGCAATAGCGACCGCTTTGACACTTGGGGTTGTTGATAATTTCAATTCGGGAATCGGCGGCGGATGTTTTATACTGATTCGCACTGCAAAAGGAGAAGTGTACGCAATTGACGGGCGCGAGATGGCTCCGTCAGCAGCGACACAGGATCTTTTTCGGGATGCAAAGACTCGTTTTACTAATCCAAGTCAGACTGGCCCGTTGGCCAGTGGTGTTCCGGGAGCATTAAAGGCTTACGCACAGGCAGTCGCGCAGCATGGGCGATTAGATCTGCGGGCTTCATTAAAAAAGGGAATGGAGGCAGCAGAGGGCGGGTTTCAGGTAACCGAGGCGTACGCTGCGAAACTTAGAATTGCGAAAAAAGCGATGCTGCAATTCCCTGGAGCTGTCAACGTTTTTTTCCGACCTGATCCAAAGACTGGGCTAATCGAGCCTTATCGAGCTGGAGAGATTTTAAAGCAATCTGATTTGGCAAAAACCTACCGTAAGATTTCTCAAGAAGGGGCTGACTGGTTTTATCGCGGCGGGTTTTCTGAGTTGGCGGGGCAGTGGATGGAGGCCAATGGTGGAATCATGACGGCCAACGATTTTGCCAAATATAAAACCGTAAATCGGAAGCCAGTTCGATCAGAGTATCGAGATTTTGAAATCTACGGATTTCCGCCTCCAAGTTCTGGTGGAGTGCATGTTGCCCAAGTGCTCAATATTCTTGAGCAGTTCGATTTGGCTGAGATGTATCAAAGCGACCGAGTAGGATTTTATCATGTGGTGGCAGAAGCGATGAAGCTTGCCTTCGCAGATCGAGCTTTCTGGTTGGGGGATCCGGATTATGTAGATGTCCCGCTGGGCTTGATTGAAAAGAGTTACGCTAAAGAGCTTGCCGGTAAGATTAAGATGGACTCCGTGTTAACAACGGATCACAATATTCCCCCCAATGCTGCGACTGATTTTTTTGAGCGACATACGACTCATGTTGCTGCGGCAGACAGTGAAGGTAATTGGGTGGCTTTGACCACCACGGTTAACACAACATTTGGCGCTAAATACGTCATTCCGGGAACGGGGGTGATTATGAATAATCAGATGGATGACTTTGTTGCCTTCCCCGGCAAACCGAACGCATTCGGTTTAATTGGTGGTGAAAATAATGCAGTTGCGTCCGGGAAGCGACCACTCTCCAGTATGAGTCCGACGATTGTCCTGAGGGATGGTCAGCCAGTTTTGACCGTCGGAGCGGCGGGTGGGCCAAAAATTATTACCGAAGTCTTATGGGCCATTATTAACCATCTTGATTTGGAAATGCCAATCGGCGAAGCAATTGCGGCGCCTCGCTTGCATCATCAATGGGCTCCCAAACAGTTATTGTTAGAAACGACTTTTGATAAAAAGATGGCGGAGCAATTAACGGCTAAGCAACATCAAATTAAACGCTCTCGATCGATGGGGATCTGTCAGGGGATTACATTTGATACCAAGACGGGAATCTTTACCGGTGCTTTTGACCCGCGCACGACTGGCAGTGCCGCGGGTGAGTAATGATTATATTGCAATTGAGTTGCCGGGAGTGATTGAGCCATTGGTTCCAACCGTAGGCAACTGGGCG